>Ga0172382_10002207_pt1 | contig 33143 bp, 17 predicted proteins | sample Leawel138RmetaG_FD_122245 | JGI IMG/M metagenome (GOLD analysis project Ga0172382, IMG submission 122245) | Leachate microbial communities from a municipal landfill in Southern Ontario, Canada - Leachate well 138R metaG | ecosystem: Engineered > Solid waste > Landfill > Unclassified | place...
CATCCTGGGCAAACAGCACTGTGACTCAATCGCATCGAGCAGCCCTTAATCAGTCAGAATCCGACGCCATGCATCTACTTGGTCTATAGAGAACCTATGTTGCCAGCCAGCAAGGTGCGGCAGCACATCGAAATTGTAAGGGTTTGTCGATAGGCTGCACATCATTTGTTGCACCGCAAGACGTTAGTGCGCTCAGCTGGGCCGGCGTTGAAGCCTCAAGCCGTGCGCTTCAAGCGCGCCATGATCCGCGCCCCGAACAGGTTGACCGCAAGCCCGGCCATCAGGAGCGCGCCGCCGGCAAAGTGGACCGGCTGCAGCTCTTCGCCATAGACGATCCAGCCCGTCGTCAGGCCGACCACCGGCACCAGCAGCGAGAAGGGGGCCACCACGTTGGCCGGATAGCGCGACAACAGGCGGCTCCAGATGCCATAACCCAGCAAGGTTGCGACCCACGCAAGATAGGCGATGGCCGCTGCGGACTGCAGGCTGAACGCGGCAAGTGCGTGCCCAATGGCCGCCGGCCCCTCGATCAGCAGCGACAACAGCAGGAACGGCAGGGGCGGCACCAGGCTCGCCCACACCACCAGCGCCTGCATATCCACCGGGCCGTGACGCCCGATCTCGCGCGTCACGATATTGCCTGCAGCCCACATCGACGCAGCCAGCAAGGTCAGCAGAAAGCCGCCCAGCGGCATGCTCACGCCGTGCGCGGAACCGATCAGCACCAGGCCACAGGCCGCCAGCACCAGCCCGCCGAGCTGGCTCCGGCGCCACGTCTCCTTGAGCCAGAAGGCGGCGAAGAGCATGGTGAAGAAGGCCTGCGACTGCAGCACCAGCGACGCCAGGCCGGACGGCATGCCCACGTGGATGGCGGTAAACAGAAAGGCGAACTGCCCCACCGAAATCGTCAGCCCATAGGCCAGGAGCAAGCGGAGCGGCACATCAGGACGGCGGAACAGCAGCACCGCCGGGAAAGCCGCGGTAACGAAGCGCAAGGCGCCGAGCAGCAGTGGCGGCACTTCGGACACGCCGGCCTTGATGACCACGAAATTCACACCCCACACCACAACCACCAACAAGGCCAGCAGCAAGTCGCGCGGGGTCACTTTCTTACTCCAGGTTCTGAACCTGCTCGCGGATCTGTTCGATCAGCACCTTCATCTCCATCGCCACCCCGGTGATGTCGGTCGCGGGCGACTTGGACGCGAGAGTGTTGGCTTCGCGGTTGAGCTCCTGCATCAGGAAGTCGAGCCGTTTCCCGGCCGACCCACCCGCCTTGAGAATGCGCTCGAGCTCGTCGAGGTGGGTGGTGAGGCGGGTGAGTTCTTCTGCCACGTCGATCCGTTGAGCGTAAAGCGCCACTTCCTGACGAATGCGGTCCTCGTCCAGCGTGGCCACCGCGTCACGCAGGCGCGCGGTGAGTTTGTCGCGGTATTCCTGAACGATCGCAGGCATGCGCGGCGTGGCGAGCGCGACGAGCTCGCGCATGCGCACGATGCGCTCGCGGATCATCTCAGCCAGTTTTTCGCCTTCGCGGGCGCGGGTTGCCACCAGCTCATCCAGCGCTGCACGTGCCAGCTCGGTAATGGCCGGCTGCATCTGCTCAAAGGTCACACCATCATCGGCCAGCATGCCGGGCCAGCGCAGCAGCTCGCCCACCGACATCGGCTTGGCGGATGCAAACTGCGCCTGCACCTTGGCCTGGGCATCCGCGAGCTGGGTCAGCAGGGCGTTGTTGAGCGCCAGCGTGCGCGGCGCGGCATTGTTGGTCTGCAGATTCAGACGGCATTCGACCTTGCCACGGCTGAGACGGCTGGTAATCTGCTCGCGAATCGCGGGTTCAGCCTGCCGCAGGTCTTCGACAATGCGGAAATTGAGGTCAAGATAGCGGGAATTGACACTGCGCAGCTCGAGATGAAGGCTAACGGGGCCAAGATCGCGGGTTTGCACCGCAAAGCCTGTCATGCTGTGAATCATGGGTAGGGTCTCCGGGAACCTGCTGCGATCGTTTACACTGCAGGACCCTGTCAGATAAAGCTGCGGAAAGCCGAATATTAGCGCCCTCGAAGATGCCGCCTCAAGCAAACTGCGCACTCCCCTCCGGCTTTCAGCTCGATCATTACAAGATCGAGCGCCAGCTATCGCTCGGCGGCTTCTCCATTGTGTATCTCGCCTACGATACCGACGGCACGCCGGTCGCGATCAAGGAGTACCTGCCGAACTCGCTCGCCCTGCGCAAGAATGGCGAAATCGAACCGCAGGTCTCGGACGAGAACCAGCCTGCATTCCGCTACGGCATGAAGTGCTTTTTCGAGGAAGGGCGCTCGCTGGCCAAGCTGATGCATCCGAACGTGGTGCGCGTGCTCAACTTCTTCCGCGCCAACCAGACGGTGTACATGGTGATGCAGTTCGAGCGCGGCCGCACGCTGCACGACTACATCCAGAAGCACAAGGGCGAGGTGCGCGAGCGTTTCATCCGCGGGGTATTCACCCGCATGCTCAACGGCCTGCGCGAGGTGCATGCACACAAGCTGCTGCACCTCGACATCAAGCCATCCAACATTTACCTGCGCGCAGATGCCACGCCGGTGCTGCTCGACTTCGGTGCTGCCCGCCAGACGCTGGCGCTGGACCAGCCGATGCTCAAACCGATGTACACACCCGGCTTCGCCTCGCCCGAACAATTCGGCAACCGCGAAGCCCTCGGCCCGTGGAGCGACATCTACAGCGTCGGCGCCAGCATGTATGCCTGCATCGTCGGCACCGCGCCCCTGCGCTCGGATGAGCGCATCAAGCACGACACCGTGCAACCGGTATCAAAAACGCATGCCGGCAAGTATTCTGCACAGCTATTGGAATTGGTCGAGTGGTGCCTGCATCTCGACCCCCTGAAGCGTCCGCAAAGCGTTTACTCGTTGCAGAAGGCGCTGATGCAAAAGCAGGCGGGCGACGCCATGCCGGCGACCTGGTTTACCGACCTTGGGTCCCGGCTCAAAACCTTCATCGGCAAGGGCTGAGGGAGCACGTTGTGAGATTCACCATCTTCCAGGAAAGCCGTATCGGCAAACGCAAGACCAATCAGGACCGCATCGCCTACTGCTACTCGCGCGATGCCCTGATCATGGTGCTGGCCGACGGCATGGGTGGCCACCTCCATGGCGAGGTCGCCTCTCATATTGCCGTGCAGTACATCACCCAGGCCTTCCAGCGCGAGGCCCAGCCCAAGCTGGAAGACCCTGCGCTGTTCCTGTCGCGGGTACTGTCGAGCGCACACCATGCCATCCTCGACTACGCCCTCGACAAGAATCTGCCCGAGGCGCCGCGCACCACCATCGTCGTCTGCGTGGTGCAGGAAGGCTACGCACACTGGGCCCATGCCGGCGACTCGCGTCTCTATCTGCTGCGCCAGGGCAAAATCAATATGCAAACCCGCGACCACTCGCGCGTGCAGTTGATGATGGACCAGGGCCTGCTCGACGCAGAAGGCGCGGCAACCCACCCGGGGCGGAACCGCATCTATTCCTGCCTGGGTGGCACCCACCCGCCGCAGATCGAGTTCTCGCGCCGCACCCTGCTGCAGGACGGCGACATCATCGCCATCTGCTCCGACGGTGTGTGGGGGCCGGTCGGAAACCAGGGCCTGCTGCGCGGCCTGACCGGAACCAATCTTCTGGAAGCCGTGCCCAAGCTCATGTCCGAGGCCGAGACGCTTGCCGGCGCGACCTGCGACAACCTGTCGATGGTCACCATGTGCTGGCACGACGACCTGGGCGAAGCCGTGCCCGATTCGGTGTCCACCCAGACCATGGCCCTGCACGACTTCACCACGCAGATGGAAGCCTTCCAGCGCACCCGTAGCCCGGCCAGCGCAGCAGACCTCACCGACGACGAGATCGAACGCGCCATCTCCGAGATCAACTCGGCCATCAAGAAATTCACCAAGTAACGCAACAGGAATCCGCAATGCGACCCAGTCAACGCCAGCCCGATCAACTCCGCCCCGTCCGCATCACCCGCGGCTTCACCCGTCACGCCGAAGGTTCGGTGCTGGTCGAGTTCGGTGAAACCCGGGTGCTGTGCACGGCAAGCGTGGAAGACACCGTACCGGGCTTCCTGCGCGGCAAGGGCCAGGGCTGGCTCACCGCCGAATACGGCATGCTGCCGCGCGCCACCCATACCCGCAGCGCGCGTGAAGCGGCCAAGGGCAAGCAGAGCGGCCGCACCCAGGAGATCCAGCGCCTGATCGGCCGCAGCCTGCGTGCGGTGGTCGACCTTGCCGCACTGGGCGAGCGCCAGATCACCATCGACTGCGACGTGCTGCAAGCCGACGGTGGCACCCGCACGGCTGCCATCACCGGCGCCTGTGTCGCAGTGCGCGATGCGCTCGACAAGCTGGTTGCCGAAGGCAAACTCGCGGCGAGCCCAATGACCGACTTCGTGGCCGCCGTATCGGTGGGCATCTACAAGGGCACACCGGTGCTCGACCTCGACTACGATGAAGATTCCGACTGCGACACCGACATGAACGTCGTCATGACCGGCGCCGGTGGTCTGATCGAAGTGCAGGGCACGGCCGAAGGCGCTGCCTTTTCGCGTGCCGAACTCAACGCTCTGCTCGATCTCGCGGAAGCCGGCATCGGTCGCCTGACCGAACTGCAACAGGCCGCACTAGGGGGTTGAAACCATGAGCCAGCGTCTCGTTCTCGCCAGCAATAACGCCAAGAAAGCCGCCGAAATGCAGGCGCTGCTCGCGCCGCTCGGCATTGAGGTAGTGCCGCAATCCGTGCTCGGCGTGTCCGAAGCCGAAGAGCCGCACGCCACCTTCGTCGAGAACGCGCTCGCCAAGGCCCGCCACGCCTCGGCGGCCACCGGGCTGCCGGCCATCGCCGACGACTCCGGCCTGTGCGTCACCGCGCTCGGAGGCGCCCCCGGCGTGCACTCGGCGCGCTTCGCCGGCGAGCCGAAATCCGATGCGCGCAACAACCTGCTGCTGCTCGACAAGCTCGCCAACGAGACCGACCGCACAGCGTATTTCTATTCTGCCGTCGTGCTCGTACGCCACGCTCAGGACCCGCGCCCGCTGATCGCCGACGGCGAATGGCATGGCGAAATCCTCGAAGCGCCGCGTGGCGACAGCGGCTTCGGCTACGACCCGCTGTTCTGGCTGCCCGAGCTCGAGCAGACCGCCGCCGAACTCGACGCTGCGCTCAAGAACACGCTCAGCCATCGCGGCGCGGCCATGCGCCACCTGCTCGACAGCCTCGCCGCCCATCCGCTGTGAGTGATCGCCGCATCATCACGCTGACGCCGGCCCCGGCCGCCGTCAGCGCCCGCCCCGACACCATCGAAAAACCCCAGCTCAGCGCCTCGCCCCCACTGTCGCTGTACGTGCATTTCCCGTGGTGCGTGCGCAAATGCCCGTACTGCGACTTCAACTCGCACACCAGTCGCAGCAGCGACGGCAGCCTGCCCGAGGATGCGTGGCTCGATGCCGTCATCGCCGACGTCGAATCCGCCCTGCCGCAGGTCTGGGGCCGGCGCGTGCTGAGCATCTTCATCGGCGGCGGCACCCCCAGCCTGATGTCCGCCGCCACCCTCGACCGCCTGCTCGTCGCCCTGCGCATGCGCCTTCAGCTCGACCCGATGGCCGAGATCACCCTCGAAGCCAACCCCGGCACCTTCGAGTCCGAACGCTTCCGCGACTACCGCGCCGCTGGCGTCAACCGGCTGTCGATTGGCATCCAGAGCTTCGACGACACCATGCTCAAGCGCCTCGGCCGCATTCACGACAGCACTGAAGCGCGCCGTGCCATCGACATCGCCCAGCAGCACTTCGAGCGCATCAACCTCGACCTGATGTACGCCCTGCCCGAGCAGACGCTCGAAGGCGCGCTCAAGGATCTCGACACCGCGCTCGCCACCGGCGTCAGCCACCTGTCGTGCTACCACCTCACGCTCGAGCCCAACACGCCCTTTGCCCACACGCCGCCCTCGCTGCCGGATGACGACCTCTCCGCCGACATGCAGGACGCCATCGAAGCGCGCCTGGCCGACGCCGGCTTCAGGCACTACGAAACCTCCGCCTTCGCCCGCCCCGGCCAGGAATGCCGCCACAACCTCAACTACTGGGCGTTTGGCGACTACCTCGGCGTCGGCCCCGGCGCCCACGGCAAGCTCTCCAGCCATGAAGGCATCGTGCGCGAAATGCGCCACAAACACCCGGGCCGCTACCTCGAAGGCGCGGCCAAAGGCGACTTCATCCAGGAACACCGCGACGTCGGCACCACCGACCTCCCCTTCGAGTTCATGATGAACGCCCTGCGCCTCACCGGCGGCGTGCCCCACACTCTGTTCGCCGAACGCACCGGCCTGCCGCTGGCCAGCATCGAGGCCGAGCTCATCGACGCGCGCAAGCGCGGCCTGCTCGACACCGCCAACGGCACCCTGCGCCCCACCGAACAAGGCCGCCGCTTCCTCAACGATCTGCTGCAGATTTTCCTGCGCAACTGAAGCCACTGGGTCTCATCGCAGAGGAAGAAGGCCCGATAGACTTCCCCCGCGAAGCGGTATATCCTTCCGGCCTTCGTGCGCTGGTCGTTCTGACCGGCCCACCCTGCGCCCGTAGCTCAGCTGGATAGAGTACTGCCCTCCGAAGGCAGGGGTCGGACGTTCGAATCGTCTCGGGCGCGCCATATTTTTCAATGGGTCAGGTCATAACGACCTGACCCATTTTCTTTATGCGACCATTCTGTGACCAAATCGTGACTGTGCGGTGACCGGTCACACGCTTGGTCTTCCTGCCTGCCTCTCCTTCTGACTGTCGCTTTCCGTGGCCATCAAGGTTCTGCCAGCGACCGCGCCAACGCACAGCGGCGGATCAAAAAGCGTCGGATTTTTTTACACTTAAAAGGTGTGACCTATGCTGCCGTTAACAATGATTATATTTGCAACAACATTTTACATTAAGCGGCACATGTCTTGCTTCGCCGTCCATATCAATTGGTCGACGTCAATTTGACCAGCACTCCCTCCGTCGGCCGATCGAAAACAGTACTCACACTTCCCCGACGCCGGCACTAATGAACCGGACAGGGACCGCGGCAATGCCCGATAGCCTGATGCACATGTTCACCGCATCCACCGGCACTGCCTCTGCATTTCACTCCGCGACGGGCTGACCTCGACATCCTGTTTCGCCGGCGATGCGCCGGCATCCCAGCCCCCGCGATGTACCAACCGGGAGAAGCACCGTGAGTCAAGGGGCCCTGACCTATCTGCGTCGTCAATATCTGTGTGTATTGCGTCGCTGTGCCTTCCTCAATGCCTTTGCGAGCTGGCTGCTGCTCGTATCCCCGATGGCCATCGCGGGGCAACCCGGCATCGTCACCGACGGGCGCACTGCGACCACGCTGACGCAGGCGGGGGCGGTCACCGACATCACCACCACGACGGTCAGAGGCAATAACGCCTTCAACTCCTTCACGCGTTTCAACATCGGCTCGGGGCAGACGGTCAACCTGCACCTGCCCCAGCAAACCGCCAACCTGCTCAACCTGGTGCGCAACGAGCGCAGCCAGATCGACGGGGTGATGAACGCCTACAAAGACGGGCGCATCGGCGGCAACGTGTTCTTCTTCAACCCGCACGGCATGGTCGTCGGCGCGCAGGGCCAGATCAACGTCGGCAGCCTCACCGTCGCTACGCCCACGCCCGCCTATATGGAGCGACTGATCGGCCCGGGCGGGGTGATCGACGACGCGGCGGTGGACCAGGCCTTGCGCGGTGAGATCCCGCTCTCCGAATCCGGCCTGATCACGGTCAAGGGCTCGGTCAAGGCCGCCCGCGCGGTCCAGCTGGCCGCCGCCAACGTCAACGTCGACGGCGGCGCCCGCATCGAGGCCGGCGCGGCAGCGCATGCCGGCTTTGGCGCACTGGTCAATATCGACGGCCTCGAAGCCGGCGCGCAGATGTTGCAGGACGGCGACACGGTGCGCATCGTCGCGGCCGATGCCGTGAATATCGCCGGCGCCGTGTCGGCCGATGGCGCAGCGGGCGAAGCCGCCGGCCGCATTCGCATCGACGCCGGCGGCGACATCACCGTGGCCGATGGCGGCCGGGTGTCTGCCGATGGTCATGGCGCAAATTCGGACGGCGGCAAGATCCGCGTCTGGGCCGAAGACACGGCCACGCTGTCCACCCACGGCGAGCTGTCCGCCCGCGGCGGCGAGATCTCCGGCGACGGCGGCCACATCGAATTCTCGGCCACCGAAACCGTCCGCCTCGAAGGCGGCGCGCTCAAAGCCAACGCCACCAACGGCCAGCGCGGCTCGGTGCTGATCGACCCCAACGACATCGAAGCGGTCACCGCCAACACCTACACCGACGGCGTCGACTTCACGCTGATCGCCAACGACAGGATCACCGTCGAAAACAACATCACCATCTCCACCCGCGACATCGCCAGTCCGAGCACCGGCAACCACCTCACCGACGCCTCGCAAGGCGACTCCGGCAATCTCACGCTGCGCGCTTCGAACGTCGAACTGAAAACCGGCAGCCGCCTGCTCGCCCACGCTGACAACGGCAGAACCGGTGGCGACGTGACAGTCGAAGGCCGCACGCTGGACGCCATCGGCGCCAACCGCGACGTCAGCGCCAGCGTGTTGCTGACCGAAGCCACCGTCACCGGCAAGGACATCACCATCCGCTCCTCGGCCGACACCTCGGCCGTACAGGAGCTGCTCGAAAACAACCCGGCGCTGACCGTGGCCGACGCCCAGCGCCAGATAGACCAGGAGCTGGACGACCCGATCGACGGCATCGGCGGCGCTTTCCTCAGCGTCACCACCAAAGCCACCGCCACCACCTCGGTGCTTGGTAGCAGCATTACCGGCAGTGGCAAGGTCAGCATCGGCAGCCACGCCGGCGCACGCTCGGGCTTTCGCAAGACGGCCACCGCCACCACCACCATCGGCGACAGCGGTGCCATCAAGAGCGAGATCCGCGGCGACACGGTCGACATCACCTCGACCGCCACCACCTCGCTGTCCTACAAGATTCTCGGTGCCGCCACCAAACTGCTCGACCAGAGCTGGCTGCCCGACCCCGATGGTCCGCTGATCACCGCGCTCGACGACAACCTGTTCGACTTCAACTCGGTGCCGCTGGTGGCGCTGTCCACGGCCAAGGCCACCACCCTGGTCAACGGCGCCTCGCTGATCATCGGCACCGACACGGTCACCATCGGCGCCGATGCCGACTCGGCCGCCAAGCCTACCTTCAGCAGCCCCTTCCTGTTCTCGGCGGCGTGGGGTGAATCCACCGCCGAGGCCCGCGCCCGCGTGGTCGGCACGGCCAACGTCACCACCACCAATGCGCTGACGGTCCAGGCCCACACCAACACCGAGATCGACGTCACCGCCACGGTCAATTCGATCAACAAGCCGGTCGACGCCACCTTCGTGCGCGCCAACACGAACATCACCACCCTCGCCGAGGTCGGTGACAACACCACGACCACCGGCGGCGCGATCAGCGTCGATGCGCAGACCGAGGCCGAGATCAACGCGGCCGCCGACGCCAAGAACACCGGCGGCAGCGGTGTCGGCCTGTCGCTGGCGATCTCTGACACCACCTCGACCACCACCGCCATCCTCGGCGGCACGGCCGAAGCCACCACCGGCGACGTCAGCGTCACCGCCAACGCCGACATCGAAGAAGGCAACTCGGCCAACGCCGCCACGCTGGGCAACCCGAACAAGCTGTCGCAGAAAATCACCAACTTCAAGGCCGGCATCCAGCGCAACGTGGTCGGTGGCATCCTCGGTGCCACCGGCAAGATCGACCCGACCACCGCCGACCGTCTCACCAGCTTCCTCTTTCCGGGTATCAAGGAAGGCAAGTTCAATGCCGCTGGTGCCGTGGCCTGGGCGACCGGCGACAACACCGCCACCGCCTCAATCGCACCGCTGGCCGACGTCAAAGCCGCAGACGGCATCTCTGTCACCGCCAAAATCACCGACAACCCAAGCTCCAGCGCGGGCGCCAAGACCAACTCCACCGGCTCGGCCGTGGGCGGCTCGGTGGCCTACGGCAGTTTTGTGAACACCGCCAACGCCTTCATCGACAAAGGCGCCACGGTCGACGCCAAGGGTGCGCTGCGGGTCGACGCGCAAACCGAGGTGCCCTACCCGTGGGCGATCGACTGGGAAGACCCGGACGAGATTCTGAGCTTCCTGACCGGCGGCGTGCTGGACATGTTCCTCACCACCTATTCAATCAACTCGGCCTCGGGCAAGAGCGGCATCGGCCTGGCCGTAGGCGTGAACCTGTTCGACCTCGACAACAACGCCACCGCCTATATCGATGAAGGCGCGCAGATCAACACCCGCTACAAGGCCATCCCCGGTCTGGCCACCCAGTCGGTCAAGGTCAGCGCCAAGAACGATGTGAGCCTGACCGGCGCGGTCGGCATCCTGAGCAAAAAATTCTTCGGCACCAGCGGCGGCAAGGCTGCACTCGGCGGCTCTGCCGGCCTGATCAGCATCGACACCAACGCCAGCGCCACCATCCGCGGCAACGCCAGCGTGAATAGCGCCAACGCGGTCGACCTGAAGGCCGAGAACATCCAGCGCGTGGTCACCGTCACCGAAGCTGGCGGCAAGTCCGACAGCGTCGGCGTCGAAGGCGCGGTGTCCATCAACACCCTCACCAACTCCTCGACCGCGGCCATTGATGACGACGCAACCGTGGACGCCGGCGACGACATCACCGTCGACGCCAAGGGCGATCTGGAGAACATCTCCGTGGCCGGCGGCGTGGTCGCCACCAAGGGCCAGGTCGGCATCGGCTTCTCGGTGTCGGTGAACACCATCGTCTCCGACGTTGCCGCCTACATCGGCAACTTCGACCCGCTAGGTCTCGACCTCGTGGCGGCGCTGGGCAACATCAGCACCACCGGCAAGGTGAACCTGGTCGCGGTCTCGGAAGTGTCGCAAGGAGCCTACTCGGTGGCCGGCGCGCTCGCCACCGAAAGCAATGCACAGACTGAAATGCCCGCCGATGCCAGCGACACGCAGGATGGCAGCGGCAGCGGCACATCGAGCCAGTCCGGCAAGGGCAAGTTCGGCGTGGCCGTGTCGGCAGATGTGTCGATCAACGACGTCAAGGCCGACACCCTGGCCTATGTGTCGGATGGCGCGACGATCTCGGCCGCCACCGCGCTCGACCTCGACGCCACCAACACCCTCGCCCTGTCGGCCCTGTCCGGTGCAGTGACCATCTCCACCCAGCAAAGCGGCAACGCGCTGTCCGGCTCCTATGCGCAGAACTCGCTGGCCGGCACCACCGCGGCCTATGCCGACGTCGCCACGCTGACGCTCACCGGCCCGCTCACCGCCGACGCCAGGACCACCGGCACCATCGAGACGCTGTCCGCTTCGGTCGCCGGCACCAAGGGCAAGGCCGGCGTGGCCGGCTCGGTGTCGATCAACGCCATCGACAACAGTACCAAGACCTATCTGAGCAATGTGTTGCTCACCGGCGTGAGCACCGTTGGCCTCACTGCGCTCGACGACTCCACCATCCGCGCCATCGCCGGCGCCATCGCCTTTGGCGGCAAGGCCGGCATCGGTCTGTCGTTCAGCTGGAACCAGCTCGACAACGACACCCATAGCTGGATCGCCAGCAGCGATATCGACGCCACCGGCCTGGTCAGCGTGGCCGCCACCACCGACAACAGCATCGACACCATCTCCGCCGCCATCGGCGCCAGCAAGGGCCCCATGGCCGGCGCCGGTGCGGTGACCATCAATACCATCGACAACACCACCAAGACGTGGATCGCCGGCAGCCGCGGCGGCGACGGCGTCGATAGCGCCGCCAACATCGCGCTGCTATCCACCGACAGCTCGCGCATCTTCGGTCTGGCGGGCGCGCTCGGCGCCAGCACCGACAAGGCCGGCGTGGGCGTGTCCTTTGCGTGGAACGATGTCGACAACACGGTCGACGCCCGCCTCAAGGACAACGCCGACGCCGAATCGACCGCCGGCGAAATCACCGTCAAGGCCGACTCCACCACTCACATCGAAGGCATCGCCGCCTCAGGCGGGGTCGCCAACAAGGTCGGCGTATCCGGCTCGGGCTCGGTCGTGCAGGCCAGAAACACCGTCAAGGCCAGCATCGACGCGGGCTCGACGGCGATTGCCGATGGCAACATCCACGTCGGCGCCTCGGACGATGTCGATCTCTTCAGCCTGGCCGGCAACGTCTCCGGCGGCGGCAAGGTCGCCATCGGCGCCTCGGCCTCGGTGCTGATCACCGACAACACCGTTGAAGCGCGCATCGACGGCAGCGCCACGGCACGTGGCAAGCGTGGCGCCATCAACATACCCACCGGCGACAAGAACAGTGCCGGTACGGTGCTGACTGAATCGACACGCGGCGTGGCAGTCACCGCCGCCTCGCATGAAGCCATCGAAACCATCGCTGCCGGCGGTTCGGGCGGCGGCAAGGTCGGCATCGCCGGCTCGGCCACCGTCACCGATCTGACCGAAATCACCACCGCCGCCATCGGCAGCGGCGCAAGCATCAACCCGCTCGACGACGGCAGCAGCACGCAGGACGTGACCGTGCGCGCCGCGGATGAGACCACCCTCCTCGGCGTGGCCGGTGCAGTGGCCTTCGGCGGCAAGGGCGGCGTGGGCGCAGGGGCCGACGTCGGCCTGATCGACAAGACAACGACCGCCAGCATGGCCGGCAACGTGAAAGCCAACGACACCGTCACCGTCGAGGCGCGCAGCGAAGAGGACATCACCTCGGTCGCAGCCTCGCTGTCAGCCGGCGGCTCTGCCGGCATCGCCGGTTCGGCCTCGGTCTATGTGGTCGATGTGGCCACCAAGGGCGAAATCGCCGACGGCGCCACCGTCCACAGCGACGGCAACGTGATCGTGTCGGCCGATGATGACAACGAAATCGACATGATCGCCGGCAACGGCGCCTTTGGCGGCAGTGCCGGCGTGGGCGCCTCGGCGGCCGTGGCCGTGCTCACCAAGACCACCATTGCGCGCGTGGGCACCGGCGCCACCGTCGACGCACTCGGCAAGGCGGCCGGCGTGACCATCGCCGATGGCAGCTTCGCCACCACCTACACCGCCAACAGCACCGACGAGGGCGAGATCAGCGCGCCGGCCGGCAACAACCCCGACGGCAGCGACAGCCAGGCCCTCAACGGCCAGCGCGTCGCCAGCCGTGGCACCACGACCGGCTTCCAGGGTCTGGGCGTGACCGCCACCAACAAGGATGACGTCGAAACCATCTCGGCCACCGGCGCCGCTGCCGGTTCGGCCGCAATCACGCTGGCCGGTGACGTGAACGTGATCACCACGAACACCACCGCCGAAATCGCCAAAGACGCACAGATCAACCAGAACACCGGTGCCGACCCAGGCCAGTCGGTACTGGTCGCGGCAGGTAACGACCACTACCAGATGGGCATCGCCGGCTCGGCCTCGGGCGCGGGCGCGGTGGGGATCGGCGCTGCCGCCGACGTCCTGGTGGCCAAGCACACCACGATCGCCAAAGTGGGCGACTCGGCCGACGTGCGCGCCCGCAAGGACGTGTCGGTGATCGCCTCGGGCAATGAAGAAATCCTCTCCATCGCCGCCGGTCTGGGCGTGGGCGGCACAGTCGGCGTAGCTGGCTCGACCTCGGTGCTGTCGATGACCAACGTGACCAGCGCCGCCACCGGCACGGGTTCGGTCGTCGATGCCGACGGCAATGTGCGCATCGCCGCCACTGACGACACCGAAACCGACGTGGTCGACGGCACACTCGCCGTCGGCCTTGGCGCGGCCGGCGTCGGCGGCGCGGTTGGCGTCACCCGTATCGAAAAAGACACCACCGCCGGCGTCGGCGTGGGCGCCACGGTCAATGCGCGCGGCAACGACACCGCCGGCATGCAGGCCCTGTCGGGCAACGATCTCACCGACCGCGACGCGATCACCGGCCTGATGGTCGAGGCCAACTCGTCTGAAGACCTGTTCTCGGTCGCGGCCAGCGGCGCGGGCGGCTTCTACGCCGGCGTGTCGGGCGCGGTCACCGTCACCAGCGTCGATTCGGACACCACCGCCGTCATCGGCAATGGCGCGCAGATCAACCAGGGCGTGACCAACGGCAGCAGCATGCAGGATGTGAACGTCAGCGCCAAGAACCACGCCAGACTCGACGCCTACACCGGCTCGCTCGCGGGCGGTGCGGTGGGTGCGGCCGGCGGCGTGGATGTGGGCACGGTCAGGAACGACACTACCGCGCTGATCGACAACAACGCGCAGGTCTCGGCCAGGCGCGACGTGGATGTGAATGCGCTCACCAGCGCCGACATCGACTCGATCACCGTCAGCGCCTCGGGCGGCATCGGCGCCATTGCCGGCGGCATCTCGGTATATTCGGTCGGCAGCGGGCTGGACGCCGAAGGGCGCAAGAAGCTCAAGTCCGACAGCGGTGACTTTGCCGATGTGAACAGCTACGCCGACGACCAGGCCAGCGACGGCAGCATCAACAGCCTGCTGGCCGGCTCGGACGACGCGCGCATTCGCAACGCCGGCACGCAATCGCAAGCGGCACGCGCCGGGGTCAGCATCTCGGGCGACCTGGCCGGCGCCAACACCGACGGCACCACCGCCACCATCGGCGACGCCAACGTCACCACCACCATCGGTGCCATCGATATCGACGCGCACCAGGATGTGAACATCAAAGTGCTGGCCGGCGGTGCGTCGGTTGGCGGCGTGGGCCTGGGCGTCGGGGTCGGCGTGGTCGCGATCAATGCCGGCACCGCGGCCGATGTGGCCGCACTGGCCACACTCAACAGCGGTGGCGCCATCTCGGTGAGCGCCCACACCAAGACCGTCAGCGACCTGACCGGCTTTGCCGGCAGCTACGGCGGCCTCGCCATCGACGCGGCGCTGGCTTTTGTCACCGACAGCAGCACCACCCGCGCCGCCATTGGCGACGGGGTGCAGATTGACGGCGCCAACGGCGTCAGCGTCTCGGCCAGCGATGACCGGACCGCAGAGAGCGAAGCCGTCGGCGTGAGCGTATCCGGCGGTGCCGCGGTCGGCGCTTCGGTCGCCACCGCCACCATCAACGGCTCGACCAGCGCCAGCGCGGGCGACAACCTGCAGGTCGGCCAGTCGGTCGGCACGGTGGACAGCCTGAGCATCACCGCCGACTCGACCACCACCGCCACCGCCAGGACCATCGCCGGCAAGGCCGGCATCGGCCTGGCGGCCAGCGGCTCGGTGGCCACGGCAAGCAACCTGCCGAGCGTCAGTGCGACGTTGGGCAACAAGGGCCGGATTACCGTGGCCGACACGGTGTCCGTCGGCGCCACTGGCAAGACCCGCACCGACGCGAATGCGATCGGGGTCAACGTCTCGGCCGGCGTCGGCATCGGCGCCTCCCTGGCCACTGCCACCACCAACTCTGATGTGACCAGCGTCGTCGGCGCGAACTCGGTCATCCACGCCCGCGCGCTGAGCCTCGACGCCACGCGCAACACCTCGGGGCTGGGGACGACAGCCTACGCCACCGGCGCCGCGGGCGGCCTGCTGTTCGCCGGGTCCGTCACCAAGGCCGAGGCAGAGTCGCTCGGCACCACGACCGCGCAGGTCGGCGACGGCAGCACCCTCGACATCGCCGACACCGTGCATGTCGGTGCCACCCAGGCGACCCGACAGCGCGCCGACACCACCGGCATCACCGGTGGGGCAATCGCTGCGGGCGGAACCGATTCCTGGGCTCATTCGAACAACACCACGCGGGCCATCGTGGGTGACAGCGTGAGCATCTCGCACGCCGGCACCGCCGCGGATGGGGTCGATGTAAGCGCCAGCGGCAACGACGACAACCGCGCCAGTACGGTCGCCGGCAGCGGCGGTCTGGGCTCGCTGGTGGCCGCCAATGCCACCACCAACACCGACACCACCACCACCGCTGCACTCGGCACGGCGGCTGGCGGCAGCGGTCAGATCAAGGCAAAGCGCGTCGATGTGAGCGCCACCCAGGCGGCCAGGATCGATGCCGAGGCCGACTCCACCAACGCCTCGGCCGTCGGCTACTCGGGTGCAAAGGCGACCAACACCGCGGACACCACCACCAGCGCCACCATTGGCCGCAACATCAATGTGCAGTCCGAGGCGCTGCGCGTCACCGCCAGCAACGCCATCACCAAGCCCAGCGCGGGCTACCAGGTCGATGCCGGTGCGGGTGGACTGCTCAACGGCTCGGCGGCCAGCAGCCGCACCACCATCCGGAACCGGGCCAGTGTCGATATCAGCGACGGCGCCACGATCACTGTCGACAACGCCACCGACACCGGCGGCGTGCTCGACGTGGCCGCGCTCAACACGGTCGATGCCCACGACTCCGTGCGCCTCGACTCGGGCGGCGCCATCGCCATCGCCCGCAGCGAATCGACGATCAACAACGACCTCAACGACGGCACCATCCGCATCGGCAGCGCGACGATTCAGAGCGACGGCGAAATCAACGTGTCGGCACGCACCGATGCAGACGTGAACGCCGAAGCGCGCTCCAAGACCTACGGGATCGCCGGCGCCGCCGAGGGGCACAGCCGCGCCTATGTGAAGGCCGACAACACGGTCAGTGTCGCCAGTGGCGCCCACATTGAAGCCGAACACGATGTGCACCTGATGGCCGGCGCCGACCGCAGCACCGGCAACCAGCTCAACGCCGATGCCGACACGCGCCTGTGGAACCGCACCGCGCTGCCGATCGAGAACGACCCGCAGGCGCATGGCGAGATCAACCAGCACAACAGCATCAACGTCGCCACCGGCGCGCAGGTGCGCTCGGTGCGCAGCGTGCATCTGACCGCCAGCGAAGGTACCCACACCACCCGCGGTTTTGGCGAAGGCACCGACGCCTACCGCGAAGTCCTGTCGGCCATCGGCGAGTTCTTCGGCGCCGACACCTCGGCGCTCAAGATCCGCGCCGGCACCACCGCCGACAACAGCAACAGCCCATTCAATCCGGGCTCTGCTGTCAAGGTTGATGGCCTGATCGAAGCGGGCATCTGGCATCACCAGTTCCTCACCTTCAACGCCGACGACACCGCTGATACCTCCGAGCAGGTGAGCTACACCTTGCGCGACGACGTCCTCCTGTCCGATCTGCTGTCGGCCGAAATCGACGCGCTGCGCAATCGCGCCATTGCGGTTCGCAACGCCGCCACCGACTACGAAGGCGAGACCAGCTCCGCTGACTATGCGCTGGCGCTCGACAACGACGCCGACATCCTCGAGGCACAACTGGCCGCACTCGGCGCAGACACCCGGGTCGGCTTCGTGGACGTCAATCCCATCCTCGCCACCACCGGCAACGTGGCCGTGACCGGCGACGCGATGACCGGCGGTGGAAGCCTGACCGCACCGGGCGATGTGCGCATCGACGTCGAGAACCGCTCGACCCGCTTCATGACCACCAGCACGCTGACCATTCCGGACGACGACGGTGGCAAGGTGTTGTTCAATGGCCGCAGCGTGTCCTCAGACACCGACATCAACGCCCGCAACGCACTGGGCCAGACCACCAGCGTGGCGGTCACCAGCGCGCTCAACACGGCCAAGCCGGTGATCCGGGTCGAGAACACCAACGACACCGACGTCACCCCGACCGGCGCCGCCCAGCTGTGGATATTTGGCGACATCACCAACCTGCGCGGGCTGGCCCAGGCCAAGAGCCATGGCACCATTCGCTCCTCGGCCAAGATCAACGCGGAAACGGTCAACATTGCCACCGGCGGCGATTTCATCCAGACCTACACGCCAGGTTTCACCCATCAGGGCGGCAACCCGATCAGCCAGCTGGGTACCCTGCCGGATACCCGCGAGAACGTCGCCATCGGCCTGGGCGGCTCGGACAGCACTGACAGCGCCGCTGGCGACTACAGCACCAACACCACCCCGCACCTTTGCACCGGCGACAACTGCAGCACCACGATCGCCGGCAACAACGTGTACATCAGCGGCGAGAAGCTCAACATCAACGGCCTGATCCAGGCCGGTCTGCCCGATCGCAGCATCAACATCACCAATGCCCTGGTCAGCGCCAAGGCAGGCGACATCGCCACCGCCAAGGCTGCGTATCTGGCCAATCCGGACACCGCGTCTCAATACCTCGACCTCAACGCGCCGGACCCGGCGAGCACTGACATCAAGGTGCGCTACGATCTGGCCAACGACCGCCTCGAGCTGAGCAATGTGCGCATGGGCGGTGGCCACATGGAGCTGTTTGGCAACATTTTCTCCACCGGCAACGGCGAGCTGAAGGTGCTCGACGGTTACGGCCGCATCGAGGTGAACAACACCAGCAACTACGACGTGGTGCTCAACCGCCTCGACACCGGCCCCGGCGTCGAAGGCACGATCAAGATCACCGATCTGGCCAAGCGGGTGATCATCCCCGGCAGCGCCGACATGAGCGGCACCACCAACGCTGGCGTACCGCTGGTGACCCTGATCAGCCGCCTCGGCGACGCCGTGGTGGTGACGGACAGCCGCAGCACCGACGCCGACGGCAACCCGACCTATCTTGTGTCGAGTACCGCCGGCCGCGACGGTTACTACGATCCGGTCGCCAACCGCCGCTTCAACTGGATCAACGGCCGCACCCAGGCGTGGTCGGAAGACCGGATCTACACCAAGAAGATCCTGTTCGGCGCTGACTGGGCCTGGGCTGATACCGACGACCCGGACACGGTCACCCCGGGGACGCCCGTCTATACCGATCGCCTCACCGGCGACTGGCTGTCGATTGGCGGCGGCTCCGATCAGTACAGGATGAACTACACCCAATCGACCACCGGCAAGGTCAAGACGGCGGGCCCGCTCGAAAGCAACCGGGTGTGCGTCGGCATCTGCAGCGTCGCCATCTACGAGCAGGTGACCATCACCACGACCTACGAGTGGTCGGTGTATGAGTACTTCAACCACAGCCTCAACGCGTCGAACCGCATTGACATCAACTTCACCGGCTATGACACCTCCAATGTCACGGTCAATTCGACGACCGGACAGATCATGTTCAACGGTCTCGTGCGCAGCGTCGCCGGCGATACCCTGATCAACGCCGGCGGCGGCATGGCCAGCCTCTCTGATGCGGGCTACATCGTCGGCAACAATGTCATCCTCAACAGCGCCAACGGCGCAGTGGGCACCGCCAGCCTGCCGGTGCGGGTAGACCTCACCGACGCCGCGCTCGGCGGCACCGACGGCCAGATCTGGATCAACGCCCACAGCGGCGCCAACGTGATGGAGATCGGCGGCGACCTGCGTGTAGCCGCCGCCAACTCGGCCACCGGCGCCGTCTCGCTGAGCGCCGACCGCAACCTGCTGACGACCACGCCGGCGGTGACCATCACCGGTTACGGCGTCAATCTGGTCAGCGAAAGTGGCGACATCGCCAACGGCAGCGCGCCGATCCGCATCGACAACCTCGGCGACGGCGTGGTCTCCGCGCTTGCCAACGGCGACATTGTGCTGGTCGAGACGGCGGGTGACCTGCGCGCCGGCAAAATCGAGTCGCAAACGGGCGACGTGACGCTGGACGTGCCGACCGGCAACCTGGTCGACACCAACACCATCGAGCAGGCGGACGACAAGTCCATCGGCGAACTGCTCTCGCTGTGGGACAGCATGCGTCTGCGTGGCGACCCGGCCCGTGCCGCCGCCGACGAAACCGTGGCCAGCTTCGAAGCCGGCGTCGAGAACGACTACCAGGCCTACTGGGGCATGCGCAACATCCACGACGAGGGCGGCACCTGGGTGGCCGATGCCTACAATCCGGCCTTCACCTTCAAGCTCGACACCAGCACCGCCAGCGTGCTCAAGGCCGCCAACGGCTGGAACGATACGGACATCCGCACTTACGAAAACGAGCAGACTGCCTTCTACCATGACAGCCATGCCCGCTTCGGCGGTAGCCCGTTCGACACCAATTTCACCTACACCGCCACCACCACCGAAGAATCAAACCTCCGCGACGGTGCGGTATGGACCGACCAGCAACTGAAGACGGCACTGAGCGCAGGCCTGTTCCGCCCGGTGACCGACACCGCCATCCGCATCGAAGAGGCCAACGTGATCGGCCGCAACGTTGCGCTCACCGTGGCCGGCAGCATCGGTGAAAATGTGGGTGATTTCGTGATCGCCCGCGGCACCAATCCTGACACGCTCTCCGATGAAGAGAAGCTCGCCTTGCTCACCGCAGAGGCGCGCGACTTCGTCCTCACCGACAACGAGATCCGCATCCGCCGCCAGGAGGATGTCGACATCACCGCCAGCACCGGCCTGAGCGCCATCGCCGGCGACCAGGTGCTGCTCGGCAGCGAAAGCCCGCTGGTCATCTCACAAGTGCGCTCGCCGGGCGACGTGCGCATCAAGTCGTCCGACGGCATCACCAGCACGGCCGCCGCCGGCACCGCAGCGATCATCGCCACCGACATGGTGCTCGAGGGCGGCCAGGGCGGCATCGGCAGCGCGCTGGCGCCGATCGTCGTCGATCTGGCCGACGGCGCCTTGTTCGATGCCCGCGCCCGCGGCGACATCTTCATCACCGAACTGAGCGGCGACATGGCCGTAGGCACCGTCTATAGCCAGCAGGACGTCACCCTGTCCGCACCGGGGGCCATCCTTGATGCCGGACATGACGCCGCGCTCAACATCCAGGGGCACAACGTCAATCTGGCCGCCGGCACCACCATCGGCATCCCCGCCGACGTCAATGGCGCGCTGGAGGTCAATGTCGCGCGCGACGGCGTACTCAACGCCATGGCGCCGCTGGGCATCTACCTGAGCAGCGTCGGCGTACCGGGGCGCATCGGCGACATCACCACCAACGGCCCCTTCGCCTTCTTCGCCCCCGCCAGCAGTCTGGACGTGGTGGGCACGCTCAAGGCCGGTTCGGTCACGCTCGGGGCCGACGATGACGTCACACTGGGCGCAGCCGCCAGCATCGCCGCCGCCACTACCGTGCGCATCGACGCCGGCGGCGACGGCTCCGGCAGCGTGCTGTCCGACGCCACCGCCACACCGGCCATCTCGGCCGGTACCTCGGTCGTCCTGACCGCGCCGGACAGCATTGGCGGCCCGACGCCGATCTCGGCCGCCACGCCGCAGCTCATCCTGTCCGCCGACCAGATCAACGTTGCCGGCTCAGCGCCCGACACCAGCACGCCATTGACCGTCAGCGCCTTCGGCTACCGCGGCCTGCCGGCGAGCGACGTCAAACTGGTGCTCGACAGCGGCACCGCCGTCACGCTCGACACGCTCAACGCCATCACCAGCGAAGTCACCGCCACCACGCCTTTGTTCACGGTGCGCAACGGCCAGCTGGGCGACTACGCCGCCTTCTACACGCCGGCCTTCGCGATCCGGGTCGATCACCAGAACCGTGCCTTTCAGCCCGGCTTCGACGTGCGCGCCTTTACGCTGCGCGGCTTGTACGACATGGTGGTCACGCCGGAATCGGCACTGATCAGCGCCTACATCATCACCAGGAATCCGCGCAAGGTGGTGTTCAGCGACCCGGGTGGCGTGGCCGACTTGAACAGCCGCAACCTGCTCAACACGCTGGATCATCAATCAAAAAACGACAAGCGCAACCGCGTTGCGGCCGGCGCTGCCGAGCACTACGCCACCGCCGCCGGTAGCCTGGTGTTCGTCGATCCGGCGGTGTTCGACTGCGGCGAACCGAACGCATGCGAGGATCTTTGAAGATGGGGAGACAGCCGATGCAGGGAACGATCACGCGGCGGGCCGCAGGACTGGGGCTGATGATGGCCATGTCGCTGGTGATGGCGCAACAACCGGGTACGGCAGAATCGCCGGGCGCCATCCAGCAGCAACAACAACAGGAGCTCGAGCGGCGACTGCGTGAGGAGCGCATCCAGCAACGGCCGGTGGCACCCGAAATCTCGGTGCCGCAAGGCGGGCCGACTGCGCCGGCCAGCACCGCCAAGACCATCCGAGTCAAGCAGATCCTCATCGACCGCTCCGAGATTCTGACCCAGGCCCAGATCGACGCCATCATCAACCCGCTCGAAGGGCAGACGGTGAGTCTGGCTGACCTGCAGCAAGCCATCGACGCCCTCAACGCGCTCTACACCGCCGCCGGCCAGGCCACCGCGCGCGCCATTTTGCCGCCGCAAACCGTCAAGGACGGGCTGGTGCGCTTCCGGCTCGTCGAGGCCAAGGTGGGCGATGTGCGCGTCAATGGCGCCGAGGCCATCGACCCCGCCTTCATCCTCAACCGCGTCACGCTCGAAGCCGGCGAGCTGCTCTCGGTGCCGGTACTCGAATCGGCCCTGGTGCGGTTCAACCGGCTCCACAGCACCCAACTGCGCGCCGGCGTGGTGGCCGGCAGCCAGTTCGGCACCACCGACGTCGAGATCACCGCCGTCGAGCCGCCACGCACCAAGTTCTCGGTGTTCTTCGACAACGCCGGACGCGACACCGTCGGCGAAACCCGCGCCGGCGTCAACGCCCGCTTCGCCAACCTGCTCGGGCGCAGCGACACCCTGCAATTTCTCGCCACTGGCACCGAAGGCTCGGAAAACTACGCGCTGTACTACTCCGTGCCGCTCGACTGGAAGGACCTGCGCCTCGACCTGTCGGCCAGCAAGGGCGACATCGACATCGTCAGCGGCCCCTTCGAACCGCTCGACATCAGCGGCAGCTCCAGCGACTTCACCGCCGGCCTCACCTACCCGCTGATCGTCACGTTCGCAGACATGTGGTCGGTCTACGGCCGCATCTCGGCCCGCGAATCGTCCAGCTCATTCGGTGGTCTGGAGCAGGAAAAACTCAACCTCCGTGTGTTTACCGCCGGCATCTCCGGCGAACACCAGAGCGACGACACCGCCTGGTATGTCGACCATTCGCTTGCCTCCGGCACGACCGCGCTGGGCGGCGATCAGCGCTTCCTCTACTACCGCGGCAGCGCGACCCGCTTCGACCGCCTGTCCGAGCGCTACCAGCTTCTGCTGCGCGGCGGCCTGCAACTGTCGGACACCCGCTTCCTGCCCGCCAGCGAACTGTTCCAGATCGGTGGCGCCTACACTGTGCGCGGCTTCTCCGAAGGCCTGCTCTCGGGGCGCAACGGCTACTTCGTCTCTGCCGAACTGCGCATCGGCCGCACCCTCGCGGAATACCAGGCCGCCAACCCCAATGACCCCGTCCTGCACGGCATCGTCTTCATCGACCACGGCGGCGCCCTGCCCTACCGGCCGGGCAAGCTCAAGAAAAGCACCCACGACGACTACCTCACCAGCGTCGGCGTCGGCGTGCTCTTCGACTTCTCCGAACGCATCACCGGCCGCATCGTCATCGGCCAACCACTAAGGAGCAACCCGGCCGAGCTTCACGACAAGCAGCCGCGGGCGCACGTATCGATCAATATCGCGCTGAACTGAAGCGGCGGTGCCCGGCGTCATTTCAGCCTGTGTGTGGCTGAGCGCAGGGCGTCCCCTCTCCAGGGCATTCGAAGAAGATCCTGGCGGTACAACGCGAACAGATCTCCGGATCAAGAGAAGGCACGATCGATACCAGCGCCTCATGCTTGCTCTGGAAGACTCGATCTCTTCCCAGTCGTTCGAGAAAGCCGGTGCGCTCCCACACTTCGACAACGCGCGCACGAGGCCGATGAAAGTACAGCGCCCCCCCCATTTTCCGGCGTACGCCATCTTCGAGCGCCCATACCTTAGCGCCCGCCTGATCGATGAAGTTCATGCTCTTAACCATTACCAGCAGGTGCTTCTGGCTGGGCGAACGCTCCCGGTAGCAGCGCAGCGTGTCGCTCACCTGTTGAGCGGCACCGAAATACACGGAACCTTCCATGCGCACCAGTTTGAGTTGGGGGCATTCCGGCTCGACCGGATCGAGTTCGGTCAGGGGCGTGAAGCGCCGCCCCTGCGGGACGGGCACCAGCACCCGCATTGCCGGGCGTGAGGTCTGGTAGAGGTAGAAGAGCAGCGACAGTCCCATGCCGATCAGGATCGCCAGTTCGATCCGCGTGACCAGGACTGCGCCCCACGTCACCACCATGCATGTGGCCTCCTGCATGTTGAAGTTCAGGGTTGCCCTGATGCGGGGGATATTGATCAGGGTCCAGGCGACATAGAGCAACAACGCGGCGATGGTGGCCATCGGCAAGCGTTCAAGCAGACGCTCGCTGAGCGCAACGAGCACCAGAAGAATCAGCGAGGAGGCCACAGCCGCCAGCGGTGTGCGCGCCCCGACTTCGAAATTCGGCATTGAACGGTTCAGCGACCCACACGAAAGATAGGACGACGAAAAGCTCGCAGCGACATTGGCCAGGCCTTGGCCGAAGAACTCGCGATTTGCATCGATGTGCTGCCCGGATCGATCTGCGATGGCCTTGGCGATGGAGATCGACTGACCGAGCGCAACCACCGCGAGCGCCAACGACGGGCCGAAGACCTCGCTCAGCTTCTCTGCATCGAAGTCAGGAAAACTGAGCGGCGGAATGATGGATGGAATAGCGCCCATCTGAACGTAGCCCGGACCGCCCAAGGCCGCGCTCGCGGCCGCAAGGGCAAAGCCACTGGCCAGGCCGGTCAGCATCGCGGGCCAGCGTGGAAAGAAGCGTGCAACCAGCACCGTCACGAGCACCGTGACCAGCGCAACCACGAGTTCCATCGGGGCCAGCGGCCCGGCCTCGGATCGCACCAGATCGCGCAGATCGACCCCGGCATGATAGGCGATCAGGCAGGCCGCGCCCGAAGTGAAGCCCAGCAGCACCGAGGGCGCAATGAAGTTCGCGAGCACGCCGAGTCGGAATAGCGCGACCAGCAGTTGCAGAACGCCGACCATGAAGGTCGCCGTAAACACCAGTTGCAGGTAGTCGGGGCTGCCCGGTACTGCGAGCGGAGAGAGCATTGCGAACAGGGCCAGCGAGTTCGCGTTGGTCGGGCCGGAGACAACATGGCGACTTGAGCCGAACAGCGCCGCCACAATGCACGGCAGGATCGCCGAATAGATGCCATATGCCGGCGGCAGTCCTGCGAGGCGCGCGAACGCGACCCCCTGCGGCAGCACCAGCAGGGCTCCCAGCAGGCCTGCGATCAGGTCGCCCCGAACCGTGGCCCGGTCGAGTTCTGTCCACCAGCGTTCGCCGGGGGGAATCAGATGGCGAAGCTGCATCTAGCGCTGCCTCGTTCCCGTTGCCACACGGGATGGCTGAATTTTCGTGCGCGGGTGACTCAGTTCGCTATCCACCTTCCCCCCCGCCCCGGCCTCGACGCGCCCTTCGATATGCACCGTCGAGGCCGGCCGCGCACCAAGCGCACGCGAGTTCCGCAACCATGACGGTGCACGGTGTCGTGCGCTCAAGCTTCCGCTGCCACGACCGTCATTTCAACGAGCAAAAAGGACGAGGCAAGACGCGCCTCGACCGTCGTGCGCGCTGGTGCGCACCCTTCGGGCACCCAGCTTTCCCACACCTTGTTCATCTCGGCAAAGTCATCCAGGGAGCTCAGGTGAATCAACACCGAGAGCAGCCGTGTACGATCGCTGCCAGCCTCGGCGAGCAATGAATCAATGCGCGATAACACCTCAGTTGTCTGTGCGCTTATCTCTGCCGCAGCGCTGCCCATTGCGGTCTGCCCACAAAGGTAGATCAGCCCCCCATGGCGGACGATCTTGCTCATGCGGGCGTTGCCGTGGCTGCGTTCAATGGCTTGGGTCATGGGAGTTTTCCTCTGGTTTGAGCGTGTCAGGAATTGATCTGTCGCGTCGTTTGAACCCGCATCAGCTGATGCGCCGATGGGGTGACGTCGTTAATTCGCAGGAAGGCTTGCGTGGCGAGCTGGGCTCCGGTGTCTGACGACGCCGCAGCGGCTGGCGCTGGGCGTCGCATCTCGGCCAACCCACGCGTCAGCAGCAGTCGTCCACATACTCCACCGCGTTGACAAGCGTTGAGCAGGCGAATGAAATTTCCGCAATCGATGAATTCAGTGGCGGATTGATTCTGATGATCCCCGCGGATGCGGCGACGATACAGTTTTCGTCCTCGCATCGTGCAGCCACCATTTTGGCTATTTCAGGAGCTTTCTGTTGGTCGAAATCGGCAAACTCCAGCGCCCACATGTGCCCCACCCCGCGGACCTCTTTAATTGAGCGAAGACGTTCCAGGGGTTTCAGGACCTCGCAGAAGATTCCTGCATTCTCTTCTGCCCGCTTGCAAAGGCCGTCACGCGCGGTGATTTCGATGTTCTTGAGCGCAACCTCACAACCGACTGGATGCCCGGCCATCGTAATCACCTTTTTCAACGGCACCTTTGATTCGCGCAAGGCCATGTACAGTGAATTGGTGACCGCGACCGCGGCCAACGGAAAGTAACCCGCGGTGATACCTTTGCCCATGGTGACAATGTCTGGCCGGATGCCTTCCTTCTGGAACGCAAACCATTTTCCGGAACGTCCAAAACCGGTAATCACCTCATCCACAATGAGCGTTATGTCATGGCGCCGGCACAACTCATGAATAATGGCCAGATAGCCGTCAGGCGGTACGATCACGCCGCCAGCGAAATTGATCGGTTCGACAATCATGCAGGCGATATTGTCCTGCCCGATCTGAGCAATACGCGCCTCCAGCAAGGCGCGGATTTCCTCCGTGGAGAACAGCTTCCCTGACGCAGGATTGCGCGCACACGGCACATGAACGTAATCGGAGTGATCCGAATACCCTGATACGCGAAACGCCTCGTAGCCGGTCGCGAACTGAGCCTGCCCCATGTTGCCGTGATAGCTGCGGTCCAGGGAAATGGCGATGCGCTTTGCGGGTTTTCCGGTGCCTTCCCAGTGGCGGCGGGCGATGGTCATTGCGATTTCATTCGCAGAAGACCCGCTAAGCGCGTACTTGATCCGATATGCGCCGCCCAGCAGCTCCGAAAGCCGCTCGGCCAGGGCAAGGCTCGAATCGCTGTAATGCTCAGGCGAACAGTACGACAGCGTCGACAGCGCATGACCGGCGGTCTCCAACAGTTCGGGATGCGCATGACCGAGATTGAGGCAACTGTGGCCAGATACCGCCTCAAACGCGCGTCGGCCATCTTCGAATCGAATCCAGCCGCCTTGTCCGGACTTGATCAAGGTTGGGGGAACATCCTTACCTTCAAAATCCTCGACCCACTGAGCCGATTCCTGGTAGTTCATTGACATGTATTTCACTTGTTTTATGCGCACAATGCCACCGCTCTCCGTGTGGAGAGTCGCCGGTTCTTCAATACGGTGATGGCCTGTACAGGTGCTGAAAAAGGTGCGCGCGGATCAGGCGTCCATTGCTGACGTGCGCCGGAAGCGCCGTGGCGAAAACGGCCGGACCGGAATCTCGGGGTCTGTCCCTTTCATCAACGCGACGACGATTCTTGCGGTGCGCGGTGCGGTGGTGAGCCCGATATGGGCGTGGCCAAATGCATAAATTGCATTGCTCGCGCCGGATGACAGCCCGATAACCGGCTTGCAATCCGACATCGAGGGGCGGCGCCCCATCCAGCGCTCGGCTGTCTGCAAATGTGGCGCCAGCTCGGGATAGGCCTCAGTCGCACGCTTATGCAAAATGCGGATGTGATCCCAGTTGGGTGGCGCATCCGGATGCGCGAGCTCGACCTGCCCGGCCACACGCACTCCAAGATGGTTCGGTGTGATGGCGATGCGCTTGTCTGGCAGCATCAGTGGCGAGTCAAGCCCGGTGGGGTTTTCGCGGTACTGCAAACTGTAACCACGCTCCACCTTCAGTGGCACCCGGTCACCCAGGGCTGCCGCCAGTTTGACGCTGGCATGGCCTGCGGCGATCACAACACTGTCGCAACGCAAACGGCCCTTCGATGTTTCAACGCCAACGACACGTCCGTTCTCTACCTGGAAACCCGTAGCCGCTTCCTGCATCCATGTGGCACCGCGCGAAGCCAGTTGTTTCCATATTGCTTTCGAATATCCTGAGGTGTCATTGCAGAAACCGGAATCGGGCACAACAATGCCAAGCTTATAGCCAACGGGGCTGTTGGGCACTGCGCACCTGAGTTCGGCTTGCGTCACCAGCCTTTTCTCGACACCGAAGTGTTCACGCAGTTGCCAGGCGAGATGATCGCCTTCAAGTGCCTCTTCGTGCGGGTAGAGGTAATGAAGTGGGCCACGCTGCACGAGATCCGGCCGACCTATGGCGCGACTGAAGGCTTCGTGCAAGGCAGGGGCGCCACGTGTCAGCGGGGCCAGGGCAGCGGCCAGACCGCGCAGACGCGCTTCGGTTGCGCCCGCGAGGACAAAGTTGATTGCCCATGTGCTCAGTCGGGCAAAATCGACGGCACGCACAGACATGGGCGAGTCGCGACCAAGCAGGAAGCCCGGCACCTTTCGCCACAGCCCCGGATTGGAGACCGGAATCATGAAGGCGGGACTGATCATCGAGCCATTGCCGTAGCTCGCGCTGGCATCACTGCCGATCGGCGCAGGGTCCAGCAGCGTAACGTCACTACCGGCCTCGAGTAGCTCCCATGCTGCGGCTAATCCGACGATGCCGGCCCCAACGACTACGGTGTGCATTCAGCTCTCCCCCGCCTTCCCGTTATGCCCTCTCTCCTTGCTCAGCCGGAAGTGGGACAGAAACGCCTGCGTCCTCGGATCCTGTGGATCGTTTATGACCTGCACTGCTTCCCCATCCTCCACCACGACGCCATCGCGCATGAACACGACTCGATCAGCCACATCGCGGGCAAAAGCCATTTCATGCGTAACGATGATCATCGTCATGCCTTCACTCGCCAGATCCCGCATCACGTTGAGAACGTCGCCGACCAACTCGGGATCCAGCGCAGACGTTGCTTCGTCAAAGAGCATCACCTCGGGCTCCATCGCCAAGGCTCGTGCAATCGCAACGCGTTGCTTTTGCCCCCCGGAGAGCGCTGACGGATGGGTGTTGGCTTTGTCCGCCAGCCCCACTCGCGACAACTGAGCGAGCGCAAGATCACTCGCCGCCGACTTCGTCATCTTGCGCACGGTGACGGGGCCTTCCATCACGTTCTCAAGAACAGTCATGTGCGGGAACAAGTTGAAGTGCTGAAAAACCATGCCTGTCTTCTGTCTGAATTGCGCCAGCTTCTTGTGCGACAGGGGCGCTTTGCCAAGACCGAACGACAGACTCGTCGTTCCGATATCGATCGATCCGCGATCTGGCGGAACGAGCAGATTCAAACAGCGCAACAATGTCGACTTGCCGGACCCGGATGGCCCAATCAAAGCAACAACCTGCCCCTTGCCGACGCTCAGACTGATGTCTTTGAGCACCTTCAGGCTTCCAAAACTTTTTTCGATTGAATCGATCGTGATCATGATGAAATCCCTCAGTGCTTCACTGCGAAACGACTCTCAAGATGCCGCACCAGAAGAGTCAAAGGGAACAGAATGGCGAAGTAGGTCAGCGCCACAGCCGTATAGACCTCAAGCGGTCGATAGCTCTCGTGTGCAATAAGCTTTCCCTGGTACAGGAGGTCAGGCACCGCAAGGACCGATACCAACGAGGTGTTTTTCAGATTGATGATCGATTGATTGACCAGAGGAGGCACCATTTTCCGGAACGCCTGGGGCAGGATGATCCGCTTCATGATCTCTCTTGGCATCATGCCAATAGCCTCGCCTGCTTCGCGCTGACCGGGATCGATCCCAACAATTCCGCCTCGAATGATTTCACTGTAAAAAGCCGCGGCATAAAGCGACAGGCCCAGGAAGGCGGCAGATAGTGCGGATATTTCAAAGCCGGTCAGAATCGGCAGTGCATAATAAAACCAGATCAGTGCCACCAGTACCGGCGTACAACGAAAAAACTCCATCAGTGAGATACAGGGAACGCGTATCAGTCTGTTGCTTGAAAGACTGCCGAGTGCATTGAAAACCCCCGCCACCAAACCTGTCAGAATGGACGCAGCGGCGACAGCAATCGTTACCCCAAGTCCGGAAACCAGGAGTTCCTTGAACTCCCATATTGAGGAGAAATCCCATTTGTACATTTATGTTTCTCTCTGATGGTTAGAGCTGAATCCCTGCCGGGAAATCAGCGGGAGTCACGTTAACCAGGCTCATATTCTTAAGAATGGCTTCAGGAATAAAGCCGTTTTCTCTGTTCTCCTTGATCCACTTATCGACAAATTCCTGCCAGTCCGTGTCTTCCGCTTTTGCGAATCCGGCGTGCGAAGTGGTATATGCAACTGGCATCGGCGCAACAACCTTGCCGAGCTGTGCATTCTTCTTGACCGCCGGCAGGCTCAGCATCATCACCAGGCACTGGGCATCTGCCCTGCCCGACTGCAAGGCGATTGAGGCTTCCCCAACGGAATCAAGGCGAATGATGGTGGCCTTGGGGAGCAGCCGGGTAACCGTTGCGTCGTGAGAGGACCCTGCATCCACCGCAATACGAATTCCGGGCTTGTTGTAGTCCTCCCATTTCTCGAATATTGCGTTCTCGCGACAAACCAGCGTGAAACCATTCTGAAAAACCGCCGTTGAAAAATCGATTGCCTTTCTTCGATCGGGTGTGGGATTCAGGCCGAACATAAGATCGATCTTGCCCGACTGCAGATCCAGGACGGAGTTTCCCCAGGTCGTTTCAACGATTTCCAGTTTCAAGCCGTTTTCCTGAGCGAGCTTTCTGGACACATCAATGAAGATGCCGCGCCACTCACCGCTCCGGATATCTTTCTGGAAAGCGGGAATACCATCGGTCACTGCGCCTATTCGAAGCTTGCCGGAGGACAGCACCCGCTTCAGCGTGCCCGGTTGCGGCTGCGCTGCGCCGATCATCGGAATCGAGATACCACCCGCCAAAAGTGCACCGGCACCAAGGCTCTTCAAAAATACGCGTCTGCTCGTCATGATTAGGTCCGTGTTGGTCGCTTGCCTGCTTATCTGTGTGATGACTTTCAGTCGGTCATCCCGGAAGTTCATCTCCGCCCGTCTGCTGGGTTGATCGTCGAGCGTTGAGGTACTGTAGACAGCGACCTGATTCACTAAAAGTATCAGTTTTCATTTTTTTTATGGGTACAGATGCAGAAAGACTGACGATATATTGCTTCGGCATGGATGAAGCGTCGTGTGGCGCGCACGGTCTCAGGCAGGGCCCGCTTGCGACCAGATGTCCGGCTTCACCCCCTGTGCGGGTCGCCGAACGCGAGAACGCGTTCGCGCCTGGCGGTGCGGGAGAGTCGAGGTGCTAGCCTTCGCGGTGGCAGGGCACGGCGAGGCTTGGCAGCGGTACTATTCGATGCTGAGCTTGAGGGGTTGGCACAAATGCTTGAAGAACATCACGTTATTGTCAGATACATAACGATCGACAGATCGGCTCACGCGCCCTTGTATATCCAGATCAAATCCGGGCTCGAGATGGCGATACGCGATGGCTACTTTCACAATATAAAAATGCCATCAGCGCGACTGCTTTCAGAGTTGCTGGAAGTCAGCCTGAACACCATATTGCTGGCGCTCGATGAGCTGAAAGCGGAAGGCATGATTTATTCAAAACCTCGCTCAGGCCTCTTCATCAACCCGGAGTCGGTGTCTCTGGATCACAAGAGTGCTGAGCCGCCGGATTTGCGCGTGCCGGGCTGGCTGGAATCAGCACCCTCGCGGAAGCACTCGACAGCGGGCCTTCATGTGGTTCGTTCCATCAATGACACTCAGTCGGAATTCCCATTTGTAACCGCTTCAATTCCCAGTGAAGTCTTCCCTGCAGCGGCGTGGATCAGCGCATCACGCAAGGCGCTTGAAGGAGAGCACCGCAAATTCTGCCTTTACGACGGATTCGGAGCCGACGATCCATTGCTGGTGGCGCAGATTATGGAGAAGATTCTTCATCCGCGAGGCGTGAAGGCCGAGCCTGAGAACGTCGTTCTGACGGCAGGCGCCCAACATGGGCTCTACCTGATTTCAAAACTGTTGATCACCGAAGGGACAGCAGTCGCAATGGAGGATCCGGGTTACCCGGATGCTCGCCATACCTTCCTGCGCCAGGGAGCGAACGTCCATCCCGTACCGGTCGATGTTTCAGGCCTCATCGTCGATGAAATCGCTCCACAAGCAAAGCTGATTTACACCACGCCAAGCCATCAGTTGCCCAGCAACGTCAGCATGTCCGTCCCACGCAAGGCGAGCCTGGTGAACTTCGCACGCAGGATAGGCGCCTGCATCATCGAGGATGATTACGATGCCGAAATGCGCTTCATAGGTCGATCATCCATTCCCATCGCTGCAGGAAATTTCGATAGCGTGATCTACGTCAGCAGCTTTACAAAGTACGTCGGTGCAATGGCAAGGATAGGCTTCATCGTTGCAGATCGAAATGTCGCCAGCGCGCTGAGAAGCATTCGTCGTTATGAAATACGGAATATATCCGGGCACGAACAGCGCAGTCTGGCCTTGTTTATCCGCGACGGCGGGTACGCAAAACTGGTGCGATCATTGCGCCGACTGTCCAAGGAGCGGTGGAGTTCATGTCAATCGCTTCTCAAGGAGGTCCTTCCCGATTGGGCCGTCTCCCCCTCAATGGGCGGGTCAAATCTCTGGGTGGCAGCGCCAGAAGGCCTTGACACAACACGATTGGCAAAAATCCTGAGACAGGAAGGGGTCATCATCGAACCCGGCTGTGTGTTCTTCGCGGAACCGACGCATGGGAGATCCTTCGTGAAGCTCGGCTTCAATCTGATGACGGAACGCAGGCAGCGTGAAGGCTTGCTGCGGATAAGGACTGCTGCCGAAGCACATCCATAACGATCTCACGGCAGAGCCTCCGCCCCCTGGCGCTGAGTCCCCCTGAACGTGGAAAACGAAGGACGAAAGCGCGTCACGATCAAGTACGCGTAAACAGCACCTGACCGAGATTCTCTTCCTGGCCGCGGATCTGCCGGCCAACGACAACGGCGAAAAAGCGAATCAAGGGCATCGCACGACAATAAAGCGATCCTTTATCTAAGGAAAACAAAGACTAGCTTTTGTTTTCATTCTCAGAATCCCACAATGCACGTGTCGGCGAAAGGCGAGCGGACGCGCACCAGCAGG
>Ga0172382_10002209_pt1 | contig 33119 bp, 37 predicted proteins | sample Leawel138RmetaG_FD_122245 | JGI IMG/M metagenome (GOLD analysis project Ga0172382, IMG submission 122245) | Leachate microbial communities from a municipal landfill in Southern Ontario, Canada - Leachate well 138R metaG | ecosystem: Engineered > Solid waste > Landfill > Unclassified | place...
AGAATAGCAAGTAAAGCACTTTAGTTTTTTATTTTAATATGTATGTCGCCCGAACGACATTGAAAGCCAAGCTTTTTGCAGTAGTGCATAAAAAAGCTTGAGCGATTCGAGAGTGGTGACGATTTTTGTACTACTTTTATAAAAAAGTAGTGAAAGAAAAAATATCATCTATGCTTTGATAGTTCTATGAAATTAAAATGAATAAATACATCGACCAAAATTTGTTTGCAAATGTAACTATTTTGTTACTATTTGCCAATAAAATCCGCTTATGCAATACAGATCAATATTTATATCAGATATTCATTTAGGCACCAGGTTCTCCAAGGCTGAGGAGTTTTTGAACTTCCTTAAACACACCGAATCAGAAAATCTTATTTTTGTCGGTGACATTATAGACGGATGGGCAATAAAAAGAAAATTCAGATGGCTGCAGGCACATTCTGATATCATCCAAAAAGTCCTCAAAAAAGCCAGAAAAGGTACAAAAGTATTTTTGATTACCGGCAATCATGATGAGTTTCTGCGGCCATTTACTCCGCTTTTGATGGGTGATAATCTTGAAATTGTAAATGAGTTAAGCTATACGGGAGTAGATGGCAAACAATACTTGATTACTCATGGGGATTTCTTTGATAGTATTACAATGACTCATCGATGGCTAGCCATTGTAGGAGATGTTGGATATGATTTTGTATTGTTTTTAAATCATATACTTAATAAATTTCGTCAAAAATGCGGTATCAAAAGATACTGGTCCTTTTCAAAATATATAAAAGACAATGTCAAAAGCTCAGTAAGTTTTATTAATAACTTTGAAGAGATACTAGCAACCCATGCCAAATATAAGAAATATGATGGAGTAGTATGCGGACATATTCATAAACCTGAAGCCAAGATGATAGAAGATATAATGTACTATAATTGTGGTGATTGGGTTGAGAATTGCAGTGCTGTTGTAGAACATCATGACGGCAGATTTGAGATAATTCGTTGGGAGAATACATGAGTGAAATTTCTCTTGCACTATCCGGAGGAGCAGCTAGGGGTGCATATCATCTAGGTGTGTTACAGTATATTGATGAAATGAATATAAAAGTAAAAGCTATTTGCGGTACATCAATAGGTGCTATAATAGGAACTAGTTACGCAGCAGGAGTGAGTCCGCTCAGACAACTTGAAATATTCAAATCACGTGAGTTCAAAAATATTTTTTCATTTAATTTTTTTCATAATTCTATATTTAGCATTGATTCCAAGGCTGCAATTATGGAGCAACTAATGCCGATAGATAATCTTGAAGGGTTAAGTATCCCAGTATATTTTACAGCAGTTGATTTGAATACAGGAGAAGAGTTGTTTTTCTATCAAGGCAAGATACCTGAGATTTGTTTGGCTTCTTCAGCGCTTATTCCAATGTTTGAGCCGGTAAAGTATAATGGACGGATATTGGGTGATGGCGGCCTTATAAATCACATGCCAATTTCGCCTCTTTTAGAACATCCTTATTCAATCGTAGGTGTAAATCTTCATCCGCTAACAATATCGCACAAGCAAAACAATATTTATAATTTCATAAAAAGAGCAATATATCTAAAAACATATTCCAGTTCACAAGATAGCCAAAAAAAATGTAATGTTTTTATCACCAATGATAAATTACGCAATTATTCTCTATTTTCATTGAAGCATTTGGATGAGATTTTTGAATTAGGATATCAAGATGCAGGCTCTTTGATTGATATTTACGCTACAATGCCAAACTAAATATTTTTAGTTTGCAAGGAGTATTGTTTGATCAAAATTTTTATTTATATTGCCATAATATTTGTCGGTATTCAGTTTATAACTATTGATACCAAAGAGCATATTGAGTCCGATCCCAAGGATGAAATTGTAGTTAGCAGTGAAATAAAAACGATATTAAAAAGATCATGCTATGATTGTCACTCAAATGATTCTACAATTCCTTGGTATGGAAATATAGCACCATCTTCTTGGCTTGTAAGGCTTCATATAAATGATGGCAGAAAAATACTAAATTTTTCAGAGTTTAAAAAATATGATACCGAAAAACAAAAAGATCTTTTCGATAGGATAGAAGATTCCGTAGTTATTAGAATGCCGCTTGATAGTTATGTTTGGCTGCATAAAGACGCAAGTTTGAGCCAAGAAGACAAAGCTAAGCTAAAAGCATGGAGCAAAGAAGAGTTTAGCAGAATCTAAGAATATGATATTTTGCTAAAATATCATATTTACTATTGTTCTTATAATTTTATGTAATTATATTTTTGGCAGTTTTGCGTATAAATGTGTTACAATTTTTAAATCGTTTCATCTAAAAGGATTATGTTTGGCTAATATTGTGTCACCGCAAAAAAAGGCAACTATTGTCTCAAGCAGTATAGCTTTTTTATTGGTGTGTATCAAATTTGCAGCCGGTTTGCTTAGCGGGTCTGTTGCAGTATTGGCTTCTGCTATTGATTCATTGCTTGATTTTCTTGTATCTATGTTTAATTTTTTTGCCATAAAAAAAGCAGAAGAAAACCCAACTAGCAGTTTTCAATACGGCAAAGGCAAGATCCAAGGTATCGCTGCGGTTATAGAAGGTACCATCATATCGCTATCTGGCTTGTTTATAATCTACAAAGCAATCCAAAAGGTATATACAGGCAGTACAACAGAGTTGCTTGGTCCTCTATTGCCATTATGGTCTTTTCTATTGTAATTACATTTTTTCTAGTACGTTATTTGTTGCATATAGCAAAACAGACAGACAATTTGGTTATAAAATCTGACGCACTTCATTATCAGAGTGACCTTTGGAGCAATAGTGTTACTCTTTTGGCTCTGGCATTGGTTTGGATGACGGGGCAAAATATAATAGATGCTATTTTTGGTTTGTGTATAGGTATTTATATCATATATTCTGCGAGTAAGATTATTGTGGATGGCACAAAGATACTGCTTGATCATGCCTTGCCAGATGACCAGGTAGCCGCTATAGTAGATATACTTAATAATAATCCTGAAATCAATAGCTATCATTGGCTCAAAACGCGTACGGACGGAACAGTAAATTTCGTAGAGTTTCATATGGTTTTGCGTCCAAATATGTTGCTCTTGGAAGCTCATCGCATAGCAGAGCAGGTTGAAGAACAGATGATGGCCATTGATCCTCTAAAAAAATGGGTTATTACCCCTCATTTTGATCCTTATGATGATGAAGAGATCAATGATGCTTTGTTTTCAAACGGCTCATTGGATGTTCTTACCAAAGGAAACTGACGTATGATATATCTTTTATCTTCGTCTTTTCATGATGGCGTAGAGAACTTGCCAATGATAGAATTTGTTCCGACGGCAAATAGTATAGATTTTTCATCTTATGACATATTGTTATTTACTTCCCAAAATGCCGTATCTATAATAAACGAGATAAATCCGGCATGGCTAGATTTCCCTTGTATTGCTATAGGCAGTCAAACTGCCAAGAAGATAAAAGAGCTTGGCGGTTTGGTTATAGGAGTTAGCGAGTCATATTATGCATCAAGTTTGTCGCAAATGATCAGGGAAAAATTTGCCAACAAAAGGATATTGTATATACGCCCAAAAGAGATAGCTTCAAACGCTTTATTATCTTTAAAAGATCATGATATAGATATTGATGATAGGATAATATATGAAACTAAATGCAAAAATTATGATATTAGCCATAAACCTCCAAAGGGTGCTGTTATCATAGCCACATCTCCATCCACTATAAAATGTTTTGTAAAAAATTTTAGATCTTTTGATGGGTATAAAGTTGTTGCTATAGGTGATACCACAGCAGCAGCTCTTCCTGCAGGTACTGATTTTGTCATAGCATCCAAGCCCGTGATAGCAGAATGTATAAAACTTGCAAAAGAGATCTAGAATTCATAAAATAAACCCATCTCTAACCCCAAATAGGGTATAATTGTTTACTTCGCCTGAGTAGTTCGACTACTGTAATATTGAGGTCCAACATATTTCTTTTGCAGGACTAGTAGTAAATCGGTGTGTGGGCGGTGTCGTTTGAGTTAGTGAACCTAGCGAGAGATTGCCCCCTAAAGATTTCTCTCTCCCGCACCGTTGGCTTTTTAGGGCCGACTTTTAACAGAACGGCTAGTCGGGTGGAGTGTACTTTAAATCTATGGTGTCCAAAGTCATTATATATTTGAAGTAAGAAACTAAAAGAAGGAATTAATTTATGGACATTCTTATTGTCGGTAGTGGAGGTAGAGAGTACTCTATGGGGCTTGCATTACTCAAAGATCCAAAGATTGGAAAATTATATTTTGCTCCAGGGAATGGAGCTACTGATAATCTAGGGACAAATATACCTCTCGGTGATTTTGATGTATTAGCTGATTTTGTTCAAGCCAATAATATTGAACTAACCATTGTAGGTCCAGAAGCGCCTCTTGTAGCAGGGATCGTCGATATATTTAAAGCCAGAGGATTAAATATATTTGGTCCGACTGCTGCTGCTGCGCAACTAGAAGGCTCAAAGATATTTATGAAAAACTTCTTAGCCAGACATAATATACCGACTGCTAGATATATTGAAACAGACTCTTTGGAAAAAGCATATAAATTTATAGAGACCCTTACGCCGCCAATAGTGGTAAAGGCAGATGGTTTATGCGGCGGCAAAGGTGTTATCATAGCGCAAAGCTACGATGAGGCAAAAAAAGAAGCTGGAGAGATGCTTTCAGGCAATGCTTTTGGGGAAGCGGGGAAAGCAATAGTTATTGAAGAATTTCTTGATGGGTACGAGCTTTCTGTTTTTGCTATTTGTGACGGTAAAGACTTCGTTATATTACCTGCAGCTCAGGATCATAAACGACTTCTAGATAATGATGAAGGCCCAAATACCGGCGGCATGGGGGCATATGTGCCGACACCGCTTGTAAACGAGGAAATTTATCGCAAATTAGAAGAAAGGGTTGTCAAGCCAACACTTGCTGGAATGCAAGAAGAAGGTATGCCATTTACCGGAGTACTTTTTATGGGCGTAATGGTAGTGCAGGGTGAGCCTATAATTTTGGAATATAATGTAAGATTTGGAGATCCTGAGTGTGAAGAGATTATGCCGCTTCTAAAATCTCCAAGTGAGTTATTTTATAAAGCAGCCACCGGCAATCTGGCAGAAGCAAATATTGAGTTTTATGATAAATATGCTGTAGGCGTTGTTATGGCAAGCAAAAACTACCCTTATAGCGAGTCTGTTCCGGCTGAAATTATTATAGACAATATAGTGCATGATGATATAGCATCAAATGCACATATATCTTTTGCCGGTGTAACCAGAGGAGATGACGGCAAGCTATATGCCACAGGCGGAAGAGTACTTGTATGTGTAGGAGTAGGAGATAGTATTGCCGAAGCTCAACGAAGAGCATATATGTTGTGCGGACAAGTTCATTTTGCCGGCAAGCAATGCAGAAGCGATATAGCATATCAGGCGTTAAGCTGAAGAGATAGATATGAATATCGCTCCAGTCAAAAAAAGAATCGCGTCTTTTATTATTGATGATCTTGTATTGTCTATGTTGATCTTTGTTATATTTTATAATCAATTATCTGCCTTAACTGACATAGAAGCGCTTAGCGTATTTATGAACGATAATTTTTATATTATTGCATTGGTCAAACTCCTTTATCATTGGGTGCTTGTATGGCAAAACGGAATGACTGTGGGTAATTTTGCATTGAAAATTCGTGTCGTTGATGAAGATAGCGGCATGTTATTGCTGTGGCACAAAGCATTACTTAGATCATTTCTTAGATTATTTAGTGAGGCGGCTTTTTATTTGGGCTTTTTGGTAGCATTTTTATCTCCAAAAGTGCAAACGATGCATGATAAATTTTCCAATGCAGTGGTAGTGGATGCTTAAAAAAGTATCCGTTGCAGCTTCTATGGCATTGATGATGCAAGCAGGATACGCAGATGAATTATCTAATAATATAGAGCTTATCGCAAAAGATATAAATGCTACCAAGACAACCGCAGCTGCGAATGATGATGTATTGGTATTTTATCAAAATAGTATACTCAGATCAGATCAAGCATGGTTTGATAAAAATACAAATATTTTAACTCTTGATGGAAATATAGAATCTATAGGTTATGAGCAGACCAAAGAACAAAGTGATCATATGACGATCAATATTGCTAGTAAGGCTACCGAGTTTGATAATCTATTTTTAATGAACGAAAACAATATTTGGCTTTATACTAATGATGCTATAAAAAAAGATGACACTTACACTCTGGGTAATACACTATTATCAAGCTGTTCCTTGGAAAAGCCTCTTTGGAAAATCGTCTTTGACCGTTCTGTTTATGATGATAAAGATGACTATATGGAGATATATGGCGCCAAGATATATATGTGGGATACGCCTGTTTTTTATTTGCCGTATTTAGGCTTTACTACCAACAGGGAGAGAAGAAGCGGTCTACTTTTTCCTAGGTTTGGTTTTAGCGGCGACGAGGGTTTTGTATATGAACAGCCTATATTTTTGGCATTTGCGCCAAATTGGGACATTGAGCTTAATCCTCAAATTCGTACAAAAAGAAGTATAGGAGCGTATGCAACACTCAGGTTTGCAGACAGTGCTGATTCGAGCGGTGAGTTTAGGATAGGTAATTTTAGAGACTTTGATGATTATAAAAATTCCCATGATCTAAAATATCAAGATCACTATGGAGTAGAACTTTTATATAATTCATCAAAACTTTTTGATGATCTTCCATGGGGTTTTGAAGACGGATTATTTGTAAACGGTATTTATCTCAATGATATAGATTATATCAATTTACAAAAATCTAAATTTAGCCATTTTGGTGTCGCATCATTTCAAGAAAGCAGGTTGAATTATTTTTTGCATAATGAAGAATACTATGCAGGAATCAATGCTAAGTATTTTATTGATACGCTCAAAACTTCAAATAATGATACTCTTCAAATCCTGCCAACTGTGCAATTTCATAAATATTATAATTCTATAGGTTCGCTGCCTATATATTATAATGCAGATATCTTATTGAATAATTACTATCGTTCTGGCGGATCCACCCTCCAACAATCCGAATTTCGTTTACCGTTAGAATGGAGTGTGCCTATTTGGAATGATTATTTAAGATTTAGTTTCTCCGAAGAGCTTTATGCATCAAAAATGTTATTTGACAATATCATAGCAGGTGAGGATAATTTTACATTTGCAACAAACGCACACAAAGTTAAATTGCATAGTGATCTAACTAAAGCATATAATAATTTTATTCATGTAATGCAACCGTCTTTATCTTATGCACAACTTGGCCGTACATATGAATCACCCGTTGCATTTGATCTTTTAGGCGTAGAACAGCAAAAACTTTTTGCTATGGAACTTCCGCAGGAACAATATCAATTTGCATTTAGCCAATATTTTTATGATAATGAAATGAATCTTAATTTTTCACAACGATTATCGCAGCCATACTACCCAAAAAAAGTATACAATTGGGGTGATTTATATCATGAAATTGAGTGGAATTTCGAAGATATACAGTTTTCAAATATTTTTTTATTTTCTCATGAATTTGAAAAATTTCGTTCAGTATTCACCGGGGCATCTTGGATTAGAGATGATTTTTCTATAGCTATGTCTCATGCGTATAAAAAAGATTTTCAAGACGAAAAAAACGAAATAGCCGAAGCAAATAATTTAAATCTGGATATTGGATATCAAATTAACCAGAATGTGAAAGTATACGGCGGAGTAAGCTATGAGCTTGATAATGAATATAGTAAATATTGGCACTTGGGAACCAGCTATTCTCAAGAGTGCTTTGCGGTATCTGTATCATTGTCAAAAAATGCTACTCCTATGTTGACTCAAAGCGGACCGTCATACGATGACAGTTTATCTGCATATATTCAACTCAAATTTATTCCATTTGCAACTCTTGGAACTTCAAGGTAAAAATATGTCAATTTCATACGATGAGATACATCAAGCACTAGATATCCTAGGACTTCCTACGCTAATAACAAAAGAAGATATTAAAAAGAGGTATCGTTTTGTCGCAAAAAGCGTACATCCGGACAAAGAAGGCGGAAGTAACGAAGCTATGGAAAGGGTAAATGCAGCTTATGCAATCCTCATGGAGTATATAGAGAATTTTAGATTTACATTTGATGATGAAGAGATAAAAAAACAATTGCCCCTTGGCAGTCATACACAAAGATTCAAGATGTAAATCTCTTTATCATTGCTATTTGGGTATAATTAAAGATTATTTTTTTAAAGGCGACCTTTATATGAGCGAAACAATTATATCTATTACCAACAATCAAATCACTGAAAACTTTACATTTGGCAAAGTAGCAAAACAGGCAAATGGAAGTGTATGGTATAAACAAGGCAATGCCGTTCTAATTGCTACTGTCGCAGTAGACAAAGAGCCGGTGAAAGAAGATTTTTTACCATTAACCGTGCAGTATATAGAAAAATCATATGCAGCAGCCAAGATTCCCGGTGGATTTATCAAAAGAGAATCGAAACCGAGTGATTTTGAGACACTGACTTCGCGTATTGTTGATCGTCCTTTGCGCCCTTTATTCCCAAAAGGATTTAATTACCCAATTACCATAACAGTCCTTGTGGTAAGCAGTGATTCTCGCGTTGATATGCAGCTTGCTGCTATTCATGCTGCCAATTCTGCGTTGTTGACTTCAGATGTTCCTGTCTCAAAAAGCGTAGCAGCTGTAAGGGTGGGGATCATTGACGATGAAGTGATATATAATCCATCTTTGGATATACAAGAAAGAAGCCAATTGGATTTATTGGTGGTCGGTTCAGGCAATGAAGTAATTATGATAGAGATGAGAACTATTCAAACAGAAAGCAAAAGCAATGTATTGCCTGAAGATAAATTAATTTCTCTTGTTGCAAATGCCAGCACTGAGATAAACAATGCTTCAAACAGATATCATCAAGAATTTATCAAACTCAAAAATTCAGTACTTGAGCTAGAGCTTTTCTCCAAAGATGCCGATAAGGAATTAGAAGAGTATATCTCTTCTAATTTTGCAGATGATGTTTATGATGCCATTTGCTATATGGCCAAAAGCGAGAGAAGCAGTGCGCTTGATTCATTAAAAGATAAAATTATTTTCAAGTTGGTATCCGAAAATAAAGAAGTTGATGAGACCGCTTTATATCATGCACTCTCTAGCTATAAAGCCAAAGTATCAAGAGCAATGATATTAAATGAAGGCAAAAGAGCCGATGGACGAAAACTAGATGAAGTCCGGCCAATTACCATAGAAACCAACTTGCTTCCATCAGTGCATGGCTCATGCCTATTCACCAGGGGTCAAACCCAAGCTCTTGTGACGGCTACTCTTGGAGACAAAAAAGATGCTCAAATGTACGAGCTGATCACAGATAAAACCTCAAGAAGCGAAAGCTTGATGGTGCATTATAATTTTCCAGGCTTTTCTGTTGGAGATTCAAAGCCAATAGGTCCAACCAACAGAAGAGAATTGGGTCACGGCAATTTGGCTAAAAGAGCTTTGGAGTGTACAGTATCACTTGAAGCTAATCAAAGTGTACGTGTGGTATCCGAGATATTAGAGAGTAACGGTTCGTCTTCTATGGCTACTGTGTGTGGCGGCTCATTGGCGCTTTGCGCAGCAGGTGTAAATGTAGAATCATTGGTCGCTGGTATTGCTATGGGGCTTATGAGTGACGGCGAAAAATATGCAGTATTAACCGACATAATGGGACTGGAAGATTTTGAAGGAGATATGGATTTCAAAGTAGCAGGAACCATGGGCGGGATAAGTGCAATGCAAATGGATATTAAATTACATGGTATATCTATCGATGTTATCAAAGATGCAATTATGGAAGCCAAAAAAGGCAAAGAACACATCCTTGGTATTATGCAAAATGCACAAGAGATAATGAAGCCATCTTTGGCATTGCCAAAGACAGAGTATTTTAGCGTACCGGTTACAAAAATCGTGGACATTATAGGCAAAGCAGGAGCTACTATAAGAGAGATCATAGAGAAATTTGAAGTTAGTATAGATCTTGATCGCGACAAAGGCGGAGTCAAGCTTAGCGGTCAAGATGAGCAAAAACTCCAAGAAGCCAAAGCTTATATACAAAATATAGCTGACGCTCCCGTTAAAGAACAAATGGTTTATGAGCTTGGAAAAATATATCAAGGCAAAGTCAAAAAAATTATGGATTTCGGTGTTTTTGTTGAAATGCCAGACGGTTATGATGCTTTGCTTCATATCTCCAAGGTAGATAAAAGCAGAGTAAATAATCTTTCCCAGCGTTATAGTGTTGATGATATTATTGAGGTAGTAGTTTTAGAACAAAGCGGCAAAAAAATTGAACTTGCTACTCCAGCATTTATGGCATAATTTTATTTAGCACCAGCGCATTGGCTGCTGATGCTTATTGTGCCACAATCATATAACTTTTTAATATTCATTTATTTTTCTCAAATAGTAAATAATCCAAGCTAAATTTACCTCCGCCAAAAGATGCTAACGAAAATGCAAATATAAAATAATACAATGGAATCTCAAATCCGTGATTACTAGAGCTAAATCCATTTGATATGTGTACGGTTAATATAGCAACTACCATAACTATCATAAGTGGGATAGATATAAGTCTAGTAAAAAGCCCAAGTGTAAGCAAAATGACACCCAATAGTTCTGTTGTTGCTGCCATGTAAGCATTTATCATAGGAAACGGTATGCCTACGCTCTCAAAAAATGCAGCAGTACCTTTCATGTCCGACCATTTATGGGTAGCAGGTCCATAAAATCCATAAGCTAATATCGCTCTAGTAAATAGTAACGATATAGATTGAAAACCATTCAGCAAATTTTTTACAAAATCATAAATAGAGATCATCATGTATCCTTTGTATAGTTTTTATTGCATGCATATTGAAGTCGCAACAAGCATATTTTATCAATTCTTATATTTAATTAGAATAAAAATAAAACTTCAATAATAAATTTAAAATATATAAATAATAACTATTTTTGTTTAATAACAAATCTGAATTCAATTATCTAGTGAAGCCAATTTTTTAAACTAACTTTGGATATAATTTCGCGTTATTTTAGATGACAAGTAGGGATACGCAAGCCGAACGGATCTGAATGATAGTCAACAGGGACTTTAAACCTATTAATTTTAAGGATATAAAATGAAAAAGTTTTTCTTACTTTTCTTGACACTCGGTGCTTTTGCATTTGCTGCAGATGAAGGTACTTCTATGATCCAAGCTTACTCTGTAGTAGCTGCTGGTATCGGTCTTGGTCTTGCTGCGCTTGGTGGTGCGGTAGGTATGGGTAATACTGCTGCTGCTACTATCGCTGGTACTGCTAGAAACCCAGGTCTTGGCGGTAAATTGATGACAACTATGTTCATCGCTATCGCAATGATCGAAGCACAAGTTATCTATACACTTGTTATCGCTCTTATCGCTCTTTATGCTAACCCATTTCTTGGTTAATTAGTATAAATTTAAGTTCGGAAGGATATAATTTCCTTTCCGAAAACTACATATATGCGGTCGTGGTGGAACGGTAGACACGCTACCTTGAGGTGGTAGTGCCTTACGGTTGTGGGGGTTCAAATCCCCCCGACCGCACCATTAATTCAATTTTTATTTGCAAATACTCCTTAAAACTTCAAAATTAATATTTTTTTTTATTTTTTATTTTCATTTTATAATTTTATATGTTATAATGCCCACATCTTATATTTTTAAAAGGATAGACAATGACAAAAGCAGAGTTCGTAGAGCTTGTACAAAAAAACGGTAATTTTGAGAGCAAAGCAGCAGCAGAAAGAGCTGTAAAAGCATTTACTGCTTCAGTAACTGAAGTTTTAGCCAAAAAAGACGAGATAACACTTGTTGGTTTTGGTACTTTTTGTACTGCACAAGTAGCAGCAAAAACTGGTACAGTTCCAGGAACTACAAAAACTTATAGCAAACCTGCACATACTGCACCAAAATTCAAATTTGGAAAAACAGTTAAAGACGCTGTTTGCTAATTTTTTTGACTTTGTCAAAAGTAGCTCTTCGATGCGATAACATTCGCTATTAATCGCTCGTTGCGAGCGATTAAGTTTCTTTTTTTAAGCCAATTTTCTTCTTTTTTCATTATACTTTTTTCTATTATTTTTTATGTTTGCAAGGATATATATGGATTTTCGTAACGCGATATGTTTTGGGGTAGCCGGCAATTTTGCCCATCATTTAGAACAAGCTGGAGAATTAGAAGATTTTAAAGATGTTGTTACAGAAGAAGCTGATGCACCAAAAGGTATATTTCCTTTTTATTTACCTCACAGTGATAGTTTTTTAGGTCGCTATCCTATTAGTTCTACTACACTTACATTGCCAAACGATGATGATGCACAAGTCGAGCCCGAGATCGTACTTGCATGTGATATCATATATGATGAAAACAAAAAAGTAGCCTCTCTTGTGCCAAAAGTATTTGGTACTTTTAATGATTGTACCATTAGAAAAGAAGGAGCACCCAAGATATCGTACAAAAAGAGTTGGGGCGATGACAGTAAAGGGATTTCGACTAAATTCATAGATATAGATAAATTTAGCAAGGGCGGAATTATGGATAACTACCATTTATGCTCTTATTTGCTTAGAGATGGTGTCTTGCATGAATATGGTGTAGATGCACCGCTTCTTGGATACGGATATTTCTATGAGAAACTAATATCTTGGCTAATTGATAAGATGAATAATCAAAAAGATTTCGGCCCCTTGGAAGATATGGCAGAGCATATAAAAAATGCAAATTATCCTTCACAAGCATTGATAACGATTGGTGCGACAGCTTATGCTGTGTTTGGAGAAAGCCATTATTTGCAAAGCGGTGATGAGATATTTGTGATTGCATATGATATAAGAGTAGATGATAGCTCTATAAAAGATAGTCCAACTAAAATAGTGTTGCACCAAACAGTAAAATAAGAGGCAGCTAGAGTATGCAGCTTTATAGATTTATAGTAATTGGCAAAGTTCAAGGCGTTTTTTACCGCAAGAGTGTATCGCAAAATGCAATGAAAGCCGGATATAGAGGAACGGTAAAAAACCTTAATGACGGTACAGTCGAAGTGTATGCAGAGCTTCTTGATGATGAGATTAGCGGATTTTTAGAGCTTTTAAAAGAAGGTTCACCCGCATCGGTAGTACACGATATATCTTACGTCTCGGCAAATAGCGAAAGACTTGAATATGATGGATTCGTGATTTTATAAAAGTAATTTGTTTTAAATATTAGACCCTGAAATAAATTCAGGGCGACAGATAGGTATTAGCCTACCGTTACGTCTTTGTTGTGTTTTTTAAAGTACTCTTTGCCTACGCCGCCAAGCGAGCATTTACGTGGTCAAAGATTATTGCATACTCTTTTTTAGATCAGTTATGAAATCAGCTATATCATCATGCAGCGCTTGTAGGTCTTCTTCGTGCTCTACCTCGTCTGCCAGTATGGATGAGACCATATTGTATGTAATTATATCTTTGTCTTTTGTCATGTCGGCAAGTTTGGAATATACAGAGATAGCACACTGCTCACCTTTGATGGCATCATTAAGTATAGCAACCACATCAAAATCTTTTGGCTCTTCATATGAGCAATTTGCATTAGCAAACCAAGTTTGAGGATGAGTAAGCGGAGTACCGCCTAGTTGGACAATACGATCAGCTACCATAGTTGCATGTCTGAGTTCATCTGCAGCGTGCTGTGTCAATTCTACTATCGCGGCATCTTTCATAATACCTTTTATTACTTTGGATTCTATAAAGTATTGGTAATACGCTAGCCATTCATCAGCATATGCTTTGTTTAGCATAGTGATTATCTCGCTTATCTCCAAACCTTTGATTATCGAATTACCGCGCATACCCATACTTAATCCTTTTTAAAAACTTATTTAAAGATATTTTGTATCCTTAAGTAAGTATAGCACCGTCAAACTTAATTGATTATAAAGCATTTTAAGGGAAATTTATAAGAATTTTTGATGTTGTTAGTGTGCAAAGTATAAGATACACAAGGGCTTGCTAATAAAGCCCCATTACCTCGAACTGCACATACCAAACGATAAGTGAAACTATATATCCAATCAGGATGGTCCAAGAGTATTGCATATGAGCTTGGAATGTATATATTCCTTTGAGTCTTCCCATAACACCGACCCCTGCTGCAGAACCGAAGCTTATTAGGCTCCCGCCGATCCCTGCAGCCAGAGTTACTAGCAGCCACTGGTCAAGCCCCATGCTAGGATTGGCTTTTAGTATAGCGCTCATCACAGGGACATTATCTATAATTGCAGAGATGAACCCAACTCCAATATTGCCAAATGTCGGTCCTATTTTGTCATAGATGACTATGATATATTCCAAAAATCCAAGGAAATGCAGGGCCCCTACGGCTGAAAGAATACCAAAGAAAAAGAGTAAAGTATCATTTTCAACATGTTTCATATTGACAAAAACATCAAATGTTTCTCCATCTCTTCGTTTCAATCTATAGGAGTATAATTTTAAAATCGCAAGACCAAACATCATGCCCCACATTGCAGGGAAATGGAAAAACTGGTGTCCGAGCACGGCAATAGCAATGGTAGCAATCCCAAGATAAATGACTACTTTTGCGCCTGGCTTAAGTATCTCTATTTTGTTAGTTTGTTCAGAAAAGGGAGGTCTTCCATTTGGTACTACACGAGACAAAAGCAATGCAGTTATCAAATAACCGATTATGGATGCCGGAAAGAGAGCTAAAAAGTCTATAAATTCACCTTTACCTGCAGTCCATGCCATCAAGGTGGTGATATCTCCAAATGGACTCCAAGCACCTCCGGCATTAGCTGCTACTACTATATTAACAGCACTTGGGACTAAAAATTCTTTGGTTGTCTTGTCGATAGTGAACAGCACTGTGGATAAAATCAATGCAGTCGTTAAATTATCAGCTACAGGGGAGATAAAAAATGCCAAAAAGCCTGTCAGCCAAAAGAGTTGTTTAAATGTATATCCTTTGGATATAAGTTTATATTTGAGTACGTCAAAGACATTTCGCTCTATCATAGTCTCTATAAACGTCATAGCAACGAAAAGAAAGAAAAATATCTCTGCTATCTCAAGGATAAGTACTTTCATTTCATTATGAAGCGGTTCTACATCAAGACCATTTACGGCAAAATATATACCTATGATCATAAACATAAAAGTACCTATGAATAAAGCAGGTTTCGATTTATTCAGATTATATTTTTCTTCTGTTGCAATAAAATAGTAGCCTATTATAAAAATAATTAAAGATAATATTCCTACGATAGACCACGTCAAGTGATGTGCTGATACCATTTTTGTCCTTTTTTGATTTATTGTTTGATAAATGTTCGTAACGACATTGTCATATTGAACCTATTACGGCATCTGTATAATTTTGAAAGTTTTGATTTATTGTATCAAAAACTCTATTTAAACCAATCCTTTACTCTCTCAAAGCAATTTTCAAAGATAGTTTTATGTGGTTTGCTCTCTATTCCAAAGCTATTTTGCAGCTCTTCAAGCATTCTTTTTTGTTCGTCATCTAAAGACGTCGGAAATACAATATGCACTTGAGCTATCAATCTTCCTTTGCGTCCGCTGTGAACATCTGCTACTCCTTCATTTGGAAATACAAATTGTTCTTTATCAGTAGTTCCTTTTTTGAGTTCCAATTCAAGCTCGCCTTGAAGAGATGGAATGGTTACTCTTTCACCTAAAATAGCTTGCGTAAAAAATATAGGCACTTCTATATATATATCATTACCGTTGCGAATGAAATTTTCATCATCTTTTACCATAAAAGTCACATACAAATCGCCTCTTTGACCATTTTTAGCTATATTGCCATGGCCTTTTACTCTGAGTCTGTTGCCATTGTCTATACCGGCAGGTACTTTGATGGTGACTTTCTCTTTTTTGGTCTCATAACCTTTTCCGCCGCATGATGTGCATTTGTCTTGTGCTATTTTTCCTTCGCCGTGACACGTCGGGCAAGTTTGTGCAAATGTCATAAAGCCTTGCTTCATCACTACTTGCCCGTGACCTTTACAAGTTTGACAAGTAGTTAATTTACCGTCTTTGGCTCCGGTGCCATTGCAGGCTTCACATGCGCTTTTATATGAGATCTCTATCTCTTTTTCGCATCCAAAAACTGCCTCATGAAATTCAAGTGTGTATCTGACCTCGAAGTCTAGAGGATATTTTGAAGAGTTTTGAGTCCTGCTACTGCCTCCAAAACCACCAAAGCCTCCGCCAAACATAGAATTGAATATATCCATGATATCATCCATATTGGCTCCGCTGCCAAATCCGCCCATGCCTCTGCCCTCTAATCCGCCTTTGCCATATCTGTCGTAAATAGAACGTTTATCTTCATCGCTAAGCACTTGGTATGCTTCATTGACCAGCTTGAATTTCTCTTCTGCTTCTTTATCATCAGGATTTCTGTCCGGATGATATTTCATAGCTAATTTTCGATAAGATTTTTTGAGTTCCGCGCCATTACAATCACGACTTACTTCGAGCACTTCATAATAATCCATTTCAGTCATTATAATTCCTTAAGATTTTCTTTATATAGTATGAATAATTAATTTTGGGCGAATTCTACCATAAATTTGCTATAATGGCAATCAAAAAGAGCGCCTTAGATGATCGTACATATCGTTTTATTCAGTTTCAAAGAAGATAATAAAATCTCAAATATTCAAAAAGCAAAAGAGATGCTTGCTGCACTAAATGGCAGAGTTCCATCACTTAAATATATCGAAGTAGGCGAAAACTTTTCTACCGAGAATAGAGCTATGGATCTTAGTATTATTACCCATTTTGATACTAAAGAAGATCTCCAAGAGTATGCCATTCATCCGGAGCATATAAAAGTAGTAGATTTTATAAAGCAAGTAGTTGAGTACTCCAAAGTAGTGGATTATGAAACACTCTAAAATTGAAGCATTTGAAAATCTAGTAAGTGCTTTTGAGGCTTTTCCTACCATAGGCAAAAAAACGGCTATTCGTCTAGCTTATCATAGTGTAATGATAGATAACTTCGCAGCTATGAAACTGGCCCATGCCATAGAAGCAAGCGTGAGCTCTATAGGCAAATGCGCTAAATGCCACAATATGAGCGAAGATGAAATTTGTGCGATATGTTCTGATCCATATCGTGATACAAGTTTGCTCTGCATTGTTCAAAGTGCCAAAGATATTCTTGTGATTGAAGAGAGTGGGCAGTTTAACGGTGTTTATTATGTGGTTAGAGAGCTTAGTGACTTAGATGAAAGCCATCTGTTTAGCGCGGTTGAAGGAGTGAGTGAAGTAGTATTTGCTTTCCCGCCTAGCATAGCAACCGATACCATGATACTTTATATAGAAGACAAACTCAAAGATTTTGATCTCATATTTACCAAGATAGCCCAAGGAGTACCTACCGGAGTAGAGCTCGAAAATATAGATCTATTATCCCTCTCTCGCGCATTACAATCAAGGGTTAAGGTCTAACTTCCAAAACTCTTATCATTTAGATATGCTTGTACGAAATTTCTGACCTCTTCATATATAAATGAATCTTGATATTCTTCTATCTTGCCTCCGCTGGCATTTTTGTGTCCCCCGCCATTGCCGACCTTTGCTGCCATAATGGAGAGATCAAGAGTGTCATTGCCTCTAAGAGAAAAATTACCGCGATAATTTACATCCATATAAAAATTATAATCAGGATTTTGTACCAAAAATGTATTGCCAATTATAGATGTGTTGCCGATATTGTACCCCAATACACCCTTATATCCTTGATATGTGATAGTAAATCTCTCTTTTTGACTAGAGAGCAGAGAAGTGATGTATAAGGCAACAAGATTATCTTTGGTATTGTTTTGGTCCATGATAAAAAATTCTTTTTTCAGCCTATGCGCTGCATCATCAAGAGCTATGTGGGCATCGCTATTGCCAAGCATTGATCTGGCATGGTCTATGAGAGACATTTTAAAAGCCGTATCTTCAGCCGGAAACATAGTGCGGTTTATCTCTTTTGCAGATGAGATCATACTCATCATTACTTTGCCGTATTCAAATAGATCACTATTGCTGTGCCACATATCGACAGCATTAATTGTCTCTACTATCTCTTTGTATTCATTTTTAGCATCAAAGTCATATTGTTTTTGAAGCCACTCATATGTTAACCAAGTACCGCAATGGTTGATATCCAGACGATACCACTCTGCGTGTTGAAGAGCAGTTTTCTCACCTGTGATATGATGATCTAAAAGCTGCAAGCCTGCTTTTAGAATCCCAGCTTCTTTTTCTATCCAATTTGCTTCTTTGGGGGTTAGGTTGAGATCTGTTATGAGGATAATAGCATTTGATTGATTTGCATCAGTAATAATATCTTTGACAATCTCTCTTAGCCTTGCACCAACCTCCGGGCCATAATTGGCATTATAACAAGAGATTTCATCAAAAGCTTTTGATGTGAGATATTGGCATCCGTATCCATCAAGATCTATATGGGATAAGTGGTATAGTTTACGCTTCAAAAATGTCTCCTAGGCTTAATTCTTTTAAAAATGAGTTGATTTTGCCTTGAAATGTAGCCAAAAACGGTGATATCGCACATAATCCCATCGCTCCATTTGGGCATGTGTCGGCATATTGTACACAATCAAAAACAGCGGGCGCTTTTCCTTCGGCTGCTACGATAACTTTATATAGAGATATTTCATTTACAGGTTTGGAGAGCACAAACCCTCCTTTGGCGCCTTTTTTTGAGACTAGGATATCTTCTTTTGCAAGGTTTTGCAGGATTTTGGCTAAAAAACTTTTTGGGATATTGAGTTCGTTGGCTAGATATTCCACTCCAATAGGAGATTTGGCAGTTCTTATAATATCTAGTGAAAGCAGGGCATATTCACTTGCTCTTGTAAGTAGCATTTGCGATTTCCTTAATTTAATTAAGACTATTTTACTCTAATTTTGTTTACAATATCTTAAAAGAGTATTTATATATGCTACAGTTATTATTTTGGCAATATGACTATTCTAATATATCATATTAAATTTTCCTTATTATTAATATTTCTTATTGTATAATTTTTTAATAAAATAGTTTAATTACCTTTAATATATAAAATTTAAAAACTAGGATTTTTGTGAAAAAAATCATTCGTGTATTGCATATTGGATTTTTAGCAATGTTTTTATTGTCGATTTGCTCTTTTGCTGTTGAAATAGATAAATATTATACATCAAGAAGCGATGATGGAATTTATAAATTGGCTTCACCATTGCCATATTTGATGCTTGCCGGGGTCGCAACAAAAGCCCTAGTAGATGGCAACAGCACCAAAGCCGGTGTTGTTGCATGGAAGGCTGCCGATGCAGCGATAACCGGTGCTATAGCAGAAAAAATATTAGCATATAGCATAGGACGAAAAAGACCTAATCAAACAGAATCTTCATCTGAGTGGTTTAGTTTTGATGGTAGCGATAGTTTTCCTAGCGGTCATGTTACCGTGGTGACAGCTATAGTAACACCTTATATTTTAAACTATAAAGATGAATATCCTGCCGTCTGGATGTTGGCTGCATTGCCAATTTTTGAAGCTATAGGACGCGTAAAAGCCAAAAAGCATTGGACAACAGATACCTTGGCCGGAATAGCACTCGGTGTAACCTCAGGCTATTTGGCAAACAATAGAAATACACCTTTGATACTAGAAATTATACCCTTAGAGCAAAGCAAAGGTATATATATGGGTATTAGATATAAATTCTAATAGATGACGATATGAGCCGTTTCACATATTAATTGTGTTTAAGCTGATTTTGGTATAATTCGATTTCAAATTAAATACCTATCAGGAGGTCAATTATGGCTTTGGATTCGGCGAAAAAACAGGCGATTATCGCTCAATACGCAAGAGGCGAAAAAGATACAGGCTCAACAGAAGTGCAAGTTGCATTGCTTACAGAGAGAATTATTTATCTAACTGAACACCTCAAAACTAATAAAAAAGACCACTCTTCAAGAGTAGGACTACTTAAACTTGTTGGTCAAAGAAGACGCTTGATGCGTTATCTTAAAAAAGTTGACATCGCTAGATGGCACGTTATCAAAGAAGCTCTTGGCATCAGAAACTAAGATTTCTTTTTTTTTACCGCCTTGGCGGTAACTCTTCACTATATTCTTCTATATTTTTTTAATTATTTTTTATTTTTACAGACATACACTTTAATACTTTTTCAAAAATCATTAACTTTTCTTTGGATCGACATATTTTTTTGTATTTTATACTTTTCTTTTTAGTAAAGAAAAGTAACAAAAGAAAAGCATCATTTTCGCGAATCGCACGCCTTTTGTTATGCACTACTGCACAAAAGGCGGCTTTCAAGGAGCGCTCAAATGACCTTATTTATTATATATGGATTCCATGTCTGGTTCCCATCGTCCTCGATAGGAACCCATACTGGATTATCAACTACCAATCTATAATCCAATATAAATTGATTAATAATATTAAATATTAAAAGCTATATACGCTCCCATCGAGGACGATAGGAGCGAGAGGATAAATATATTTTAGTGTATTTTTAACTTGAGCCATATAGACTAAACTATATTATATAAAAATATTCATATAAGACTTGACAAACTATCACTCAATGTTGTATAATTCAAAACAAGCACAGTTGCAGTATTATCAATAATGATATCAAATTATAAATAATTATGTTAAACTTGCTATAATATAGACATTTCAACTTAAGGAGGTTACTTGTGTCGCAAGAAGAAAAGAACGAACCTGTAGAAGAGGTAAGCCAAGAGCAACCAGAGGACATCAGTGAGTCATTAGACGAGGTGGCACAGCTTCAAGCCGAAGCCGCAGAATACAAAGATAAATATATAAGAGCTTATGCAGACTTTGAAAACACCAAAAAACGTCTTGAAAAAGATAAGATAAATGCAGTTGTATATGCAAATACAAGTTTTGCAAAAGATATTTTGAGCGTTATGGATTCTTTTGACGGCGCAGTAGCCTCTATAGATGCAGTTGCCGGCAGTGAAGAGTCGCCTGTTTTGCAAAAAATAAAAGAAGGTATCCAAAACACACACGAGCAACTCAAAAAAGTGTTGGAAAAACATGGCATAAGCGAGATAGAATGTGAAGGATGTTTTGACCCGGAAGTTCATCAAGCTATTATGCAAGTAGAAAGTGAAGCTCATGAAAATGGCGCTATTGTACAAGTGTTGCAAAAAGGTTATACCATAAAAGATCAAGTGCTTCGTCCGGCAATGGTAAGCACCGCAAAAAAATAAATATAACAAATCAAGTATCAAAGGAATTATTATGGCAAAAGTATTAGGAATAGATTTAGGAACTACAAACTCAGCAATGGCGATATTTGACCATGGCGAGGCAAAAATTATTGTAAACAAAGAAGGCAAAAACACTACTCCATCAGTAGTGGCTTTTACAGATAAAGGTGAAGTTTTGGTCGGTGAGGCTGCCAAACGTCAAGCAGTTACAAATCCAGAGAAGACTATCTATTCTATAAAAAGAATCATGGGTCTTATGTGTGATGAGCCAAAAGCAAAAGAGGCAAAAACGCGATTACCATATCATGTAATAGATAGAAATGGTGCGTGTGCTATCGAAGTGGCCGGCAAAACTTATACTCCTCAAGAGATTTCAGCAAAAGTGCTTATGAAGCTCAAAGAAGATGCCGAAGCTTATTTGGGAGAAAAGCTGACTGATGCAGTTATCACGGTACCGGCATATTTCAACGATGCCCAAAGAAAAGCTACCAAAGAAGCTGGAACAATAGCAGGATTGAATGTACTTCGTATTATCAATGAACCAACATCTGCTGCGTTATCATATGGACTTGACAAAAAAGGTGCAGAACAGATAGTAGTTTATGACCTAGGCGGTGGTACATTTGACGTTACTACGCTTGAAACAGGCGATAATGTAGTAGAGGTTATGGCAACAGGCGGTGATGCGTTTTTAGGCGGTGATGATTTTGATAACCGCGTGATAGACTATGTAGCCGGTGAGTTTAAAAACGAAAACGGTGTTGACCTCAAAAGCGATGTAATGGCATTGCAAAGATTAAAAGATGCAGCTGAAAATGCAAAAAAAGAACTCTCTAGTGCTACTGAAACAGAGATCAATTTGCCGTTTATCACAGCTGATGCTAGTGGACCAAAACACTTAGTAATGAAGATCACTAGAGCTAAATTTGAGTCACTTATCTCTGACCTTGTAGCAAGCACTATCAAAACTATCGCTGCAGTGTTGAAAGACGCAGGAGTTAAGACTAGTGATATCAATGAGATCGTGATGGTAGGTGGATCTACTCGTGTACCATTAGTACAAGAAGAAGTCAAAAAATTCTTTGGCAAAGAGCTTAACAAATCAGTAAATCCTGATGAAGTTGTTGCACTTGGTGCTGCTATTCAAGGCGGTGTACTAGCAGGTGATGTCAAAGATGTATTGCTTCTAGATGTTACTCCTCTAAGTCTTGGAATTGAGACTTTGGGTGGAGTTACAACTAAAGTTATCGAAAAAGGTACCACAATCCCAGCTAAAAAGTCACAAGTATTCTCAACAGCAGACGACAATCAACCGGCAGTTAGCATACATGTACTTCAAGGTGAAAGAGAATTTGCAAAAGATAACAAAAGCCTAGGTATGTTTGAGCTTAGAGATATCCCAGCAGCTCCAAGAGGCGTGCCTCAAATCGAAGTAACATTTGATATAGATGCCAATGGGATCTTGACAGTTTCGGCTCAAGATAAAGGTACAGGAAAATCACAAGAGATCAAGATCACAGGTTCGTCAGGACTTAGCGATGAAGAGATAGCTAAAATGGTAGCTGACGCTGAAGCTCATAAAGCAGAAGATGAGCAAAGAAAAGCATTAGTAGAGACCAAAAATCAAGCAGATGCACTGATCCATCAAACTAAAAAATCTCTTGGAGAGCTTGGCGAAAACTTCGATGCTTCTGAAAAAGCAGGTATCGAAAGTGCCATCGAAGATCTTGAAAGTACGCTCAAAAATGATAATGCAACAAAAGAAGAGATAGAAGCTAAAGTAAAAGTGCTTACAGAAAAAAGCCATAAATTAGCCGAAGCTCTATATGCAAAAGAACAAGGCGGGGCTGCACCATCAAGTGAAAAAAAAGCAGATGATGATGTCATCGATGCAGAAGTAGAGTAATTAATTTAAAATCTATGTCTCTCGTGTCAAGGCACAAGAGACAAATATATTCTAAACCAAAACATTCATATATACTCCTATAACATTTTCAAAAATAACAAGCTATAATATCACTATATACTCATACAAGGAATAGCGATGAAAAAATGTACTACCCTTCAAGAAGCAAGAGACGAGATAGATAAGCTTGATCATGATATTGTAGCCCTCATTGCTAAACGCAATGAATACATAAAACAGATCGCACATTTCAAAAACAGCATAGAAGAGGTAAAAGGCGAAGAACGCATCAAAGATGTCATTTCACGTGTTAGAGCCCAAGCTATATCGTTGGGACTTTCCCCGAATCTTATCAATGACCTTTATGTGCGTATGATAGATGCAATGGTGGAGAGCGAGATAGAAGAGTTCAAAAACGCTAAAAGCCTATAATATGGACTTGATGGAAAATGAGAAAATATCCCAATTGGTCGATAAAATCAAATCACTAGAGGCAGAGTTAGAATCAGAACTCCAAGAACAATATCAAAGCTTTAGTTGTGAAATTACCCAAAAAAGAGAAGAATTACGAGCCAAATATAAACAAGATAAAGCAAATTTGTTTGTATACCTCCTAAATGCTCCTGTATTATACATGCTAAGTGCCCCGATTATATGGGCATGCTTGATACCTGCATTTTTTTTGGACATTGCAGCTTCATTATTCCAAGCAATTTGTTTTCCAATTTATAAAATATCAAAGGTAAAAAGAAGTGATTATTTTATTATTGACAGGCACAAGCTGGATTATCTAAATATCATAGAAAAAGCAAACTGTTGGTATTGCAGTTATTTTAACGGTTTGCTTGCATATGTCTCTGAGATCACCGGGCGCACAGAACAATTTTGGTGTCCTATCCGACATGCCAAGCGTGTCAAATACATGCATCCATATTACAAAAATTTTATTAATTATGGGGATAGTAAAGATTTTAGAGAAAATCAATTACCGTTACGAAAAGAGTTGAGTAAAGAACAAAAGTAATTTTATTTTTGTATCTTTTGACGTGTTGTTTTGGCAAGGTCTGTATATTTTGTTCTCAAAGCATCTATTTGTTCGTCTTCTAGTTCTTCTAGGTCCATAAGTGTTTTGTGGGCTTTTTTGGTGACGCGTATAAGTTCGTCTAGCTTGATTTGTATAGCTTCTGTATCACGATTTTGAGTATTTTGTATGACAAAAACCATAATAAAAGTGATAATGGTCGTAGCTGTGTTTATTACCAGTTGCCAGGTATCGCTAAAATTAAAAAAAGGACCGCTTATTATCCATGCACAAATGAGTGTAATAGCAATAATGAAAGTTATAGATTTACCGGTTATCCTAGCAAAACTCTTTGTAAAGTGTCCGTACCATGTATTTGTATTCATATATTGGGCCTTTTGAAATATAAGCAAATTATATCGTATTTTGAGAAAAAATAGTATAGAATATAATTAATTTATTATTATAAAATATTGTAAAATATTATAATCTTTTATAAGATAATAATTTTCTTTTAAGAATAATTACGTTACCATGATTTATATTTTACTAGGAGTTTTTTATGCGTTTTGTAGTAGCTTTTGTTTTGTCGGTCTCTTGGGTTTTTGGGATAGAGCCATTGGTGTCAGCCGAGTGGTTAAATAATAATAAAAATAATAATAATCTTGTGATCATTGATATATCCGGTGATGGTTTGTACCAAAAAGGACATATTCCAAATGCACTCTCAAGTGATATCAGTATATGGAGAGTGGCAAAAGACGAACATCTTTTACTGCAAACGCCTGAAGCCATTGAGCAACATTTACAAAGTCTAGGTGTGAATAAAACAAGCGATATTGTAGTTTATTCCCACCAAATAGATCCAAAAGATACTCTCAAACCAACATATGTTATTTGGGCTATCAAAGCAATGGGCCATAAAAATGTAGCACTGCTAGATGGAGGACAAAAGTCGTGGCAAGAGGCAGGTTATGCACTCTCATATGACAAACCAAATGTATCAAGGGGTGATTTTAAAGCGGTGCCAAATCACAATATGGTTGCAGATATAGAGTATGTTCGCTTACATATAGGAAAAACAAGAATGATAGATGCACGTAATGAACATTTTTATTTTGGTTCAAAATTACAGCCCGAGCTTTTAAAAGCAGGGCATATCCCTAAAGCCACAAACTATTTTTGGCAGTATAGTTTGGATGAGAATGGCAAGATGAAACCTGTAAGCGAACTTAGAGCGATGCTGGTTGGCGGATTGAAATTAGATCCTGAAAAAACCGTTGTTACTTATTGTACAGGTGGATTAGAAACCTCTATGAATTGGTTTGTATTACATAATTTACTACAATTCAAAGATGTGAAACTATACGATGCCTCAATGAAAGAGTGGGCAAATAGAACAGATACTCCCATGAGTAAATATAAGTGGGAGTAAATTCACTTTAATCGTCCTTATCGTCGTCACCGGCTACTGCGTGTATGGCACTTCCTGTGACATCAATGACGGCACCCACGGTTGCTCCTGCTATCTCGATCGGTGCAGTTACAAGTGTTGTACATCCGTTCATGACAAAAAGTATAATAAATGCCGGTATAATTTGCTTAATAATGGCCATAGTTTCCCTTGGTGTGATAATTATTATTTTTGAGAAGTATAGCAAAATTTTATCAATTTTTCAGAGAATCTATATGCAGCTTAATCTCATTAAATGTTTTTGTATGTGCAAAACAAGATCCTTTTTTGCATAGCGACCAGCCATCTTCATCGCTGGCTTCAAGCAAAAGATACGGATAAGAGAGTAAAGCTATAGAATCGTGATTTTTGTCAAGATCTGTTTTTGTTGATTTTAGTACTATTAAACCTTTTAGATAACGTGATACAACATTGCTCATGCATGGACTAGAAATTGGTTGACGCATAAGCGAATGAGAATGTCGCTCCAATGAGGCAAAAATAATATCACCATAATCCAAATCTGATAACATATCCAATTTACCAAGCACATCAAGCATTATACCTAGAGATGATGGGTATGAGCTATCATATGTCTCAGCCTTTGTGGCAAATTCTCCTATTGCAAAATTCCATTCATGGTGAGTGTAAAATTTTTTAATGGCTTCATTGCTAAGAGTGATCGCCAATTGAAGATAGTTTTTCTCAAACGTGCCTTGATATGCTTCAATCAGTGCTTGAGCCAAATAAGCGTAATCCTCCAAAAATGCCTCTACGTTCGGAGTATTATTGCCAATCAAAGTATGATAAAGTACACCATTGATATAGAGCTTATCCAAAAGTTTGGAAATCGAATTTTTGGCGATATCAAGATATTTTGGCTCAATTTTACTCGCATAAAAAAGAGTTTTTATCATCATGGCGTTCCATGCTGTTATGATCTTGTTATCTCTAAATGGATACTCTCTTTTGGTTCTTATCTCTTTTAGTGCTGCGATAGCTAGATCATAATATTGTATCTCATCGACAGCTTGTGAGATATTGACTATAGATCTGCCTTCGAAGTTACCACTCTTGGTAATGTCAAGCATAGCAGCCGTTTTGACAGCGTCTTTTGAGGGTATGCCGATTTTGACAAATGCCTCAATGGCTTCATCATAATCATATATGAAATATTCTCCTTCTAAACCACCTGTATCTGCGTCACTTGCTGCATAAAACAGTCCATCTTCACTCATGTATTCGCGCATAAACTCTATAGTTTCAAGAGCTATATCTTTGTAGCTATTGTTTTGTGTGAGTAGATACGCTTTTAGGTATAGTTCAGCCAAAAGAGCATTATCATATGTCATTTTTTCAAAATGAGGCACCAGCCATTTCTCATCAGTACTGTATCTGCAAAATCCACCATCTATTCTATCGTATAACCCGCCTCTGATCATAGAATCTAGCGATATTTCTATCATTTGCAATATCTCTTTGTCATTTGTGATTTTATAAAAATCAATAAGCGTCATATATGTAGATACTTGCGGAAATTTTGGCGCATTTCCAAAACCGCCGTATTGTTTGTCAAAAAGACTTTTGGCTTGTGATATATACCTATCCATGATACTAATATCTAGTTTTGTGGCTTCAACTTTTCTTTTTGGTTTTAGAAATTCTAGAACTTCTGAGCCTTTTTGTGTGAGTAAAGAGGGGTCTTTGGCATATTTTTGCGCTATTGCTTTCAAAAGCTCGTCAAATGCCATCATGCCATATTTGGGAGTAGAAGGTATATATGTAGCAGAATAAAAAGGTTTCATATCCGGAGTCAAAAATATAGATGTCGGCCATCCTCCGCCTCTACCGTTCATTAGTGCATAAACTTCTTGAAAATACTTGTCAATATCAGGACGTTCTTCTTTATCTACTTTGATTGATACAAAATGCTCATTAAGCAATTTGGCTATATTTTCATTTTCAAAAGATTCATGCTCCATCACATGGCACCAATGACAACTACTGTAACCAATCGAAACAAATATAGGTTTGTTTTGATCTTTTGCAATTTGCAAAGCCTTCTCGCCCCACGGATACCAATCTACCGGATTATTCGCGTGCTGCTGCAGGTAAGCGGATGCTTCAGATTTGAGATGATTTGACATTTAATCTCCTTAATTAATGTTTGATTAGCTAATATCCGATACAATAACGATTAATTACCGCGCTAAGTAAATATCTTAATTTTTGGGTAATAAGTAATTTTATACTATAACAAAACTTAAAAACTATAAGGGCAATGATGATAAAACGCTTATTATTGTTAATATTGGCTATTAATGGCCTTGTTTTTGCAGCCGGATTTGGTCAAGTACAGCAACAAGAATTTTTAAAACCAGAAGATGCTTTCAAGGTCACAGCTACCGAAGCAAATAATTCCATTATTACCACTATAACCTTGGGTAAAGGTATATACATCTATGCAGATTCGATCAAATTTCAAATCATTAAACCTTCGGCTGCTTTGCTAAAAGCTGCACTTCCGGCATCTATTGACTTTCATGATGAAGCTGTCTATGAAAAAGAACTAAAAGTATCTATTCCCAAAAAAGATATAGAAGCTATCACAAATGATCCTTTTGAGATCCAAGTCTCTTTTGAAGGATGCTCTAAAAGCGGTGTATGTTATCAGCTTGTAAGTAAAAGTTTCTCATTTGACGGCATTGATGGTGGTGGCGGGTTTTTGTCAAAATTTAGCTATCTGAGCAGCAGTACAAGTATGGCCGATATATCCAAAGCAATTCAAAGCGAGAGTTTTAGTTTTATTATATTACTCTTTTTTGTAGTGGGGTTACTTTTGGCTCTTACCCCTTGTATCTTTCCTATGATCCCTATATTGTCAGCCATCATCATATCCCAAGCTGGCAATGAAAAGCCAAGCACAATGCGTGCATTTTTGACATCGCTAGTCTATGTGTTAGCTATGTCATTGACATATGCTATTGTCGGAGTAGTAGCAGGATTGCTTGGATTTGATATGCAAGCTGCCATGCAAAATCCATTTGTTTTGATACTGTTTGCAGGAGTTTTTGTGGCTCTTGCTATGTCATTGTTTGGTTATTATGAGATCGGATTGCCGATGAAGTGGCAAACTAAACTATCAGCTATTAGTGATAATGCCGGCAGCAAAGGGATAGTGGGAACTGCGATTATGGGAATCTTGTCGGCTCTTATAGTTGGACCTTGCGTTGCTCCGGCATTAGGCGGCGCGATACTGTTTATCTCACAGAGCGGCGATGCTTTGCTTGGAGGTACGGCACTGTTTGTAATGAGCATGGGTATGGGTGTACCATTATTGCTTGTGGGTATTGGAGCCGGTAAATGGATGCCAAAACCGGGGAGTTGGATGAGTTTGGTCAGTAAATTTTTTGGTGTGACCATGCTTGCTCTTGCTATTATGATGGTCTCTCGTATCTTTCCTGTTTTCGTGGTAATGATATTATCTGCAATATTGGCATTTGGCAGCGCATGGGGATTATATAAAAATAGAAAAGTATTGATAAACCCTATAGCCAAAAGCATATCAACTATAATTGTACTCTTGCTATTTGCACTAGGATCAGTATGGGTAGTAGGAGCATTTACCGGAGCTGCTTCCACTCTGAGCCCATTGTCTCATTTGTATTCAGAACAAACGCCTTCAACATATCATGGACGCAAAGGCTATTCTGTAGAAAAATTAATGCAGGAGATAAAAACTTCTAATAAGCCGGTAATTGTAGATTTTACCAAAGAGTCTTGCGCGGCTTGCAAAGAGTTAGATGTGATAACCTTTGTTGACCCTAGAGTTAAAGAGGCATTTAAAGAGTATTCATTTATCCAAATTGATTTAACAGACAACACGGCCGATGACGTAGCAATGCTAAAGCATTTTGGGGTATTTGGTACTCCGAACATACTCTTTTTTAATACAAAAGGAGAATATTTGCAAGACTATACGATAACAGGATTTGTATCACCCGAAAAACTGATAAAACATTTAGAGACTTTGCCAAAGCAGACAAATGAATAAAACTATACAAATCGGTAAGATAAATACACTAGAGGTTGCAAGAAACAGTGATTACGGGCTTTTTTTGGAAGCTAAAGACGGAAGCGAAGTTTTGTTGCCAAATGCATATGTAGATCCCAATACGATGGGTATAGGTGAGCTTGTAGATGTTTTTTTGTATACAGATTCAGAAGATAGGCCAGTAGCGACCACAGAACAGCCAAAAGCGATGCTAGGCGAATATGGATACTTTAGAGTAGTGAGCTATAAACAATATGGTGCATTTGTGGATTGGGGCTTGCCAAAAGATCTGTTTGTCCCCCTCTCTGAGCAAAAAGATTATTTTCATGTAGATGATTGGTTTGTATTGAGGGTTTGTTTGGACGAACAAACAGGGCGTCTATATGGTACACAAAAAATAGGCAAATGGCTCTCGGTTGATACTAGAGGGCTATTTCCCAATCAAGAAGTATATATGTTTGTCATAGCACAAACACCGCTTGGTTTTAAAGTAGTGGTCAACAATCTTTTTGAAGGTATGCTATTTGCTAATGAGATCTTTGAACCTATCTCTGTGGGAGATAAAAAGCATGGGATTATAAAAACCATTCGCAAAGATGGCAAGCTTGATTGTCTACTTAAAAGTGCCAAATTGAATAAAGATGATGCTTGCCAAAAGATTTTAGACGTCCTTGAAGCAAATCATGGGAAAGTAGAGTGTACTTATAAAAGCGACGCTGCTATCATATCTGAGATGTTTGGGATGAGTAAAAAGAAATTCAAAAGTACTCTGACCAAGCTCATAGAATCTAAACAAATAATTTTATCAAACGATAGTATTACAATAGTAGATTAGCATATTGCCTATATGTCATTTTGGCATTTTTTATTTTTATTTGTATTTCTAATGTTATAATCTCTTTTGTTTAATCAATGGAGTTTATAGTGCGTTTTTTATCATTTTTATTATTATTGTGCAGTCTGTTATATGGTGATTTTAGTGTTGCTTCTTATAATGTGGAAAATCTTTTTGATGCCAAAAGCCAAGGCAGTGAGTATAATGACTATAAGCCCGGTACGCATAATTGGAACGAACAAACCGCACAGATTAAGCTCAATCATACAGCAGAAGTGATATGTGATCTGAATAGTGATATTGTCGGGCTTCAAGAGATAGAAAACAAATTTGTTTTTCAAGAATTGATCTCCAGATTAAAGCAAGTCGGGTGCGAATATCAATACAGTGCGATCACATCCAAGGCAAATGCGCCTATCCAAGTCGCTCTTCTTTCCAGATACCCTATCAAATACCAACGAGAGATCACAGTATCACCCAGCCCAAAAGTCAGAAATATCCTAGAAGTTTATCTAGAAGCAGAGGATATGCCTCTTAGAGTATTTGTCAATCATTGGAAATCCAAATCTCAAAACGGCAAGGAAAGTGCTAGAGTACGTGCGGCAACTGCGCTCGCAAACCGCATTGCTCAGCTTCCAAGAGGCGATGAGTATATCATTATAGGAGATTTGAACAGCAGGTATGATGCGCCAAATACACTCGAATCAAAGCTAGATGATACAGGCGGCCGTACTGCTATAGGAGATGTGATCAATACGTACAAAGATCATCGCTTGATCAACAAAGCAGAGATCATAACTTCTACAAAAGGAATGCATTATAACCTTTGGGGCGAATTGGCGCCAAGCAATAGATGGAATCACCAATTTTTTGGTGACAAAAGTACAATAGATCATATATTGTTGCCGCAAACATTATTTGACAAAAAAGGAATAGAGTACAAAGACGGAACATTCATGGTGTTTGCACCACCATATCTCAAAAACCGTTATGGAGGCATCAATCGTTGGATGATCAAAAATGGTAAACATAAGGGCAGGGGGTATTCTGACCACTTACCCTTAAAAGCCGGGTTTACCATGACCCCTTTTAAGTTAAGATCCAATATCGCCCAATACAAAACCTCCAAGCAGCCTATTGAGTATCTTTATAAGCATGAAGCCATAAATGGAGATGTTTTACTTGAAAATGCAGTAGTTATATGGAAAAGAGGGGCAAATGCCATAATCAAACAAACTCCAAACGCAAGAGGCGTTTTTTTGTATAAATGCGCAAAAGGACTCAAAGTGGGCGGCAAATATGATCTGCTTATTCACGAGATCAAAACCTATAATGGGCTCAAAGAAGTTACTCATCTAAGTATAGTAAAACAAAAAACGTCAGATATTGCTATAGAGCCGTTTATTTTGAATGCCAAAAATCTCAACATGCCAATTGCAAACAGGCAAAACGAAGTTATCCAAAATATATCAGGTATTTACAAAAACAAAAAGGTATATTTTTCAAATAGATCTTTGCCTATATTTTTTAAAACCAGAGCTGCTTTGCCCCAAGACGGCAGTAAAATAAAGATATCTTATGGACATTTGGGGTATTATAAAAAATTACAATTGGTTGTGTACAATAAAAAAGATTTTGAGATTTTGGAGTAAATAGTGGCATATTATAGTTGGATATTGGCGTTTCATATAGTGAGTGTTCTTAGTTGGATGGCAATGCTTTTTTACCTTCCTAGGCTTTTTGTATATCATCGTGAACATAATGATAAAGACGAGTTTGTAGAAGTTGTCCAAATCCAAGAGTATAAACTATATAAATATATTGGTGCTCCTGCTATGTGGGCAACGGTAATTAGCGGATCATGGCTAATGTGGATTAATCCATCTATATTTCAGCAAGGTATATGGTTTTATGTCAAGTTTACTTTGGTTATTTTGCTTATGATTTATAGTTTTTCTCTTGATTATTATCGTCGGGTATTGAGTGTGGATAAAAATGCAAAAAGCGGTAAATTTTTTCGATTTTACAATGAAGTCCCAACCATACTCAGTATCGGCATTGTAGTTATGGTGGTTGTAAGACCTTTTTGATCTTCGTTCTTAACGATATCACGTCATTTTTTCCTTGCTCCCATGCTCCGCATGGGAGTGTATATTTATCTTTCAGAGTTTGGTATGCATTCCCACGGAGACCGTGGGAACGAGACTGACTATATCAATTGTGGATTCCTGCCTTCGAAGGAATGACGAAAACTCTCTTCCTCGCTTGTATAATCAAATCACCACTCAAGTATGTAGTATAATAAAACTGTAGAGTCGGATTGATGTAGATTGATTTCCTCGTTGAAGCCGCTGTCAAATAGTGAGCTTGTATGGGAGCTAAA
>Ga0172382_10002210_pt1 | contig 33116 bp, 32 predicted proteins | sample Leawel138RmetaG_FD_122245 | JGI IMG/M metagenome (GOLD analysis project Ga0172382, IMG submission 122245) | Leachate microbial communities from a municipal landfill in Southern Ontario, Canada - Leachate well 138R metaG | ecosystem: Engineered > Solid waste > Landfill > Unclassified | place...
GCGCTGCGCACCTGCGAGCCGCGGTCGGGCGACCAGTGGCCGAACGAGAGGAAGCCGAGTTTCTTCATGGTCTGCTCCACCGGATACCTGCGGCACATCTGGCCATCGGGGGGCCGGGGCCGCAAGGGGAGGGGCCGCACAGGTCCCGTGCGCGGCTCACAGCGCCGGCAGCGTGACCACGAAGCGCGCGCCGCCGCCGGGCGGAGCCTCGAGCCGGACCTCGCCGCCGTGATGCCCGGCGATCTGGCGCACCAGCGCGAGGCCGAGCCCCCAGCCGCCGGCGGATTCGCCATGGCCGGCGGGGCGGTGGAACGGCTCGAACACCCGATCGGGGTCGGGCCCGGGGATGCCGGGCCCGTGGTCGCGCACCGAGAGCATGGCCTGCCCGTCCGTGCGGTGCACGCGGATCTCGACCGGCGGGCGGCCGTGGCGGGCGGCGTTCTGGATCAGGTTGCGCAGCAGCCGCGCCAGCAGGCGGGCATCGCCCGCGACCTCGACCGGCTCGCCGCCGATCGTGACTCCGGCGGCGGCACCGGCCCGTGCGGCCTCCTCGGCCGCGAGCGCCAGCAGGTCGAGGGGCTGGAACGGCTCGGACGGGGCGCCATGGGTGAGGCGGCTCGAGAGCAGGATCTCGCCCACCAACTCGTCGAGCTCGGCGAGGTTGCGCTCGATCTCGGCCCGGCGGGCGGTGTCGGGTGCGGCCTCGTGCAGGTCGACCGCCATCCGCAGCCGGGCGAGCGGCGAGCGCAGCTCGTGGCTGGCATTGGCGAGCAGGGCGCGGTTGGCCTCGACCAGGGCCTCGATACGGGCGGCGGCGCGGTTGAAGCTGGCGGCGACCGCGGCGATCTCGTCGCGGCCCGCGACCGGCACCCGCAGCGCGAGATCGCCCTCGCCCCAGCTCTCGACCCCGCGGCGCAGATGCTCGAGCCGCGAGGTCAGGTGCCGCACCACCGGCCAGGCGGCAAGCGCGGTAAGCCCGGCGATGAAGGCCAGCAGCAGCAGCGGATTGCGCCGCGGCGGCCCGAACGGCGGCGTGGTCCCGCGCGCGAAGCGCACGGCCAGGGTGCCGCCATCGGGCAGCGGCGCCGTGACCTCGGGCCCGGCGGCCGGGCCCGGCGGCCCCGCGGGCCAGGCGGCGACCACCGCGCCGCGGCCGTCGCGCACCCGCACCCAGGCGCCCGTCGCCGGCGCGATGCGGGCAAGCGCCTCCTGCACGGCAGCGGCATCGCCCTCGGGCAGCGCCGCCGCCATCAGCCCGGCGCGCGGGTCGGTGCGGGCATGTTCCTCCCAGGCGCGGCTGAGGAACAGCGCCCCGACCAGCCCCCCGGCCAGCGCCAGCGTGGCGATGGCGCCAAGGACGGTGGCGTAGATCTTCCAGAACAGCCGCGCGCGCATCAGTCCTCGTCCTGCCGGCGTGCGAACACATAGCCCGCGCCGCGCACGGTGACGATGCGGCGCGGATGCTTCGGGTCGTCCTCGATCGCGGCGCGGATGCGCGAGACATGGACATCCACCGAACGGTCGAAGGCATCGCCGCCCGAACCCCGCACCCGCTCGATCAGCTGCTCGCGCGAGAGAATGCGCCCGGCGCTCTCCGCCAGCGCCAGCAGCAGGTCGAACTGATGCCCGGTGATGTCGCAGCGCTCTCCGTCGAGCAGCGCCTGCCGCGAGCCGGGGTCGATCTCGAGCCGGCCGAAGCGCAGCACCGCGGCCGGGGGCGGCGCGGCCCGGCGGCGCAGGATCGCCCGCAGCCGGGCCAGCAGCTCGCGCGGGCTGAAGGGTTTGGGCAGGTAGTCGTCGGCGCCGATCTCGAGCCCCACGATCCGGTCGGTCTCGTCGCCGCGCGCGGTCAGCATCAGCACCGGAACGTCCGAGGCCGCGCGCAGGCGGCGCAGCACCTCGAACCCGTCGAGATCCGGCAGCATCACGTCGAGGATCACCGCCTCGGCCCCGTCGCGCCCGAACTGCGCCAGCCCGGCCTGCCCGGTGGCGGCGGCGCGCACGGCATAGCCGGCCTCGGACAGATAGTCGCGCAGCATCGCCGAGAGCCGGGTGTCGTCGTCGATGATCAGCAGCCGCTCGGCCATAGGCCCTCCCGCGCTCGGGCGGCCGGGGCCGCCACGCGTATCTAGGGCGCCGCCCGCGCCTGCGGCAAGCGGGTGATGCCGGGGGGCGGGGCGGTGGATTGCCCGCCCGGCCCGGAAGCCCCCGGCACGCGCAGATGCCGCCGCGCCGGGGGCGCCTTGGTCAGCGGCGTTGCGGCTCGGGCCGGTCGTGGCCGCCCCAATGGCCGCCCCAATGGTCGCCCCAATGATCGCCCCGGTGCTCGCCCCGCTGGCCCCATCCCCCGCGCGGGCCGTGCCACGGGCCCATGCCGCGCTCCATCCGCGACCCGCGCTCGGCCAGCAGCGTGGCGCGCTGTTCGGGGGTGAGCACCTCGGCCGCGTCGAGGAACCCGGCCAGCGCCCGGGCGGAAACCTCGTCGGCGGTGTCGAGCATCTGCTGCCGCAGCGCCTCGAACGCCGCGCGGTCGAGCGTCTCGGCCCCGAGCAGCGCCATCAGCTCGGTGCGATGCTCGGGAAGTGCCCCGACCAGCGGCAGGATGTCGCCGCGCGCGGCCTCGATGATGGTGCGGATCTCGGCGGCCTGCGCATCGTTCGCATCCGCGGCGTCGAGCATCCGCTCGATTCCGGCGCCCCCGAAAGGACCGCCGAACGGACCGCTGAATCCCATGCCGCGCGCCGCCACCATCCCGGCCGCGCCGACCGCGCCCAGCGCGACGATCGCGATCGCCGATGCCCGGGCCAGACGCCCCAGCCCGCTCCGGCGGGTGCCGTTTTCCTTCTGCTCGCCCATCTCGTCTCTCCTTTACGATCGCGGCACCATTGCCGCCACGGCACCGAGATGGACCCGGGCTGTTGCTGGCGTTCATGGCGATCATGAAGAATTGTGAAGCCGGAGTTGCCCGCGTCATCGGGCATTGCAGATTGCCGCAACGTAATGCTCGGCGGAGAATTGCTCATTGAAGTGCGCGCCTTGCGAGGGGGAAGCGGCCTTCCTATGTTGATAGAGTGGCCGGGGGTATCGGGTAAATGGAATTGCCCGTGATCTGTATTGTCATCCCGGCTCGTCATGAATGGTGACATGGAAACACGAGAGGAGAAACATCATGGACTGGGATCGCGTCGAGGGAAACTGGAAGCAGCTCAAGGGCAAGGTCAAGGAAAAGTGGGGCGATCTCACCGATGACGAGATCGACCGTATTGCCGGGCGCAGGGACCAGCTCGAGGGCCTTGTCCAGGAGCGTTATGGCCTCGCTAAGGATCAGGTCCGCAAGGATGTGGACGACTGGGTGAAATCGCAGCCCTGATTCCAGTGAATTGAGGAATGCATTCCCGCCCCTCCGGGCCGGGAGATATTCACCTTCACCGCGCCGGCGCCATAATCGCGCCGGCGCCCGCTTCCCGAGGAAGATTGCCCATGATCAAGCTGATTCTCATCCTGGTGATCGTCGCCGCCGCGGCCAGCCTGTTCGGCCTGCCGCGACTGGCCGGCGCGGCCTCCTCGGCGGCACGGATCCTGATCTTCGTGGCGCTGGTTCTCTTCCTGCTGGTAATGCTGGGCCTCATCAGCATTGCCTGATATCCTGAAGCGGCTGCCTGGCCGGGCAATCCGGCGGGGGGCCGCAGGGTGAAACGTGACATGGTAATGGAAAGGAGCACGGCATGGCCGATCCGGTGAATGATCTGCGCGGCGATCTCGAAAAGCAGATCGCGGAGCTGAAGAAGGAAATGGGCAAACTCAGCGATTCGGTCGGCTCCCAGGTCAAGCGGCTGAAGTCGCAGGCCGAGGATGCCGCCGAGGACGCGGCCGACAAGGCGCGCGACCTCGCGCATCGCGCCCGTCATCAGGTCGAGGCGGCCGCCGATGTCGCGCAGGAGAATCCCGTCGCGGCCAGCGCGGTGCTGCTCATGGCCGGGATGGCGATCGGCTTCCTGCTCTGGGGCCGCCGCTGAGCCGCGGGCGGGGGGCTACGGCCCCTCGCCCCAGTTGCTGCGCGCCTGGTTTTCCCGGGCGGCCAGCACCATCGCGTTGACGGTGGCGATCACCGGCACGGCGAAGAATGCGCCGAGAATGCCGCCGACCGACATGCCGCCGAACACCCCGAGGATCACCACGAGCGGATGGACCCGGAATGCATTGCCGGCAAGCATGGGCTGGACGACATGGCTTTCGATCTGGTTGACCGCAAGGACAATCGCCAGCATGGCGGCGGCATTTACCCAGCCATTGGCCAGCATCGCCAGCGCCACCGCGATCGCGCCGGCGAGAATGGCGCCGATGATCGGGATCAATGCGCCGAGGAATGTGATCGTGGCGATCGGCAATACCATCGGCACCCCGAGGAGCAATGCCCCGAGCCCGATCAGCACCGCGTCGATCAGCGCCACCAGCACCTGAACCCGGGGAAATTCAACCAGCGTATGCCAGCCGGCCCGGCCCGCGGATTCGAGATGCGGGCGCGCCGCGGCGGGAAACAGATTGACCACCCATTGCCAGATCCGCGCCCCGTCCCAGAGCAGGAATACCGACACCAGAACCGCAATGATGCTGCCGGTCAGGACGCGCAGGATTCCCTGCCCGGCAATCCAGGTCCGCAGGCCGATATCCTCGGCATGTTCGCGCAGCCAGGTCGAGGCGCGCTCGCCGGTCTCGCGCACCATCGCATCGGTGAGGCCGAGCGGCCTCTCGTCGATCTTGGCGAGGATCGAGGCATAGAGATCGTTGAACTGCTGCGAGAATTCCGGCAGATGGGCAATGACCTGCTGCACGACCAGCGTGGTCAGCAGGCCGATCACCACCAGCACGCCCAGCCACGAGGTGGCGATCGCCGCCCATTTCGGCCAGCGGTGCCGGCGCAGGAACCGGCACGGGGGCATCAGCAATGCGCAGAGGATCACGCCCATCATTGCCGGGATCGCCACATCGGCGAGTTTCACCACCACCAGCCCGACCACCGCCATGCCGGCCGCGACAATCAGAAGACAGCCCGCATACAATGCGCCGACCCGAAGTCCGCGCGGAATCGATTCCATCGCCGGGCGCGATGCGGGAGAGGGTGGGGGTTCCGCCAGCATTCCAGTCGTTCTCCTGTCGGGTTCGCACCCCATTACCCGCGCGGCGCATGCCTGCCGGCGCGGATCATGCTAGCCGGCATGCTGCGGCACGAGTCAATAGCATTTCCGCCCCGGCCGGGATCGGCCGGTGGCGGGGCCTTGCCGGAAAACCGCTTGTCATTACCGCGATCTGTGCTCTACTGGCCCCGGATGGCCGGGGTCCGGGCGGCGGCTCCCGGCCGCCGCGCAGGCGCGATGCGGCCGGCGGCATTCGCGCGCCACGCGGCATGCATTCCGGTCCGGCCGGTAATGTCCGGCAATGACCGGCCCGGAAAACCGAAACGGATTACAGGAGGATTTTCAAATGGCGGCGTCGAATGAAACCAGGGCCAAGAAGGAAGACGTCGAGGTGACGGCCGAAACGCTGAAAGAAGATCTCGCCAGCCTGCGCGAGGATCTCTCGGCGCTGGCCAGGCAGATCGACCAGCTCGCGCGCTCCTATCTCGAGGATGCCGGCGAGCAGATCCGCGAGGGTCTCGACGAGGCCGGCGAGGCCGCGCGCGCGAAGGTCGGGGCCGCCTCGCAGAGCGTCGAGGATTACGTCCGGGCCCGGCCGCTGCAATCGCTGGCGATGGCGCTGGGGCTGGGCTTTCTGGCCGGGTTGCTCTGGCGGCGCTGAGCCGGCGGGTGAATGTGATGGGCGGGATGTTCGAGCGCATTACCGACAGGGTGAGCACACGGCTGGCCGAGAGCACGCGCATCGTGGGCGCGACGGCGCTGGCCGCCGTGCTCGCCATCATCGGCGCGACCTTCCTGTGCATCGCCGGTTTCGTGACCCTCGCGCAGCATTACGGGACCGTGGCGGCCGCGCTGGCGGCGGCGGCGCTGTTCCTGCTCGGTGCGGGCGCGATCGCGCTTTACGGCCGGCATCTGCGCGCGTTGCAGAAGCGCCGGCAGCTCGAGGACGAGGCGCGGCGCGCGGCCGAGCTTCTGGCCGGGGCCCGGGGCCGCGACGATCCGCTGACCGATCCGCAATTCGTGGTCTCGCTGGCCCGGGTCCTGCGCTCGCGCGATGTGCTGCCGCTTCTGCCGCTGGTGGCGGCGATCGGTGTCGGGCTGGGGCTGAAGCTGCGGCGGGGCAGGGGGCCGGAATCCGGCGGATAGCGGCCGCCCGCCCCGGCGGCCGGGTTGAAAACCGACCCTGCGGTTCTTATGTAACAGCATCGAATGTAATGTTAATATCCGCAGCGAAGGAGAAATGACCATGCCCGAATCATTTGTCGAGGGGATCAAGGACAATGCCGCCAATCGCAGCATCGAGGTGCTGAATGACCGCCTCGTGCAGGTGATCGACCTGACGCTCGCGGTCAAGCAGGCGCATTGGAACATCAAGGGCACGAATTTCATCGGCGTCCACGAATTGCTCGACGATGTTGCCGACCGGCTGCGCGAGATCGGCGATGAAATCGCGGAACGGGCGGTCATTCTCGGCGGCATTGCCCGCGGCACCGCCGAGGAGGTGGCCGGGAAATCCTCGCTCGAGCCCTATCCGGTCGAGGAAACCGATATCGCCGCCCATCTCGACGCGCTGGTGAGCCGGTTCAAGGCGGTCGGCAAGTCGCTGCGCGAGGCGATCGACATCGCCAGCGAAAGCGGCGACGAAGGCACCGCCGACCTGTTCACCTCGGCCAGCCGCAGCGTCGACAAGGACGCCTGGTTCCTCGGCGCGAACCGCAGCTGATCCCGTCCGCGCCCCGGTCAGAGCCCGGGCGCGCCGGTCGCGGCAGGGGCGGAACCGGCCTGCCCCCGCCCCGCCGTGCTCCCCGTCATGTTTCGCCCGCCCTGTTCCGAAAGTGTCCGTCATGACCAGGTGTTCCGCCCCCGCAACCTTTCTCGGCCTTGCCCTCGCGATCGCCGGCGCGGCCCTGCCCGCCGCCGCGCGCGAGGTGAGCGGCGCGGCCGGCTATCTGCCGCGCATCGCGCTCCACCCCGGCGCGCAGCTGGTGGTCGAGCTGAGCGGCCCCGCCGGCATCGTCGCCGAGTTCCGCGAGAATGCCGACGGCCGGCAGGTGCCGCTGCCCTTCACGGTCTCGACCGAGGACGAGGGCGCGCTGTTCCTGCGCGCCGCGATCCTGCTGGGCGGGGCGGCGGAATGGGTCTCGCCGCTGGTGCCGGTGCCGGCCGGGAGCGAGGCGGTCGATCTGGGCCTGCTGACGCTCGACCCGTTCGTGCCGATGGGCTTCGCGACCCGGCTGCGCTGCGGCGAGACCGTGATCGAGGCCGGCTTCTTCGACGAGGAGGCGCGGATGCGCGTGGGCGGCAGGGTCTATTCCCTGCCGCTGGCGATCTCGGCTTCGGGCGCGCGCTTCACCGACGGCCGGACCCCCGAGACCACGCTCTGGACCAAGGGCAACGGCGCCTTCGTCACCATCGAGGGCGTCGACCTGCCGGAATGCGAGGCGGTGGCGATGCCCTCGCCGCTGCCCTTCACCGCGCGCGGCAACGAGCCGGGCTGGGTGCTGAACGTCTCGGCCGAGGGCATGGTCCTCGGCCGGCAGGACGGCAGCGAGATCCGCGCCCCGCTGCCCGCGGCCGATGTCGGCGCCGAGGGCACCGTCCTTGCCGCCCCGGCGATGACCGTGACGGTCGCCCCGTCGATCTGCCACGATTCCATGACCGGGATGCCCTATCCGCAGAGCGTCACGGTCCGGCTGCCGGACGGGCTGCTCACCGGCTGCGGCGGCGACCCGGCCGACCTGCTGCAAGGCAGGTGGCGGGTGCAGGAGATCGGCGGTGCGGCGGTGCCCGCGGATGCCGAGGTGACGCTCGAGGTTTCGGGCGCGCATGTCGCCGGCAAGGCCGGCTGCAACCGTTACGGCGCCACGCTGCATCTGGGCGGCGAGGGGATCACGATCGCCCCCGGGCCGATGACGATGATGGCCTGCGACGAGGGGCTGATGGCGCTCGAGCAGGATTTCATCGCCGCCCTGCAACGGGTGAGCGGCTTCGGCTTCGATCCGAAGAGCGGGGCGCTGCTTCTCTCGGGCGCCGAAGGCTCGGCGCTGGCTGCCGTGCCGGCCCCGTGATGCCCGGTGGCGGCGGGCGGTTCCTGATCGTCAATGCCGGGCCCGGCGGGCGCGGGAACATCACCCTGCGCGGGCTCGAGGCCCTGCAGGCCGCCGATCTGGTCATCGCCTCGGAACGCCAGCGCGCCCGCTTCGCCGCCGATCTGGCCGGCAGGGAGGTGATCGACGGCGGCCACGGCCTGTTCACCGATCTGGCGCTGCGCCGCCTCTCGCCCGAAGAGGCCGCGCGGCAGGAGGATGACATCCGCGCCCGGATCGAATCCGTCCATGCCGCGGGCGGGACCGTGGTGCTGCTCGAATCCGGCGATGCTGCGCTGTTCAGCCCTTATCGCGGCTATCTGGCGGCGTTCCGGCATCTCCTGCCCGAACTGGTCCCCGGCGCCTCGAGCTTCAACGCCGCCAATGCGGCGCTCGGGCAGTCGCTGCTGCATGACCAGCGCCACCGGCTGCAGATGACCGGCCTCGCCGCCTTCATGGAGGCGGACGGAACCGCGCTGCCCGAGGTCTGGGTGCTGTTCTGCATGGGGCTCGACCTGCCGGAACTGGCCGCGAAGGCGCGCGCCCTCTACCCGCCCGAGACCCCGGTGGCGCTGGTGCTGGATGCCGGCTACCCGGAATGCGAGGTGATCCGCTGCCGGGTCGATACGCTCGCCGAGCCCGGCGGCCGCGAGATCTCCTTTCCCACCTGCATCATCTATATCGGCCCCGGCCTGTCGGAACCGCTGCCCGCCGTCCGGCCGTGACCTGGAGCGTGTCGCGTTCATTCGCATTCACGCGACCCGCTCCAACTTGTTGATTTGTCGCATTGTCGCGGGCGTCAAATGAGTCGATTTGACTGCGAAATGCTCTAGCGGAAGGCCACGACCACCGGCAGCACCAGCGTGACGCCCTGGCCGCCCGGCGGCGGCGGCAGCGCCGGGAGGGTGGCCGCCTGCCGCTGCAACGCCGCGTCGGCATCGGGATTGCCGGTCGAGCCGGTCAGCCGTGCCGAGGCCGCGCCGCTGGCGGCGACGGTGATGGTCAGGCTTGCCTGCACCTGCCCGCGCCCGGCCGGGAGCCGGGTGCGCTGCATGTGCCGCGCGATCCTGGTCTGGACCTGCCCCTGCCACGACTGCACCGCCCCGGGCGAGGGGGCGGCCGGCTGCGGCGCGGGTGCGGGGGCGGGTGCGGGGGCAGGGGCGGGCGCCGCCGGGGCGGCCGGTTGCGGTGCGGGGGCTGGTGCGGGTGCGGAGCGCGGAGCCTCCGGCCGGGGCGGCTCCGGCCGGTCGGGGCGGGCCGGCGGGCGCAGGGCGGTGAGCACGGCGGTCTCCGGCTCCTCGGGCTCGGGTTCAGGCTCCGGCTCCGGGGGCGGCTCGGGCGGCGGCTGGATGTCGGGCAGCGCCTCGGGCAGCGCCTCGGGCAGCGGCTCCGGCAGGTCGGCGGGCGCGGGCAGCGGCACCGCATCGGGCGGCGGTGCGGGGGCGGGCGGCGCCTCGAACGGCGGCGGCGCCACGGGCGCGGGTTCGGCCACCATCTGCGCCAGTTCGGGCAGCGGCGGCGGCGGGGGTGCGGGCTCGATCTCGGGCAGGGCCTCGGCGCGGTCGGGCTCGGGCAGTTCGGCGGCCGGCGGCGGGGCCGGTGCGTCGGGGGCCGGCGCGTCGGGGGGTGGTGCGAGGTCCGGCATCGCATCGGGCGCCGGCGGCGGCGCCGGTTCGGGGGCGAGGTCGGGCAGCGCCTCGGGCGGGATGTCGGGCGGGATCTCGAGCATGATCTCGACCGGGATCGCATCGGGCAGGCCGTCGCCCTGCGGCATCTCGATGCGCATGAGCCAGAGCCCGGCGCCCAGATGCCCGGCCAGCACCACCAGCGCGGCGCCGGACCACAGGGCCGCCTGGCGCAGCGCCCCGGTCATGGCGCGGCGTCGGGCGCCGCGGGCGAAGGTGCGGGCGCCGGCTCGCTGCTCTCGCGGCCGACCAGCGCGATCTTCAGCCAGCCGGCGCTGCGCAGCGCGTTCATGACATCGGTGAGCATGCCGTAGGAGATGCTCGCATCGGCGCGCAGGAATATCCGGGCTTCGGGATCATCGCCGCTCGCCTCGGCCAGCGCGGGGGCGAGCGCGTCGAGCGCCACCGGCTCCTCGCCCAGCAGCAGCGCCCCGTCGGCCTCGATCGTCAGCCACAGCGGCTCGTCCGGACGTTCGGACGGCAGCGCGTTCGAGGCCGGCAGGTCGACCGGCGCATCGACCGTGGCCAGCGGGGCCGCGATCATGAAGATGATCAGCAGCACGAGGATCACGTCGATGAACGGCGTGACGTTGATCTCGTGGACCTCCGCGAGGTCGTCCTCGCCGGGCAGCGCCATCTCAGCCCCCCGCGGCGGCGAGGTCGAGCTCGCGGCTGACCAGCCGCTGCACCGCCGCCGCGCCGTCGCCGAGCCGCAGCCGGTAGCCGGCAGTGGCGCGGGCGAACAGGTTGTAGAACACCACCGCCGGAATCGCGGCGACGAGGCCGATGCCGGTGGCGAGCAGGGCTTCGGCGATGCCCGGCGCCACCACCGCAAGGTTGGTGGTCTGGGCCTCGGCGATGCCGATGAAGCTGTTCATGATCCCCCAGACGGTGCCGAACAGCCCGACGAAGGGCGCGGTCGAGCCGACGATCGCCAGCAGCCCGGTGCCGCCGGCGATCCGGCGGCTGGCGCGGGCCTCGATCCGGCCGAGATGCGAGGCGACCCGCTCCTTCAGCCCGGCGGTCCCGGCCTGCGGCACCGCCGCGGCGCTGGCGGCATGTTCCCCGGCGGCGGCGCGCACCATGCGGCTGACCGGATCGCGCCGCCCGCGCGCGGCCTCCAGCGCCGCGGCCAGGCGCGGCGCGGCGGCAAGGCGCTCGAGGCTGGCGGCGATGCGCAGGTTGGCGGCGCCGAGTTCCACCAGCTTCACCAGGAACACGGTCCAGGTGAGGACCGAGGCCAGCACCAGCCCGACCATCACCGCCTGCACCACGATGTCGGCGCCGAGGAACATCCGCAGCGGCGAGAGCGTGCCGACGCTGATCTCTCCGGCAATATCCTGTGCGCCGGCGGGCAGGGCAGGCAGGACGGCGGCAAGGGCCAGGGTGCCGGTGCGGGCGAATCGCCGGTGGCGCGGCAGGGACGGGGCGGCGGGGAAGGAAGCGGGCAAGGTCTGGTCCCTCGGGCAACGGGCGGCAACGGCTCCGGCGGTGTTTCGTCCCGTCGCGCGCCCGGCGCAAGGCCGGAACGGCGGCGGCACGAGGCCGGTGCGGCTATAGTCCGACCCCGCGCCGGGGTGCAAGGTAATTCCTGACTTGATTTGTCGTGATTCGGCGACTAGGCAGCTTCCGTCCCGCCCGGCCGATGGCCGGCGGGCCCTCCGGCGTGCCAGCCAGCAGCCACGCGCGCGTTCCCGAAGCCGAACCTGAAGCCGAAGTGATGAGGAAACCCGTGACCGCTGCCCCCGATCCCGCCGGACTGCGCGCCCTGCGCGCCGCCGCCCCCGCCGATGAGGATACCCACACGCTGGCCCTGCGCCACGGCCTGCCCGAGGGCGCCTTCGTCGCCGCCGGCATCGGCCATGGCGCCACCGCGATCCGTGCGCATCCCGATGACGTGATCCCGCAGCTCGCGCGGCTGGGCGATCTGCTGGCGGTCACCCGCGCCCCCGGCTGCCGGCTCGAGCGGCTGGGGCAGTATCGCAACTACAACTCCGGCAAGCATGCGCAGATCGTGCTCGATCCGGCCATCGACCTGCGCATCTTCGGCCAGCACTGGGTGCATGGCTTCGCGCTCGAGGAGGCGCTGCCCGGCGGCGGGACCCGCCGTTCGGTGCAGGTGTTCGATGCCGCCGGCGATCCGGTGCATCAGGTCTACCTGCCCGAAGGTGCCGATCCGGCCGCGTTCGAGGCCCTGCGCGACGCGCTGGCGCTGCCGGAACAGGACGCGGCGCCGCAGTTCGGCCCCCGGGTGCCGCCCGCCCCGGCCCGGGCCGAGCCGGCCAACCGCGACGAGCTCCTGCGCCGCTGGGCGGCGATGACCGACACCCATCAGTTCCAGGGCATCCTGAAGAAATGCGGGATGAACCGGCTGGGCGCCAACCGGCTGGCCGGGGCGCCGTGGTCGGTGCCCAAGGCCGCCGGCTCGGTGCAGGTGGCGCTGCATCTGGCCTCGGTCTCGGAGATCCCGGTGATGATCTTCTCGGGCAACATGGGCTGCATCCAGATCAGCAGCGGCGTCCCGCAGGACATCGAGGACGACGGCCCCTGGCTGCGGATCCGCGATGCGGGCGCGCGGATGGATCTGCGCACCGACCGGCTGGCCGAGATCTGGCAGGTGACCAAGCCCACCGCGACCGGGCCCGCGGTCTCGCTCGAGGCGTTCGACGGCGACGGCGCGCTGGTGCTCCAGATCTTCGCCTGGCGGCGCGATCGTCCGGGCGATGCCTGGAACGCGCTGGTCGATGCGCTGCCGCGCCCGGCCATGGAGGCGGCGCAATGACCGGCCGCCTCGCCGCCGCGGCGTTTCTTGCCGCCGTGCTGGCCCTGCCGCCGGGCGCGCAGGCCGAGCCGGCGCCGCGCACCGTGGTTCTCGGCGGCACCCTGGCCGAGATCATCGTGGCACTGGGGGCCGAGGCGCAGCTCGTCGGCCGCGACGGCACCGCGACCTTCCCCGAATCGCTGCTGGCGCTGCCCGATGTGGGCTATCTGCGCGCGGTCTCGGCCGAGGGGGTGCTGTCGCTCGAGCCGGAGCTGATCATCGCCGACCCCGGCACCGGGCCCGAGGCGGCGGTCGAGGTGCTGAAGGCGTCGGGCATCGACTATGTGACCATCCCCTACGAGCGCAGCGCCGAGGGCGTGATCGACAAGATCACCGCCACCGCCGCCGCGATCGGCCGCGAGGCCGAGGGCGCGGCGCTGGCCGCGCATGTCCGCGCCCGGCTCGACGAGGCGGCGGCCCGCGCCGCGACCGTCGCCGGGGAGGACCGGGTCGGGGTCCTGTTCGTCATGTCGCTGCAGGGCGGCGCGGTCATGGCCGGCGGCAGCGGCTCCACGCCCGACAGCCTCATCGCCATGGCCGGGGCCCGCAATGTCGCGGAAGCGATCGACGGCTACAAGGTGATGACCGACGAGGCGATCATCGCCGCCGCGCCGCAGGTGATCCTGATGCCCGAGGGCGGCATGGACGAGGAGATGAACGCCGCCGCGGTCCGTGCCCATCCGGCGCTCGGCCATACGCCGGCGGCCGAGGCGGGGCGGATCGTCACCATCGACGGGCTCATGGTGCTGGGCTTCGGCCCGCGGGTCGGCGATGCGGTGCTGGAGCTGAACGCGGCCTTCTATCCGCCGGCGGAGGAGGTGCCGGCACCGTGAGCCCCGCCGTCCCCACCCCGCCCGGCCGGGCCTTTGCGGTGCTGGCGGCGCTGGCGCTGCTGGTCGCGCTGGCGGCGCTGGGGATCGGGGCCACCAGCCTCTCGCCCTGGCACATGCTGCGGGCGCTGGCGGGGGACGGGCTGAGCGCGCAGGAGCAGCTGGTCCTGTTCAGCCTGCGCCTGCCGCGGCTGGTGCTGGGGATGCTGGCCGGCGGCGCGCTGGCGGTGTCGGGGGCGCTGATGCAGGCGCTGTTTCGCAACCCGCTCGCCGATCCGGGGGTGATCGGGGTCTCGCCCGGGGCGGCGCTGGGGGCGGTGATCGCCATCGTGCTGGGCGGCGCGGTGGCGCCGTTCCTGCCGTTCGCGCTCAGCATCCCGGCGCTGACGATCCTGTTCGCCTTCTTCGGCGGCTGGCTGGCGGTGGCGCTGCTGTCGCGCATCGCCTTTCGGGCCGGACGCACCGACATCGCCTCGATGCTGCTGGCGGGGATCGCGCTCGCGGCGCTGACCGGGGCGGCGACCGGGCTGCTCATCACCGTGGCCGACGATCAGCAACTGCGCGATCTGAACTACTGGGCGATGGGCTCGCTCGCCGGGGCGACCTGGGCCAAGGCCGGGCTGGCGGCGGCGGTGATCCTGCCGGTGATGGCGCTGGCGCCGCTGCTCGCGCGCGGGATGAACGCGCTGGCCCTGGGCGAGGCGGCCGCCCATCACATGGGCTTTCGGGTCGAGGTGCTGAAGCGCCGCGCGATCCTGATGACCGCGCTGGCCACCGGGGGCGCGGTGGCGCTCACCGGCGGCATCGGCTTTGTCGGCATCATCGTGCCGCATCTGCTGCGGCAGGTGCTGGGGCCGGATCACCGGCTGACCCTGCCCGGCTCGGCGCTGATGGGCGGGGTGCTGCTGGTGGCGGCCGATGTCGCGGCGCGCAGCCTGATGGCCCCGGCCGAGATTCCGATCGGCATCCTGACCGCGCTGATCGGGGCGCCGGTATTCCTGCATATCCTGCTGCGGCGCATGGCCGTCTCCGGAGGGGCCGCATGATCGAGCTGCGCGACATGAGCCTGCACCGCGGCAGCCGCTGCATCCTCTGCGGGCTGAATCTCGACATCCGCCCGGGCGAGGTGACGGTGATCCTCGGGCCGAACGGCTCGGGCAAGTCGACGCTGCTCAACGCGCTCGCGGGGACGATGCCCTTCGAGGGCGCGGTGCGGCTCAACGGCCATGACGTCGCCCGCTGCGGGCCGGCGCGGATGGCCGAGGAGCGCGCGATGCTGGCCCAGCACAGCGAGCTGGCCTTCCCGTTCCGGGTCTCCGAGGTGGTGGCGCTGGGGGCGCGCGGGCAGCTCGCGGGGCGGCCGGCGGCGCTGGCGGCACGGGTCGAGGCGCTGCTGGCGCAGCTCGGGCTCGGGGGGTTCGGGCCGCGCAATGCCTGCGCGCTCTCGGGCGGCGAGGCGCAGCGGATGCATCTCGCCCGGGTCCTGCTGCAGGCCGAGACCGGCGCCGGCGCGCCCCCCTGGCTGTTCCTCGACGAGCCGGTGTCGAGCCTCGACCTTGCCCACCAGCTCGCGGTGATGGACGAGGCCCGCGCCTTCGCCCGCCGCGGCGGCGGGGTGATCGCGGTGCTGCACGACCTCAACCTTGCGGTGCGCGCCGCCGACCGGCTGCTGGTCCTGCACGAGGGGCGGCTGCGCGCCGACGGCCCGCCGGCCAGGGTGCTGGGCGATGCGCTGCTCGACGAGGTGTTCGCCTGCGCGGCGCCGATGAACCGGATTCCGCTCGACCGGCCCTTCCTGCTGGTCCAGGCCGAGGCGTCCCATGCAACGCTCTGAAATGACATGCAGATAAAAAATCTTCCCGGCGGCAGATGGGGCTTGCGGGCGTGGAGAACATATCCTAGTAAAATACTCAAGAATCAGGCGCAGCCCAGCTTTCCGCCAGGTAGCCCGACATCCACAATCGCGCTGACGGGGGACATCATGGCGATCATCCACCGGCCGGGGGCCCGTGCCCTTGGCCTTCTGCTCACGCTCACCACGGCGCTGCCGGCAGCCGCCCAGGACGCCGCGCCGCTCTATCTCGACACGATCACCCTGACCGCGACCGGCCTGCCCACGGAAATCCTGCGCAACCCGGCCTCGATCTCGGTGGTCGACGCGAGCACCTTGCGCGACAGCGCCCCGGTCTCGGTCGCCACGCTGCTGCGCGACGTGCCCGGGGTGCAGGTCGTCGAGGAGGGGATCGAGCGCATCTCGATCCGCGGCGAAAGCTCGCGCCGGGTGGCGGTGCTGATCGACGGGCAGCGGCTGACCGACCACACCAACTACGGCCAGCCGATCCTGATCGACCCCTCGCTGATCGAGCGCATCGAGGTGGTGCGCGGCTCGTCCTCGGTCATCTCGGGCAGCCAGGCGATCGGCGGGGTGGTGAACATCATCACCCGGCAGGGCGCGGCGCAGCCGTTGCAGTTCACGCTTTCGGGCGGGGTGATCGGCGCAACGGGCGGCTGGCGCGCCGGGGCCACGGCGGCGGGGACGGTCGATCTGGCCGGCGGCGATCTGGAATACCGGCTGAGCTTCGGCGGCATGGAGCAGGGCAACCGCCGCACGCCCGAGGGCATCCTCGACCAGTCCGACACCAGCGACCGCACCTTGTCGGCGATGGCGGCATGGCGGCAGGGCAACCACCGCACCGGGGTGGAATATCTGTCCTACGATCTGGCGGCGAACGTGCCGACCGGCCTGCCCGAGTTCTTCATCTACCTGCCGCAGCGCGATCTGGAGAAGGTGAGCGTCTTCCACGAGATCACCAACGCGACCCCGTGGCTGGACCGGCTGCGTTTTGACGTGCACCGGCAGACGATCGACCGGGAGTTTTTGAATGATCTGACCACCCGCGACCCGGCGGACTGGGCGAGCTATCCGGGCAGCGGTTCGGTGACCCGGATGCAGGTCGTCTCGGCATCGACTGACCGGCAGCTTACCTATGGTGCCAGCGTTCGCGCCGAGATGACATTCAGCCCGAACAGTCGCACGCTTGCCGGGCTGGAATACGAAGACGACCGGCTGGTTTCTGACAAGGATACAGACATTTCGGTCGATGCCCCGGCAGTGTTCATCCCCTCGCCGATCCGGCGCCACGACGAAGCGGCGATCCGCACCCTGTCACTGTATGGACAACATGAGATCGACCTGTCCGATACGCTCACCCTGACCTTCGGCGGGCGCTGGTATGACGTGACAGCCAGTCATGATGTCTCGCGTCTGAGCATGATGGGCGGTGAGTTTTCCGACCGCGCTACCGGCGAGGACAACAGCGACAGCCGCACACTGTTCTCCGCAGGGCTGGTCTGGCAGCCGGGCGAGGATACCGCGATCCGCGCCAATATCTCGCAAGGCTACGTCTATCCCTCGCTGAGCCAGTTGTTCCTGTCCACCACCGCAGGCGGCGAGACGATCAACGGCAACCCCGATCTGCGGCCCGAGCGCGCGACCACGTTCGAGCTGGGCGTTCGTCGTGATCGCGACGGGCTGCTCGTCGATGCGACCCTCTTCCACACGAATGCCGAGGATTACATCAGCGCGGTCAAGTCCGGTTCGTCCAGCCAATACCAGAATATCGACACCGCCCGCACCTGGGGGCTCGAGCTTGCCGCCGAATACGACACCGGCTTCCACGGGCTCACGCCGTATGTCTCGGCGGCGCTGATGCAGCGCGAGTTCACCTATGCCAACGGCTACAGCACCAGTGACAGCGGCACCCCGTCGCTGGCGGGACGGGTCGGGGTGCGGGCGGCCTGGGACTTCGGCGCGGTACAGGGCGAGACCGATCTCTTCATCCGCGGCGAGACCGGCGTGACCATGCGCGACGATGCCGGCGCCGTGACCGGAAGCACCGCCGGCTACGGTACGCTGAACCTGCACAGCTCGGTCGGCCTTGGCGACAACACCACCGCGGTGATCGAGGTGAACAACCTCACCGACCGGATCTACGAGCCCTGGCAGCAGGCGACGGGGGCGGGGCGGTCGCTCAACCTGTTCGTGACCCGGACCTTCTGACCCCGCCAGCCAGCCACGAGGAGGCAAGCCATGGCCGAAGCCGCCATCCATTCGCGCCCCTCCCCGGCCCCTGCCGGGGCCGGGGAGGGGCCGGCGCTCGAGAGCCTGTTCGCGGACGAGGGCGGCGACCCGCTGGCCACCGCGTTCCGGGGCAGGCGGCCGGTGCACAACTTTTCCGGCATGCGCCCGGTCGGTCCCGGCGAGGTGGGGGCACTCTGGGCGCAGGTCCATGCGCAGCCCCGCACGAGGCCGGCGGTGGGCTATGTCCATATCCCGTTCTGCGAGAACCACTGTCTGTTCTGCGGCTTCTACCAGAACCCCTGGCGCCCCGAACTGGGGGCGCCCTATGTCGATGCGGTGATCCGGCAGCTTGAACGCTTCGCCGATACCGCCGCGCATGCGGGCCCGCCCTTGCAGGCGGTCTATCTGGGCGGCGGCACCCCGACCGCGCTGGACACCCCCGACATCACCCGGCTGATCGCCGCGATCCGCCGCCATCTGCCGCTGACCCCCGATTGCGAGATCACGCTCGAGGGCCGCATCACCACCCTGCCGGCCGACAAGGCGCTCGCGGCCTATGATGCCGGGGTCACGCGCATCTCGCTCGGGGTGCAGAGCTTCAGGGAATCGGTGCGCCGCCCGCAGGGCCGCAAGGCCGGCACCGACGAGCTGATGCGCGCGCTTGCCGCGCTGGTGGCGCTCGACCGGGGCGCGGTGGCGATCGACCTGATCTATGGCCTGCCGCGGCAGGTGCCCGAGGATATCGCCGACGATGTGCACCGCTCGGCCGATCTGGGGCTCGACGGGGTCTCGCTCTACTCCCTGCACCTGATCCCGGGCACGCCGCTGCTGACCGCGATCGAGAAGGGCAAGATGGAGCCCGCGCCGACCACCGGCCTCGGCGACTATCTGGCCGCCGGCGAGGAGGCGGCGCTGGCCGAGGGCTGGGAGCCGATCTCGTGCAACCACTGGCGCGGCAGCCTGCGCGAACGCAGCGTCTACAACGTCGCCGCCAAGGTCGGCCATGACTGCCTGCCGTTCGGGGCCGGCGCCGCGGGGCTGGTGAACGGGCTGCACTACCGGATCAACGCCGATCTCGGGACCTATCAGGCCGCCGCCGGCAGCGATGCGCCGCTGACCCCGGGCATGGCGCGCGGCAGCGCGCTGGCGCCGGTGCTCAACGTGGTGAAGTCGGGGATGGAGTTCGGCCGCCTCGATCCGCGCGCCGTCGACCGGGCCATCGCCGCGCTCTGCGGGCCCGGGGCGCGCAGCTTCTCCGACCATGCCGCGCCGCTGGTCGCGCAATGGACCCGCGCCGGGCTGTTCGCGCCCGATCGCCGCTTTCACCGCCTCACCCGGGCCGGCCGATTCTGGCAGGTCGGCATGACCGGGCGGCTCATCGGCTGGCTGGGCCAGCATCCTGACCTGGAGAGACTGACATGACCACCGACGCCATCCGCGCCGCCATCGCCGAGAACCCGACCGGCGCGCTCGAGGATATCGCCGCCAGGGCCGGCGCCACCGTGTTGCAGGTGCTCGAGGCGCTGCCCGAGGGCGAGGTCACGGCCGTTCCCGGCAGCCGGTTCGAGGAGGTGATGGCGGACATCACCGGCTGGAGCGAGATCACCTTCATCGTCAACACCCCGAACATCATTTTCGAGGTGCGCGCCCCGCTCGGTTCGGGCAAGGTCGGGCACGGGATGTTCAACCTGCACGACAAGGCCATCGGCGGCCATATCCACTACCAGAAATGCGAGCGCATCGCCTTCGTGCGCCGCAAGTTCTTCAATACCGACACCGCTTCGGTGCAGTTCTACGCCGGGGACGGTTCCTGCATGTTCAAGATCTATCTCGGCCGCGACGAGAACCGGGCCCTGAAGCCCGACCAGATCGCCGCCATGGATGCGCTGCAGGCTCGGCTGCTCGAGGGCGCCGCAGCGTGACCACCGCCGCGACAGGGCGGCTCGCGGGCCGCCATCTGGCGATCCTCGGCCTCGGCTATGCCGCGCAGGCGCTCGCGCGGCTGGCCATGGCCGAGGGGGCGCGGGTCTCGGGCACCACCCGCGATGCGGACAAGGCCGCGCGGCTGCGGGCCGCGGGGATCGCGGTGCTGCCGACCGAGGCGGACGAGCTCTATCCCGATGCGCTGGCCGATGTCACCGACCTGCTGATCTCGATCCCGCCGGTATCCGACGGCTGCCCGGCGCTGGCGATGGCCGAGCCGGAACTGGCCCCGGCCCGGCGCCTGCGCTGGATCGGCTATTTCTCCTCGACCGCGGTCTATGGCGACTGCGGCGGCGACTGGATCGACGAGAGCCGCGCACCCGCCCCGCGCAGCGGCGATGCCGAGGCGCGGCTGCTTGCCGAGGAAGCCTGGCGCGAGGTGGCGCGGGCGCATGGCGCGGCATTCGACATCCTGCGCATCGCCGGCATCTACGGCCCCGGACGCGACCGGCTGGCGGGCCTGCGCGCCGGCACCGCAAGGGTGATCGACAAGCCGGGTCAGGTCTTCAACCGCATCCACCGCGACGACATCGCCGGCGCCACGCTGGCCGCGATGCTGTCGCCGGGGGGCGAGCGGCTGACCAATCTCTCGGACGGTCATCCCTGCTCATCGGTCGAGATGATGCGCGGCCTTGCCGCGATGCTCGGCCTGCCCGCGCCTGCGGTCACGCCCTGGGATCCGGCCGCGCTGCCGCCCGGCATGGCCAGCTTCTACGCGGAAAACCGCCGCCTGCGGAACGACCGCCTGCTGGCGCTGCCGGGATTCTCCCTGCGCTATCCCGACTGGCGGGCCGGCTACCGGGCGATCATCGCCGGGGAATAGCGCGCCCTCAATCCGGGGCGGCGAAGGTGAGCGCGGTGCCGGACAGGTCCGGGACCAGCAGGCTGCCGTCGCTCGTGCCCGTGAAGGCAATGCCGGCCTCCCGCAGCCGCGCCGCCTGACGGTCGGGGTCGGGCAGGGTGACGGCAAGGCCCTCGAGCAGGCCGGGCCCCGGGCGCGGCACCACCGCCAGCCGCCCGCCGGCCGCCAGCGCGAAGACCAGCCCGCCCCCGTCCCGCGCCTGCGCCGGGGTGTCGCAGAACCCGGCAAGGAACCCGGCATGGGCCCCCGGATCTGGCACCCCGAGCACCACCTCGGCCAGCCCGGTGGCGCCGTTCGGATGAAGCTGGAAATCCGGGTTCCAGAAATTTTCGGGATGGTGCTGCTGGCAGGTGAAGAAACCGGCCCCGGGCAGCGCCGGGTCCATGGCGAAGGCAAGGGTGAAGGCCACCCGGGTCTCGCTCCCGTCCGGGCGCCGGGCCGCGCGGGCAAAGGGGAAGGGCGCGAAATCGCCGATCCCCAGCCGCGCGAAGCGGGCGGCATCGGCCTGCGCATCGGCGCTGTCGAGCACCAGCATCGCCAGCCCCTCGCGCCGGGCGAGATGGTCGCGCACGAAGGCCCCGAAGCTGAACCGCCCCGGCGCATGCGCGGGGATCGCCGCGGCATCGCCGACGGTGATCAGCTCGATGAAGCTGCCGGGGAACTGCACCAGCCGGTTCTCGGTCCCCCAGGGATGGCGGTTGCGCGCGCCCACCCGGAACCCCAGCCGCTGCCAGAGCGCGCCGGCCGCATCCAGATCGTGCACCGCGAGCACGAGGTGGTCGATGCGGCGGGCGGAGACCGGCTCCCCGCTCCCCGCCGGCCGCTGCCCGCTCAGGGCCCGACCTCGATGATCGCCCGGCCGAGCACCTGCTGGCCGGCAAGGTCGAGATAGCGCACCTCGTAGCTGCCGGGCTCGGCCGGCAGGGTCAGCTTGATCGCGTTGCGGCCGATGGCGCTCTCGGCGGTGATCCAGGTGAAATCGGGCTGGTCGGCGCGCGCCAGCGTCACGCGCTGGTCGGCGCTGTCGCTGCCGCCGGTCCAGCTCACGGTGACGGTCTGGCCCGGCTGCGCGGTCGCCGGCACCTCAAGCCCCGCCCCGTCGTCGAGCGGCGCATCGGCCTCCAGCACCTCGACCGCATGGCGCGCCATCACCACGTCGCCGGCATCGAGCATGTAGCGCAGCTCGTAGAGCCCCGGCGCCTCCGGCGCGGCAAGCTTGCCCTGCGTGGCCTGCCCGACCCGGAAATAGTCGCCATAGGCGCCGTCCTCGGCGCCGGCCGGCACGATGGTGATATAGTCGCGCGGATGGATGGTCCCGGTCCAGCTCACCGTCATCTCGGCCCCGGCCCGAAGCCGCTCCGGCCCGGCAAGGGCGACCTCGCCGGCCACGATCTCGATCGGGGTCGAGGCGAGCACCCGGCCGCTGTGCTCCATCTGCAGCCGCACCTCGTAGAGCCCGGTCTGCGCGGGGGCGCGGAGCCGCCCCTCGCGGTCGTCGCCGATGCGGGTGTAGTCGCCGTATTGGCCTTCCTCGGCGCCGGCGGGGACGATGGTGACGTAATCGCGGGGGTTGAGCCCCTCGACCTCCCAGCCCACCCGGAACTCGGCACCCACCACCACCTGCGCGGGGGCGGTGACACTCACCGGCACGTCGATCACCTCGATCGGGGTGGAGGCGAGCACCCGGCCGCTGTGCTCCATCTGCAGCCGGACCTCGTAGAGGCCGGGGGTGCCGGGGGCGCGCAGGGTGCCCTGATTGGTGTCGCCGAGGCGGGTGTAGTCGCCGGATTGGCCCTCCTCGGCGCCGGCGGGGACGATGGTGACGTAATCGCGGGGGTTCAGGCCGTCAGCTTCCCAGTTGACCCGGAACTCGGCACCGACCACGGCCTGCGCGGGGGCGGTGACACTCACCGGGACGTCGATCACCTCGATCGGGGTCGAGGCCAGCACCCGGCCGCTGTGCTCCATCTGCAACCGGACCTCGTAGAGGCCGGGGGTGCCGGGGGCGCGCAGGGTGCCCTGATTGTTGTCGCCAAGGCGGGTGTAATCGCCGGATTGGCCCTCCTCGGCGCCGGCGGGGACGATGGTGACGTAATCGCGGGGGTTCAGGCCGTCAGCTTCCCAGTTGACCCGGAACTCGGCGCCGACCACGGCCTGCGCGGGGGCGGTGACACTCACCGGCACGTCGATCACCTCGATCGGGGTCGAGGCCAGCACCTGCGCCCCGTGCTCGGTCTGGAGCCGCACCTCGTAGAGGCCCGGCATGCCGGGGGCGCGCAGGGTGCCCTGATTGTTGTCGCCGACACGGGTGTAGTCGCCGTATTGGCCGGCATCGGCCCCGGCGGGAACGATGGTGACGTAATCGCGGGGGCTGAGGCCATCAGCCTCCCATCCGACCCGGAATTCGGCGCCGACCACCGCCTGCGCGGGGGCGGTGACCACGCCCTGCGGCGGGACGGGCGCGGGCTCCGGTTCAGGCTCCGGTTCGGGGGCGGGCGCGGCCTCGGGCGGCGGGGCGGCGACCACCTCGCGCAGGGCCTCGGTCAGTTCGGCGGCATTGTCGGCGGTGTGGAAATGGCCGCCGGTGACTTCGGCCATGCATTGCATCTGCGCGAGCGCCCCGGCCTCGCCGGCGACGTCGAAGCCGATCACATGGGCGGTGAAATCCACCCCGGTCTCGGCCAGGATGCGGGCGGCGGCGCAGGGATCGGGGTTGCAGGTCTCGATCCCGTCCGAGACCAGGATCACCGTCGCGGCCTGTTCGGTGAAGCGCAGCGCCTCGGCGGCGGCGACGATCGAATCGGCCATCGGGGTCATGCCGCGCGGGTTCAGCAGGTTCACGAGATGGGCGATCTCGGGCGCGGTGCCGGGCGCGGGCTCGACCAGGGTCTCGATATCGGCGCAGTCGCCGCGCTCGCGGTGGCCATAGGCCACGAGGCCGAGATTCTGGTCGGCGGGGAAATCGGCGAGGATGTCGGCCACCACCTCGCGGGCGATGGTGATCTTGTTCACCCCGTCGATCTGCCCCCACATCGAGCCCGAGGCATCGAGAACCAGGATCGTGCCCGGCCGCTCCTGCGCGAGCGAGGGCAGGGCGGCGGCGAGCGCCAGGGCGGCGAGAGCCGCGGTCACGATGCGTTTCATGCAGATTCCCCGTTTTCTTCACCGCCCCGGCCGGCACGGCAGGTTTGTTCATGTTGCCGGCAGGCTAGCCGCTGTGGCCGCAAAAATAAACCATGACCAGACGGGGCGAGGGAACCGGCGGGATTGTGGGTGTCCGGCGACGGCACCGGGCCGGCAGGGGGCGGTTGCTCCGGGCGTTCCCCCGGGGTGAAAGGGACCACCATACTTGACGGGACCGTCAATCTGACATATCCGTCACCCCGACCTGCGGCCCCGGCCGCTTCATCGGGACGGGACATGGTGGCGACGGGCGATCATCGCAGCCGGACGGCGGCGCGGCGGCGCGAGCAGACCCGGGCGCGGCTGCTCGAGGCGGCAGTGGTGGTCTTTGCCCGCTACGGCGCCGATTCCGCGCTGATCGAGCGGGTGGTGCGTCAGGCCGGGGTCGCGCGCGGCAGCTTCTACAACCATTTCCGCTCGACCCGCGAGCTGCTCGCCGCCGCCCGGCATCTGCTGCTTGCCGATGTGCTGTCGCTGATCCTCGCGCGCACCGCGCAGCTCGACGATCCGGCCGAGCGCGCGGCGGCGGGGCTCGGCCTGTTCCTGCAACTGCTGACCGATTACCCGGTGCTCGCGCATTTCACCCGCAATCTCGGGCTCGAGGATGCGGGGCCGGCGCGCGTGGTCGATGCGCTCCTGACACCGGCGCTGGCGCAGGGGGTCGAGAGCGGGCGCTTTGCCGCCGCGCCGCCGCGGGTGCTGGCCGGGCTCGTGTCGGGGGCGGTGCTGGCGCATGTGATCTGCACCACCGGCGGCGAGGCGCTGGCGGACGACCGGCCGCATCTGGTCGCGGCGCTGCTGCGCAGCCTCGGCATCGGCGCGGCCGAGACGGCAGTCCTTGCCGCCCGCGAGCATGCGCCGCTGGCGGTGCCGCCGGGCAGCCTGCTGGCGCGGACGCGCGACATCGACCCGGCAGAGGCGGAGGCGGCAAGATGAGATCGGGATTGCGAAACGGGCTGCTCGGTGCGGGGCTGCTGCTGGCGGCGGTGCCGGCGCTGGCGGACCAGCCGCTTGCGGTCGGCATGGTGCGGGCCGTGGCCGCGCCGGTGGCCGAGGGCTATGAGCTCACCGGCACGATCGAGGCCCGCAACCCGGTGCCGCTGTCGTTCCGCGGCGGCGGCCGGGTGACCGAGGTGCCGGTGCAGGTCGGCGACCCGGTGCCGGCGGGGGCGGTGCTGGCCCGGGTCGATGCCACCCAGGCCCGGGCCGCCGTGCAGGCCGGCGAGGCCCAGCTTGCCGCGACCGAGGCCGGGCTGACGCAGGCGCGGCTCGCGCATGAGCGGGCGGCCGATCTGCTCGACCGCGGTGCCGGCACCCGCGCCGATCTCGACCGCGCCGGCGAGGCGCTGCTCGCGGCGCAATCCGCCCATGACCAGGCGGCGGCGCAGCTCGAGAAGGCGCATCAGGCGCTTGCCGATACCGAGATCACCGCCCCGGTTCCGGGTATCGTCACCGCCCGCAGCGCCGAGCCGGGCCAGATCGCCGGCCCCGCGCAGCCGGTGCTGACGCTGGCCCCGGACGGCGAGCGCGAGGTGATCTTCCACGGCCCCGGCGTGGCGCAGGTCGACGGCCTGCTCGGGCGGGTGATCCGGGTGCGGCCGCTCGACGCGCCGGGGCAGGGGCTGGCGGCGACGATCTCGGAAATCTCGCCGCTCGCCGATGCGGCCACCGGCACGGTGGTGGTGCGGGCCCGGCTCGGGGCCGATGCCGACACTGCCGGGCTGGGCGAGCCGGTGGTGGCCTCGGTCACGCTCGACGAGGATGTGGTGATCAGCCTGCCGGCGCCGGCGCTGGCGACCGCGGGCGGAGAGCCGGCGGTCTGGGTGGTCGATCCCGCGAGCTTCGCGGTGACGCTGCAACCGGTCGGGATCGCCCGCTATACCAGCGACATGATCGAGGTCGCCTCGGGCCTGCCCGATGGTGCGCTGGTCGTCACCGATGGCGCGCATCTGCTCTATCCCGGACGCATCGTCCGCCCCGCCGGAGAGATGCCGTGATCCTGTCCCGAACCCTGCTCGCCGCCCTGCTGGCGGCCCTGCCCGCCGCCGCCATGGCCGATACCCCGCGCCCGGTCGTCACCGAGATCATGGCCAGCGAGAGCCAGCGGCTGCGCGATTTCCCCGGCGTGGTCGGCGCCGAGGTCGAGACCGCGATCGGCTTTGCCCTTGCCGGCCGGGTCGAGACCCGCCCGGTCGATCCCGGCGATACCGTGCACCGCGGCGACGTGCTTGCCACGCTCGACCGGGTGACGCTGATGCAGGATGTCGCCGCTGCCGAGGCCGCGGTGCGGGCGGCGCAGGCGCGGGCCGATCTTGCTGCCCAGACCCTCGCCCGGGTCGAGGAACTGGCGCGCCGCGACGTCGCCCCGGCCTCGCAGCTCGAGGCCGCGACCGCGAACCGCGATTCCACCGCCGCGGCACTGATCGCCGCGCAGGCCGATCTCGAACGCGCCCGCGATGCCGCCGAAAACGGCATCCTCACCGCCCCCGCCGATGGCGTGGTGCTGGCGGTGAACGCGGCGCCCGGCAGCATGGTCGCCGCCGGGGCGCCGGTGGTGACGCTGGCCACCGATGCCGGCCGCGAGGCGGTGATCGACGTGCCTTCGGACATGCTCGCCATCATCGGGAGTGAGGCGCATTTCACCATCCAGCGCCGCGGCGAGGATGCCGGCCCCGGCATTCCCGGCACCCTGCGGCTGGTCGAGCCGGTGATCGGCCGCGCCACCCGCAGCCACCGGCTGCATATCGCGCTCGAACAGGGGGCGGGGCTGCGGCTCGGCTCGCTGGTCACGGTCAGCCTCGATGTGCCCGAAGACCCGGTCCTGACCCTGCCGGCGGTGGCGATCCTGCCCGAAGGCGCGGTCTGGCGGGTGGGCGCGGGCCGGCGGCTGGAGCGGGTGGCGGTGACTACCGGGGCCGCGATCGGTGCGCGGGTAGTGATCGCCGCCGGGCTCGAGCCGGGGGACGAAATTCTGCTGCGCGGCATCCACAGCGTCAGCGAAGGTCAACAGGTCGGCGAGAGGGTCGTGCCATGAAGGGTTTCAACCTGTCCGACTGGGCGCTGCATCACCGCTCGTTCGTGTGGTTCCTCATCATCGTCTCGACCATCGCCGGGACCATGGCCTATCTGAATCTCGGTCGCGAGGAGGACCCCTCGTTCCAGATCAAGCAGATGGTCATCGTCGCCGCCATGCCCGGCGCCACCGCCGAGCAGATGCTCGACCAGGTGACGCGGCGGATCGAGGACAAGCTGCTCGAGATCGACACGCTCAAGACCACCCGTTCGGAAACCTTCCCCGGCCGCGCGGTGATCTATGTCGAGCTCGAGCCCACGGTGCGCGGCCGCGCGGTGCGCGACACCTGGGCGCGGATCCGCACCATGATGGACGACCTGCGCCCGGATTTCCCCTCGGAATTCGCGGGCTTCGCCTTCAACGACAATTTCGGCGATGTCTACGGCAGCATCTATGCCTTCACCGCCGACGGCTTTACCCCGCAGGAGATGCGCGACGCGGTCGAGCGGGTGCGCGATCTGGTCCTTACCTTGCCCGATGCCGGCAAGGTCGAGCTGATCGGCGCGCGGGACCGGCAGATCCATGTCGAGTTCTCGCAACGCCGCCTTGCCGCGCTGGGCCTCGACCGGCAGCAGGTCATCGCCACGCTGGCGGCGCAGAACGCCATCGTGCCCTCGGGCGTGATCCGCACCGCCGGCGAACAGATCGCGGTGCGCGTCACCGGCCGCTTCGCCACCGCCGAGGATCTTGCCGCCGCGCCGCTGCGGGTCGGCGACACGTTCTTCACGCTGGCCGATGTCGCCACGGTCAGCGACGGCTATGCCGACCCGCCCGCCGACCTGTTCCGCTACGGCGGGCAGGAGGCGCTCGCGCTCATCATCGGGATGCGCGAGGGGGCGAATATCATCGAATACGGCGCCCAGCTCGATGCGCTGATGGCGCAGGTCGAGGCGGGGCTGCCGATCGGGCTGGAACTGCACCGGGTTGCCGACCAGCCGCAGGTGGTGAAGGATTCGGTCAACCATTTCGTGCAGGCGCTGGTCGAGGCGGTGGCCATCGTGCTGCTGGTGTCCTTCGTGTCGCTGGGGCTGCGCGCCGGGCTGGTGGTGACGATGAGCATTCCGCTGGTCCTCGCCCTGACCTTCGTGGTGCTCGACTACATGGGGATCACGCTGCAGAGGGTGTCGCTCGGGGCGCTCATCATCGCGCTGGGGCTGCTGGTCGATGATGCGATGATCGCCATCGAGACCATGATCTCGCGGCTGGAAGTGGGCGAGTCGCTGGCCAGGGCGGCCTCCTATGCCTGGACCTCGATCGCATTCCCGATGCTGACAGGCACGCTGGTGACGGTGGCGGGCTTCATCCCCATCGGCATGAACAATTCCATGGCCGGCGAATTCACCCAGTCGCTGTTCTACGTCATCGCCATCTCGCTGCTGCTGTCGTGGCTGGTCGCGGTGCTGTTCGCGCCGCTTCTGGGCGCGACCTTCCTGCCGGCGAAGCTGGCCCATGCTCATCGCGGCCCGGGGCGGCTGCGGCGCGGGTTTCATGTCGCGCTGCGGGCGGCGATGCGGTTCCGCTGGGCGACCATCATGCTGACCGTGGCGCTGTTCGGCGCTTCGGTCTGGGGGATGCAGTTCGTCGAGCAGCAGTTCTTCCCGTCCTCCGACCGGCCCGAGCTGCTGATAGACGTGACCCTGCCGCATTCCAGCACCATCGCCGCCACCGATGCCGCCTTGCGCGATCTGGACGACTGGCTGGCGGACCGGGACGAGGTGTCGTTCTGGTCCACCTATGTCGGCCGCGCCGCGCCGCGGTTTCTGCTGTCGCTCGATGCGCCGACGCCGGCGCCCTACATGGGGCAGGTGGTGGTGATGACCCCGGGGGTCGAGGCGCGCGATTCGCTGCTGGCGGCGCTGCGCGCGCATGCTGCCGACTTGCCGGGGATCGAGATCTTTCCCAAGACGCTCGAGCTCGGGCCGCCGGTCGGCAAGCCGGTGCAGTTCCGCCTGACCGGCCCGGACCGCAGCGTGCTGCTCGACCATGCCCGGGAGGTGGCGGCGGCGCTGGGCGGCGATCCGCGGCTGTCGTCGATCACCATCGACGAGGGCGAGCCGGTGCGGGTGGCGCGCGTGGTCCTCGACCAGGAGCAGATGCGCCGCCTCGGCCTGACCCAGCGCGACGTGGCGCAGGCGCTCTATGCCATGTATGATGGCGCGCTGGTGACCGAACTCGGCGACGGGCGGATGCTGGTCGACGTGATCGCGCGCGGCAGCGACGAGGATCGCGCCACGCTCGATTCGCTGCGCACCCTGCAACTGGGCAATGCCGCCGGGGTGCCGGTGCCGCTGCCGGCCTTCGCGACGCTGGAGTGGGATACCGAACCGCCGGTGCTGCACCAGCGCGACCGGGTGCCCACCGTCACCGTGAAGGCCGCGGTCATCGGCCACGAGCAGCCGGCCACGATCACCGCCGACCTTGCCCCCGCCATCGCCGCGCTGCGCGCGGCGCTGCCGCCGGGCTATGCGATCACCGCGGGCGGCGTGGCCGAGACCAGCGCCGAGAGCCAGGAGCCGATCATCGCCGTGGTGCCGCTGATGCTGCTGGTCATGCTGACCATCGTCATGGTGCAGATGCAGGGCTTTCGCGCGATGTTCGTGGTGCTGGCGGTGGCGCCGCTCGGCCTGATCGGGGTGGTGGCGGCGCTGCTGGGCTCGGGCGCGCCGCTGGGCTTTGTCGCCATCCTCGGGGTGCTGGCGCTGATGGGGATCCTGATCCGCAACTCGATCATCCTCATCCACGAGGTCGAGGTGCTGATCCGTGCCGGCCGCTCGCGCTGGGATGCGGTGTTCGAGGCCTCCGACAGCCGCGCCCGCCCGATCCTGCTGACCGCGGCGGCGGCATCGCTGGCGCTGATCCCGATCTCGCGACAGGTGTTCTGGGGGCCGATGGCCTATTCGATGATGGGCGGCATCATCGCCGGCACGCTGGTGACGCTGCTGTTCGCGCCGGCGCTCTATTGCGCGGTGTTCGGCATCCGCCCGCCGCCACCACCACCGCCCGAGCCCGAGCCCGAAGCCGGGCCGGCCCCCGAGGGGGCCGCGCCCGCGGCCTGAGGGCCTATGCCGCCGCGCCCTCCTTCGCCGGAGTCAGCGCGGTGGCGAGCTGGCGCAGGGTGGCGGCGCCGATGACCTCGCCGCCGGGGCCGGTGACGGTGACGCTGTCGCCGGTGCCGCCGACAAGGGCGCTGATCGCCTCCTCGACCGTGGTGCCCGAGGCGACGCTCACCCCTCCGGCCGGGGCGGCGCCGGCCGGCGGGCCCATCACCGCGTCGACCTGGATCACCCGGCCGCGGTTCACCTCGCGCACGAAGCTTTCGACATAGTCATCCGCGGGGCGCAGCACGATGTCCTGGCTGGTGCCCTGCTGCACGATCTCGCCGTCGCGCAGGATGGCGATGCGGTCGCCCAGCCGCAGGGCCTCGTCCAGATCGTGGGTGATAAAGACGATGGTCTTGCGGATCTCCTTCTGGATGTCGAGCAGCACCGTCTGCATGTCGGTGCGGATCAGCGGATCGAGGGCCGAGAACGCCTCGTCCATCAGCAGGATCGGCGCGTCGTTGGTCAGCGCCCGGGCCAGCCCGACCCGCTGCTGCATCCCGCCCGAAAGCTGGTTGGGGAAATGCTGCTCGAATCCGGCAAGGCCGACCCGCTCGATCCAGCGCATCGCCGCCTCGACCTGCGCCTCGCGCGACGCGCCCTGCACCTCGAGCCCGTAGACGGTATTCTCGAGCACGTTGCGATGCGGCAGCAGCGCGAACTTCTGGAACACCATCGCGGTCTTGTGGCGCCGGAAGGCGCGCAGCGCCGCGGCATCCATCTTCACCACATCCTCGCCGCCGACGAGGATCTCGCCGGTGGTCGGGTCGATCAGCCGGTTGATGTGCCGGATCAGCGTCGACTTGCCGGACCCCGACAGCCCCATGATCACCTGGATGCGGCCGGCGGGCATCGAGATGTCGATGTCGCGCAGGCCCAGCACATGGCCGTGCTTCTCGTTCAGCTCGGCCTTGCTGATCCCCTGCGCGACCAGCGGCGCCATTTCCGCGGCGCGCGGCCCGAAGATCTTGGAGAGGCCGCGGATCTCGATCCCATACTGGTTGCCCGGTGCGTCAGCCATGGCTCGTCTCCTGGTGCTTCTGCAGGCGGCGGCCGAAGGCCTGGCTGATGCGGTCGAAGATGATGGCGATGCCGACGATGGCGAGACCGTTGAACATGCCAAGGGTGAAATACTGGTTGTTGATCGCCCGCAGCACCGGCTGGCCCAGACCCTGCACCCCGATCATCGAGGCGATGACCACCATGGCCAGCGCCATCATGATCGTCTGGTTGATCCCGGCCATGATCGTCGGCAGGGCCAGCGGCATCTGCACGTTCTTCAGCTTCTGCCAGCTCGAGGAGCCGAAGGCATCCGCGGCCTCGAGCACGTCGCGGTCCACGAGGCGGATGCCGAGATTGGTCAGGCGGATGATCGGCGGGATCGCGTAGATCACCACCGCGATCACCCCCGGCACCCGGCCGATGCCGAGCAGCATGACCACCGGGATCAGGTAGACGAAGCTCGGCATGGTCTGCATCACGTCGAGGATCGGGTTGATCACCGCCTGCACCCGGTTCGAGCGCGACATGATGATGCCGACCGGAATCCCGACCACGATCGCGACCACCGTGCAGACGAAGGTCATCGACACGGTGCGCATCGTGTCGTCCCACATGTCGAAGAAGCCGATGATGGCGAGGGTGAGCACCGAGCCCGCGACGATGCTCCAGCGCCGGCTCGCCAGCCAGCCGAGCAGGCCGACCACCAGCAGCACGATCGGCCAGGGCGTGTTCAGCAGCAGCCGCTCGGAATGGATGAGAAACAGGCGCAGCGGTTCGAAGAAGGTTTCGATCGCGTCACCCCAGGCCCGCGTGAAGGTGCGGAAGCCGTCGTCGATGCCGCGTTTCAGCGCGGTGAGGGTCGCGTTGTCGAGATGTGGGAAAGTCGTCAACCAGTCCATGCAGCTCCCCGCGCAGGCTGTTGTGAATCGTGCCGTGACTGCTGGCGCCCCGACGGAATGGCGGTGACCGGACGGCGGGGGCCGGCCCCCGGCCGGCGCCGGAAGGCCGCGGGGCCCCCGCCTCCGTTTCAGGCGCTCAGAGCGCCGCGCGGACCTTGTCCGCCGCTTCGGGCGTGACCCACTGGGTCCAGATGTCCTCGTTGTTCTCGAGGAAGTAGCGGGCGCCGTCCTCGCCGGTGGCCTGGTTGTCGGTCATCCATGCCATGAGCGCGTTCACCGTGGCGTTGTCCCAGCTGCGGGCGTTGAGATAGTCCATCACCTCGTCGCCGGCGCGTTCGGCGAAGCTGGCCGTCACCATGGTCTGCACCGTGTCCACCGGCCAGTCGTTGGGCACCGGGTCGGTGCAGTCGGCGTTCGAGGTGCAGCGGTTCCACTCGTCCATGTCGAGATCGACGCCATGGCCCAGCTTCACCATCTCGTAGCGGCCGAGCAGCGCGGTCGGCGACCAGTAGTAGCCGACCCAGCCCTCCTCGCGCTCGTAGGCGCGGGCGATCGAGCCGTCGAGCCCGGCCGCCGAGCCGGTATCCACGAGCCGGAACCCGGCATCCTCGAAATCATAGGCGTTGAAGAGCTGCGTGGTGATGACCGTGCCGCCCCAGCCCTGCGGGCCGTTGTAGAGCGCGCCGTGGCTGGAATCCTCGGGGTCGGGGAACAGTTCGGGATGGGCGAGCACGTCCTGGATCGTGGTGATGTCGGGATGCGCATCGGCCAGATACCGCGGAATCCACCAGCCCTGGATCGCGCCGTCCGAGATCGCCTTGGCGGCGCCGACCAGACGCCCTTCCTCGAGGCCCTGGTTGATCAGCTCGGGCACGAGGTCGATCCAGCCCTCGGGGGCGATGTCGGGTGCGCCGCGCTCGACCATCGAGGTCAGGGTCGGCACGGTGTCGCCGCTGATGATCTCGGCGGTGCAGCCGTAGCCGTTGTTGAGGATGAAGGCGTCGAGGGCGGCGAGAACCTCGGCGCTCTGCCAGTTCATGCTGGCGATCGTCACGTCGTTGCAATCGGCCAGCGCCGGTGCCGCCAGACCCGCCAGCGGGAACAGCACTGCGGTGGCGAGAAGGGTTCTCTTCATGTCGTATCCCTGTCGCGGCTGTGTCATTCCAGCCCGGGATGCGCCGCCGACATCACGGACCTTGTCGCGTTCACCGAGGCGCGGCTCGCGCTGCCTCGGGTCTTAACGCTACACATGGTGACCGGATCAGGCAACCGCCGGTTCATGACTTATGGCAAGCGGCCGGCGAGGCGGGGCCGGCGGCGGAATCGCGGCGGAATCAAAGACGCGCGCGGGCGCGCGCGCGGGCGCGCGGAGCATCCA
>Ga0172382_10002211_pt1 | contig 33102 bp, 34 predicted proteins | sample Leawel138RmetaG_FD_122245 | JGI IMG/M metagenome (GOLD analysis project Ga0172382, IMG submission 122245) | Leachate microbial communities from a municipal landfill in Southern Ontario, Canada - Leachate well 138R metaG | ecosystem: Engineered > Solid waste > Landfill > Unclassified | place...
GAAAATCCGGATGCCAGATTCGATGTGGCTTCTAATCCGGAGTTTCTCAGGGAAGGGGCGGCGATTGAAGACTTTATGCGTCCCAATCGGGTGGTTATCGGAGTGAGTTCCGAGAGAGCCAGGGAAATTCTCGAAGAAGTATATAAGCCTCTTTTTATCAACGAGACTCCAAAGGTGGTAACCACGCCGGAAACGGCGGAGCTGATTAAATACGCATCCAACGCTTTTTTGGCTGTAAAAATCAGCTTTATCAACGAGATGGCCAATCTCTGCGAAGCGGTGGGCGCCGATATACAGGCACTGGCCAAAGGTATTGGAATGGATGGGAGAATCGGAAGCAAGTTTCTTCATCCTGGGCCGGGATACGGCGGATCCTGTTTTCCCAAAGACGTGGCGGCGCTTATCGCTACAGCCAACGAATTCGGTTGCAGTGTTCGGATAGCGGAAGCGGCCGTGGAGGTCAATTGCGCCCAGAAAGCGCGGATGATAAAAAAGATACGCGATTCTCTCGGCGGTTCCGAATCGGGAAAGATTATCGCTGTTCTCGGACTGACTTTTAAGCCGGAGACAGACGATATGAGAGAAGCTCCTTCCCTTACTATCATCCCGTCTCTTTTGGAAAAGGGAGCCATGATAAAATCCCATGACCCCAAAGGGATGGATGAAGCCAGGAAGCGTCTTCCAGGAATATGTTATGCCGGAAGCGCTTATGAGGCTTGCGAGGGAGCTGATGCCCTGGTCATTATGACTGAATGGAACCAATACCGGAGCCTCGATCTGGAAAAAATAAAAAAGATGATGCGCGGAAACGTTTTTGTCGATCTGCGCAATGTCTATTTTTCTCAGAGAGAAAAGTTATCCTTGCAGGGTTTCCATTATACCTGCGTCGGTTTTTGAAAAATTTTTTGAAATGAGCCCGGAAAGTCCAATGACTTTCCGGGCTCAAATTTTAACCCCGCTCTCAGAAATCTGATCGCGGGGCTTGTGGAGGCGGAAGATGTGGTAAAAATTATTTCTTGTCTTCAAGATTGAAGACAACATCGATAAACCACTTTCCGCCTTTTTGATAGGGAATTCCTCGAGACAAGATATGCTCCGGCGGAGTGTCAAAAAACTCCTCCAGCGTTATCGGCACTGCATTGTTCTCCATAGCAATCCTCCTTTTTTGTCTCTATTTTATCTTCCTATCCCCTTGTAGATTATACCATAGCTATCGATATCTTTCTTATCCAAGACATTTTTTCCGTCAATGACGGCTTTGATTCCGTATTTTTTGAGAAGCTTTCCGTTTATAACTTCAAACTCATGATGGTTGGTGGCAAGGATTATCGCTTCTGATTTTTTGAGAAGCTCTTCCAATGATTTGCAGGTCGATTTGCTTTTCAAATGAGGATCGAAAGAATGGACTCTGGCTTTGTGCTTCCGGAGGGCGGATACGATAGAATAGAAGGGAGATTCGCGGTCGTCATCAACATTGGCTTTGTAAGCGATCCCTAAAATCCCCACGTTGGTTCCGTTGAGGGGCATTTTGAGGTCGTTTAACTTGTCCTGAAGAAGCTCTACGGTGTATTCGGGCATGGAGTTATTGATCTCTCGGGAAGTTTTTAGAAATTTATGGTCGAATCCGGCTTGCTTGGCTCTCTCTATCAGATAATAGGGGTCGACCGGGATGCAATGTCCGCCGATTCCGCAGGAAGGATAATGAGCCATAAAAGCGAAAGGCTTAGTGCTGGCTCCGTCAATAACGTCCTTTACGTCGATTCCGAGCTTGTCGAATGATTTGGCCAGTTCATTCACAAAAGCGATATTGATGTCTCTGAAGGAATTTTCAACCACTTTGCAAGCTTCAGCTTCGCGGATATGCCTCATCGGCCGGATTTCTCCGTCAACGATCGATTCATAAAATCTTTGGGCTTTTTTGAGCCCCTTTTTCGTAAATGCGCCTACTACGCGCGGAATGTTGGTAACGTTCCATTTGGGATCTCCCGGATTTATCCTTTCCGGACAGTGGGCGATAAAGACGTCTTTCCCGATCTTATGTCCGCGCTCTTCGAATATCGGCCTTACTATTTCTTCCGAGACTCCCGGATTGACGGTGGATTCAAGGACCACCAGCGCTCCTTTTTTTAGATTTCCGGCTGTCATTTCAGAGGCTCCGCGGACAGGCCTGAGGTCAGGATTATGCAACTTATCCACCGGAGTAGGCACGCAGATGAGGACTATATCGGCTTTTTTTATCTGCTTTTTATCCGAAGTGGCTTTTATAGGGAAAAGAGGAAGATTTTTTTTAAGAAATTCGTCTTCGATGGGAGAAATTCCTTTATTTATAAGTTTTATCTTATTCTTATCGAGCTCTATACCTATTACGTCGTATCCTTTTTCTTTGGCTCTTACTGCCAAAGGAAGCCCGACATAACCGAGACCTATCACGGCTACTGTTTGTTTTTTCATGATGATATGGATCGCCGATCTACTCGAATTTTTCCTCAAATAATCGATGATAAGCTAGTCGATCAACGATAGTTTATTTATAATTTTTTTTAAGCCCGGTTCCGCTTTTTCAGCAAGACCTATATTTAATCTTACATTTTTTATCCGGTTTTTGCAATAAGTGAGTAGAGAGCAGAGAACAGTGAATGGTAGGCTACTTGTTACTTACTATCTTGAACTATTTCCTACTTTCTACGTACTACTTACTACTTTATTCCATTGACAAAAACCCGAGGTTGCTATATATTAAAAACATAAAAGCCCTCAGAGGCTTTTTAAAAAAGGGTTTTTTATAGATTATAATTCAAATCAGCGAATGATATTCGAATGCCCCGAATGGAGCCATTTGAGTTATTCGGATAAAAATTTGTAGATTCGAATTATATTTTAAAAAAATGGAAAAGATAATAAGTTTCGTGAAAGAGGCGAAAGAGGAACTGATGAAAGTCAATTGGCCGACGAAAAAACAGGCGATAAATTATACGCTGATAATAGTGGCGGTGAGCATTGCGGTGGCCTTGTTTCTGGGCGGACTGGATTATGTTTTCAGCGACGTTCTGAAGAAATTTATATAATAAATCACATAGCGTGGAACGCATGAAGTGGAACGGAAACAAGCTCTACGATCTGCGCTTTACGATTTACAAATACATATGGCAAAGCAAACCCAACATCACGGAAGAGCTTGGTATGTGCTCCATACCTATTCCGGTTATGAGGACAATGTGTCCCATAATTTGAAGCAAAGAATAGAATCGATGGATATGCAAGATCTTATTTTTGACGTGATCGTTCCCAAAGAGAAAAAGATAAAGATCAAGAACGGGAAAAGGGTCACAGTTGAGGAGAGGATTTATCCCGGATATGTCTTGGTGGATATGATAGTTACCGACGCTTCCTGGTACGTGGTGAGAAATACTCCCAATGTGACGGGATTTATCGGATTGGGAACCACTCCGACTCCGATCAATCCGGAAGAAGTCGCTTCTATTAAAAAAAGGATGGGAGTGGCTGAGCCCAAGTTCAAAATAGATGTCAAAGAAGGCGATTCGGTCAAAATTACAGACGGCCCTTTCAAAGACCATGACGGAAAAATTAAGGAAGTGGATGAAGGAAAGGGCAAGGTGAAAGTATCCGTTTCGATTTTCGGACGGGAAACGCCTGTCGAGTTGGACTTTTTGCAGATTAAGAAAATTTAATAAATCGCATAACGTGGAACGCATAACGTGGAACACGCTCCAAGATTTGCGCTCTACGATTCACGAATACATATGTCAGAAAAAAAGATCATAAAATTACAAATTCCGGCCGGCAAGGCCAATCCGGCTCCTCCGGTAGGCCCGGCGCTGGGACAGCACGGGGTAAATATCCAGGAGTTCTGCACCCAGTTCAATGAAAAAACCAAAGACAGGATGGGAGACATCATACCGGTTGAAATTACGGTCAACGAAGACAGATCCTTCAGCTTTATAACAAAAACTCCTCCAGCTGCCGAACTTTTGAAAAAGGCCGCCGGCGTTAAAAAGGGCGCGGGCAATCCTCTGCTCGACAAGGTTGGAAAAGTTACTAAGGCCCAGGTCAAAGAAATCGCCGAGGTGAAGATGGAGGATCTGAATGCCGATGATGTGGAAGGAGCGATGAAGATTGTCGAAGGAACGGCAAGGTCGATGGGTATTAAGGTGGAATAAAAAAAAGAAAAACTCCCCCTTTGGAAAAGGGGGTGTCCGTTCGCCTAGGCGAATGGACGGGGGATTTGAAAAATTGAAGTGTGTAGAGAATATTACAACTCCCTCTGTCATCCTGATAGGATGACATCTCCCTTTGCTAAAAGGAGAGTTTATGCGATAAGTTTAATCAATTTAATTTTGTGGGAGTCCGCCGGGGGCGGACGCATCACCACGAAAAAATATGAAAAGAGGAAAAAAGTACAAAAGCGTTTCGGAAAAAATAGAAAAAGACAAGGTTTATCCCATTGAGGATGCTATTAAGATCATAAAAGAGAATAAGATTTCCAAATTTGACGAGTCAGTGGAGGTACACTTGAATACGAGCATCGATCCCAAGAAGGGCGATCAGCAGATAAGAGGGTCAGTCGTTCTTCCCCATGGTACCGGAAAAGCGAAAAAAGTGGCTGTCATCACCGGCACCAAGGAAAAAGAAGCCAAAGAAGCCAAAGCGGATCTGGTAAAAGGCGAGGATCTGATAGAGGATATAAAAAAGGGGAAAATAAATTTTGATGTTTTGGTGGCTACTCCCGAGATGATGCCCAAGCTGGCGCAAGTGGCGAGAATTCTCGGTCCCAAGGGACTGATGCCCAATCCCAAGACCGATACCGTTACCGAAAAAGTCAGAGAAGCGGTCGAGATGATCAAAAAAGGAAAGGCTGATTTTAAAAATGACAATACCGGAAATGTCCATCAGGTGATCGGAAAAATTTCTTTTACAGAAGAACAGCTCAAGGAGAATTTCAACTCGTTCATCGAAGCGATCGAGAGCGTGAAAGGCGAGGGCGTTAAGGGCAAGTTCATCAGTAAAGCGGTTATCTGCTCCACGATGAGCCCCGCAGTAAAGGTTAAGATATAAATTTGAATTTTTTCATTTGAGAACCGCCCGTCAAAGGGCGGTTTTTATTTTTGACAAAAACTGTTTTTTGTGTTAGTCTTTTAAGCTGTGGTTTTTTGAAAATAGATCTTATCAATATATGGAGGTTATCATGGAAAATAAGGCAAGTTTTGAATTTTCGGATAAAAGGCAGATCAAGGAGTTTTTCTCCCGTATTCTTAATATGAGAGGAATTGTTAAGATCAGAATTTTTCTGAATGAATACGACTTCGAATGCGGAATAGATCCGCAAAAGATCAGCGACGAGATGGACCACATCGGTCGCGGAAAGCTGATAAAAGAAATTCCGGTTTGCGATTTTGAAACCGGAGATGATATGATAGAATTAAGAAGGAAGGGGATAAGAAAAATAGAAATCTTGTCCTAGGATGGTAACTTAAAAAAATAAAAAAGAGAGGGAAAGATGGAAGAGGGAACGGTAAAATTTCTAATAAATCCGAACAACAATAACGTTACAAGAATTATTGTGCAGGGAGCAGATAGTTTTCTGCTGGATGATTTGATGCGTTATTCCGGGTGCAAAATGATGTCTGGAAAAAAAGGCGGAGAATTCTATCCAGCCAAAAAAATGATTTTAAAGGATATAGCGGAAGATCATAAATTCTATTCAGAAGGTCTCGGAGTAGAAATATCAATAGAGCCTGACAAGAAATTTTTATTATCTAATGATATCATTAGATTTCTCGAAGACAATCTTCCATTCGTTAATGATAACCGCAGAGATGATTTAGCAGCCCTTATGCACTACTCGAAAGATGTCGGCTGGAATGGGTGCTGTGAATACTGCGGAAAAATAATTTCTGCCACGGAATTGTTAAGGAATCTTTCCACATTATGCACGGAGTGCATCAAGGAGGGATAAAAGATATTATCCAGAAACACAACCGGGTTTCTCGAAAAATCGAGGCACCCGGTTTTAATTTTTTTAATTTCTAAATCGGGCATAATAAAAAATAAAATAATAAAATGATTATACGATTTTGTTGCGGTCGCAATGATATGGTATAATCATTTTATGAATTTATAAATATAATTCATAAATATAATTTATAAATATAATTTATAAATATAATAGATGGACATAAGAAGTGAGACAAAAAAGAAAATTATTTTATTATTGCTCGGGGGCGTCGCGCTGGGGCTTTCAACTTCTCCAAGGATGCAAAAAAGAGTCCTTAGAATCATAGGAAGGGAATGGAGATCAATAAATAGGCAAAAACTTTACAGAAACATAAGAGAGCTCGAGAGAGATGATATGGTCAGGTATAGAAGAAAAGAAGAGTGGTGGAACATAGAACTTACTGAAAAAGGAAAAAAACAGGCGAAAAAATTAGGCTTTGATGGTCTCAAAATAGATAAGCCTAAAAAATGGGACAAAAAATGGAGAGTGGTTATTTTTGACATTCCCGAAAAGAAAAAAATCGTCAGAGAGGCCTTAAGGAAAAAGATACAGGATTTAGGCTTTCAGGAAATTCAAAAATCCGTATTCGTTCATCCCTATCCTTGCAGCGATGAGATAACAGTCGTAATTAAATTTTTTAAAGCCGATAAATTTGTAAAAAAATTTATTGCAACTAATTTTGACAAGAAGACAGAGCGGCATTTTATGAAAAAATTCAATTTAAAGAAATGATCCCGCAAGCTCGAAAAAGATTATACGAAAATACTGCGGTCGCAATGGAACTGTATAATTAAAGTGAGAGGTGAAGCAGAAAAAATAAAATAAAAAATAAAAAAACAGGATGAAAAACAATCCTGTTTTTAATAATTTATTTTGCACTCTTTATTTCTTTTCAGCTATCTCTTTTATAATGTTTTTTATAAATTCATCTGTTTTAATTTCCTGTTGTTCTTTTTCTCCGCGAGTCCGTACATTGACAGAACCATCATTCACTTCTTTTTCTCCGACTACCAAGATATAGGGAACTTTCTGTTTCTCTTCCTCGCGGATCCTTTTGCCGAGGCTTTCGTCTTTGTCGTTAATATTTACGCGTATTTCATTTTTGGTAAGTTTTTCGGAAATTTCTTGGGCATAATCCCTGAATTTTTCACTGACTGGAACGATGGAGACTTGGACGGGTGATAGCCACAAGGGAAAGGCGCCGGCAAAATGCTCGATAAGAAGCATCATGAATCTTTCATAGGATCCCAGAATCGCCCGGTGAACCATAACGGGAGTTTCTTTCTCTCCTTTTTCATTCGTGTATTCCAGTTGGAATCTTTGCGGAGTGGCAAAATCCAATTGGACGGTCGGAATTTGGATTTCCCGTCCCATTGCATCTCTGAACATAAAGTCCAGCTTCGGACCGTAGAGAGCGGCTTCCCCCTCTTGTCTTTTGGCTTCCAATTTCATCTCTTTGGCGATATCTTCCAGCATTTTTTCGCACTTGTCCCAATCTTTTTCTTCGCCGATATATTTTTCCTGATGCTCGTAGTCTCGGACGGAAAGGGAGACCCAGTGATTTTTCCAAAGGCCGAGAGAGGAATAGAAATCTTTTATGATTTTAATCATATTTTTTACCTCATCCTTCACTTGGTCTACCCGGCAGAAAGAGTGGCCGTCTTCGACGGTGATGGCAATTACCCGGTTAAGCCCTCCGATTTCTCCGGGCTTTTCGGCTCGATATTGCCTTTCCGACTCCATATATCTTATGGGGAGATCCCGGTAGGATCTCGGCCTGGAGGCGTAAATCTGGGTCTGGTGCGGACATTGGACCGGCTTCATGACGTAGTTTTGTTTATGTTTTGAAGTCACATGGAAAAGCTCATCCTTGAATTTGTCTTTGTGTCCGGAAATCGCATACAAATCTATTTTCGCCAGATGGGGGGTGTAGACTTTCTCAAATCCGTATTTACGGCAGACGCTTTCTATGTGCTTTTGAAGCTCTTCGCGGATGATCGATCCTTTGGGTGTATAAAGAGGAAGACCTGGTCCAACTAAATCAGAAAAGCAAAACAGATCTAATTCCTGTCCTAATTTCCTGTGATCTCTTTTTTTAGCTTCTTCTTGTTTATGTAAATATTCTTTTAATTCTTTTTCATCATTAAAAACCACGCCGTAAATTCTTTGAAGCTGTTCTCGGTTTTCATCGCTCTTCCAATAAGCTCCGGATATACGAGTAAGCTTAAAGGCTTGCGGATTGATTTTTCCGGTGGATTTGATATGAGGACCCCTGCAAAGGTCTATGAATCCATTTGTTTTGTAAACTGAAACCTTCTTCTCTCCCTCGGTCTTTAAGTCATTGATGAGTTCAATTTTATAATTTTGCTGCAAGTCTTTGAAATTTTTCTTAACCTTATCAATATCAGCTTCTTCTTTTTCAAAAGGATGATTTTCTTTTATGATTTTTCTCATTTTTTCTTCCAAAATTTCCAGGTCTTCCGGAATCAAGGTTCTCGGAAGTTCGAAGTCATAATAAAATCCGTCTTCCGTTGCTGGACCGATTCCGAATTTAGCTTCCGGAAACATTTCCAGAACAGCCGTTGCGAGAATATGAGCAGTTGAATGTCTTAAGGTTTCCTTGTCGTTTTTCATATAATTATGCAGATGTCATCCTCATGCTCGATATGGGGATCCAGTTATGATGTCTCTGGATTCATATCTGCGCGGGGATGGCACTAAAAATAAAAAATCCCGTCCCAAAAATCAAAAAAATTTGATTATTGGGACGGGACTTATAAGTCTCGCGGTTCCACCCATGTTGTCCGATAGAATCTTCGGACCGCTTTCTGCGCTTATTCGTAAGCTGCTTAAACCCAAGTTCGACGGTTGGTGAGGCCGTTTCAACACTTGATTCATTTTTCTTTTTCTGTTATTATATATTGATTCAAATAAAAATGCAACTTAAAAATAAAAGAAAAGGAGTGAAAAATGTTCGGGAATTTTATCAAAGTAAGCTGTCCTCTTTGCGGGGAGGAGATTTTTTTGCCGGTTGAGATCCAGAGAATTATATTGGATAAAAAAGTTGTGTTGAAGCTAAAAAAAGAAGCAAAGATGGTTTGCCAGGCCTGCAGGACTAGATATCGCATTCTGGTTTTTAAGGAGATAGTTTTTGTCTCCAGATCCTTCGAATCCAATCATGTTTTTAGCTCGGGAGCCTTGTTCTTTCCTTGTCTTTACGAGTATTGCAGAGGAAGGATACGAGTTCCGGTCATAGGAGACAAGGCTTATCCGGTTTTTCCTAGCCTCAAAGAGGCAAATAGGAGAAAGAAAGAAACGGAAATTGGACTCCTTTCTCTCCGGTTTGGAGGAAGGATCGGAGAGTGTGACTCATGTGGAGAGGCAGGAGAAGTCCTGCCTATAAAGATTTATTTTGAAATAACCAAAGTTCCCGAAAGAGGGAAACAAAGAGTGTTCGCATAAGAATGAGGGATTTGCCGGAACCGGCAAATCCCTTTTTTTGTATTTTTATAAACGGTCGTATGCAAAAGTGCGCTTTTTATTTTTCCGATTTTCATTCCAAGTGTATATTTTCGCTCATCCTGTCGATTTCTTTTGAAAGCGCGGGATGTTTTTTCAGTTCCGGATCTTTTTTGAGCAAATCCCTCGCTTCTTCATTGGCGAATTTTATCATTTTTATATTGGTGATGTTTTGCATGGTCGAATCGGCCAGCCCTGATTGGCGAAATCCGAAGAAGTCTCCCGGGCCGCGCAGTTTGAGATCTTCCTGGGCTATCTTGAATCCGTCGGAATATTTGTCAAGAACGCCGAGTCTTTTGGTCGATTGTTTGGAAAACAAGAAACAATAAGATTGCTCGGAACCTCGTCCGACTCTTCCCCGGAATTGGTGGAGCTGGGAGAGTCCGAAGCGGTAGGCTTCTTCGATTATCATCACTGTGGCATTAGGGATGTCAATCCCGACTTCTATCACTGACGTGGAAACCAAAATATCTGTTTTTTTACCCTTAAAGTCCATCATTATCTTTTCTTTTTCTGACGGCTTCATTCTTCCGTGAAGCAGGCTCAATTTCAGTTCGGGAAAAACTTCTTCGGACAATCTCTTGTGTTCGGTCGTGGCGGCTTTTACTTCGGCCAGTTTGTCCGACTCTTCTACGAGAGGGAGAATAACAAAGGCTTGGCGGCCCCTTTTTATTTCTTGGCGCACGAATTCATATACGGCCGGCTGTTTTTTGGGAAGGAATGTCCGGGTGATGATAGGTTTTCTATCTTCGGGCATCTGGGTTATCAAAGAAACATCCAAGCTTCCCAAGAGCGTCATGGAAATGGTCCGGGGGATCGGCGTAGCGCTCATAGTCAGCAGGTGAGGAAGCTTGTTTTTCATCCCATCGTTTATTTCGGATGATTTTTGCTGGAGATAGGCGCGTTGCATGACGCCGAAACGATGCTGTTCGTCTATGATTATTAATGCGAGGTTTTTAAAACGGATGTCTTTTTGGATGAGGGCATGAGTTCCGATGATTATATCCACATTTCCTTCTTTGATAGCCTTTAAAATTTGAGAGCGTGTCAGATTTTTTGATTTTGAGGAGGAATTTTGAATTTTGAATTTTGAATTTTGAACTATCTGCCTATACGAATTGGTAAGAAGTCCGATATTGAAATCAAAACCAGAAAAAAGTTTTGAAAAATTTTCAAAATGCTGGTACGCCAGAACTTCGGTCGGAGCCATTATGGCGGATTGGAATCCGTTTCCGGATGATTGAAGAGTGGCAAGAGCGGAAACGATAGTTTTTCCCGATCCCACATCGCCGTTCAGGAGACGGTTCATAGGGTGAGCTCTTTCCAAATCTTTTCTGATTTCTTCAAAGGCTTTTTTTTGGTCTCTCGTAAGCCTAAATGGCAGGCTTTTTAAAAATTTTTCCACTTCTTCTTTCTTATATCCAATTTTTTGGGCGCTTTCTCCCTTCCAATGCTTTTTCAGCTGGAGGGTCTTGAGCTGGATCAGGAGCATATCGAAAAAAGCGAACCTTTTTTGGGCGACCAGATGGGAGTCATCGTTTGAAGGGTAATGCATGTCGTAAAGAGCTTTTTTGAGCGAGGGGAGGCGGTATTTTTTAAGAATTTCTTCGGGAAGCGGATCTTTTATTTCAAATCCCATTTTAAAAATTCTTCCGATCTGCCATCTGAGCCAGCGCGAGGTTATCCCTCTGGTTTCCGGATAAATCGGAACGATTCTTCCGGTATGCGTAGGATCGGTGCTGGCGGATTCCTGGACGGGATTGGAAATGACCAGGCCTTTTTTGGGATCATGCTTTATTTTTCCGCTGAGGCGGACATTCGGATTTCTGGAAAAAGAATCTATCAGGTATTTTTGGTTGAACCAAATCGCTCCTATTGTTCCCGTAGAATCTTCTATAGAGGCCTCTATGATATCCATCCTCTTTTTCCAGCTCCTTCTCATTTCGAAGCCGGTTATCTTTCCGATTACAGTGGCAGTTTGGCCGGGCTCGAGTTCTGAAATTGGGGTAATTTGGGAAAGGTCGTCATAGCGGGCGGGAAAATGGAAAAGCAGATCTCGCACGGTTCTTATGCCGAGTTTTTGAAGCTTATCCGCGTGGGCGGATCCGATGCCGGATAAATTTTCCACCGAGGTTTCGATTTCGATCATATTTTTTAGTATAAAGTAGAAAGTTAAAAGTGAAAAGTAAAGCAAAAAGCAAAAAAGAGAAAAGCAAAGTCTAAAACACAAAATAAAGCAAAATTTAAAATACAAAAAGAGAACAAAAATTAGTCAAATAGTGCACCTGCGCCCAGATGACCAGTAGTGGGCGTCATGGTATTATGTAGATATATAAATAAATTGTCAGAATTAAAATAAAAAATAAATTGTAATAAAACATAGATTGTATAAAAAGATAAATTGTATAAAATATAAGTTGTATAAAATATAAAAAATGAAGAATAAAGAAGGAGGTAGGAAATTAAAAGAAAAAATCGAGGAGTTTCTGTATTCCGATTCTGCTCAAGCAACAGCTACTAAATTCGTTTTAGCTTCGATAGGTTTGGGCGGAGTGGTTTTTGGCGGTGCTTTATTACCAGGGTTACTAAAAATAATTAAAGGCCTAGAGTGCGACTCCAATTATTCTGATAAGAAAATAGAAAATGCCTTTCGAGCTCTAAAAAGAAGAAAATTTATTAAGATTATAAATATCAAGAATGGAAAAGTAAGGGTTAAGTTAACAGGTAAAGGAAAAAAGCGGATACGAGAATTTATTATAGATAAGTTGGCGGTAAGAGAACCTGAGAAATGGGATGGCAAATGGCATATTCTGGTTTTCGATATTCCCACTGAATTGAATTATGCCAGGGAGGCACTAAGGAAAAAAATTAAAAAATTAGGATTCTATTGTTTTCAGGGAAGCGTTTGGTTCTATCCTTATCCTTGTGAGGATGAAATTTTGACTTTAGCTGAGTTTTTTGAAATAAGCGGATATATCGAAATTATCACAGCAGAAAAAATATTGCACGAAAAAGAATTAAGGAAGCATTTCAAGTTGAAAAAGCAAGATTAGAAACGATAAAAATAAAGCGCGTATAATTAGTCAAATAGTGCAGATGCGTCTGAATGGCTAATATTACATACAAATTAAATTAAGAATTAATAAATATAGAATTAGTCGATAAAATTAGTCAAATAGTGCAGGTGCGTCTGAATGACTAATTATTGATTGGTAAGCGGCTAATTATTGATTGGTTAATGTCTTTTATTTTTCAATAAAATTTTTGACTTCTGCTTCAATTTTTTTATATATGGAATCTTTTGGTTTTAAAATAAACCACTTCATTAAAGGGTCTTTTTTAAACCAAGTTCTTTGCCGTTTGGCATAATGGACTATATCGTAATAGAGTTTTTCGCGCATCTCATCTTTGGAAAATTTTCCCCTCAGATACAGAGAAACCCAGCGATATTCCAGGCCGAAATCATAAAGCCTTTTCCAGCTGACTTTATCTTTAGCATGGAGCCTTTTGACCTCGGCAACCATGCCCTCGCGGAGCCTTTGGTCAAGTCGGATTCTGATCCTTTTTTTGAGCTCCTCCTTGGGCCAGTCGATGGCGATTTGTAAAAATTGGAATTTTTTTGTCCCTTGTCCCTTGCCCCGTGTCACTTGCTTGGGGACTTTTCCTATGGCTTTGCATATTTCAATAGCGCGGATCAGGCGGACTTTGTTTTTGGAGTCAATCACCTTAGCCCTTTCTGGATCAAGTTTTTTTAGTTTCTTAAATAATTCATCCAGTGTCTCTTTCTCGAGTCTCTTTCTCAGCTTTTTATCCGGCTTCACTTCAGGATAAGTGATATTGTCCACGATAGATTTTATCCAAAAGCCTGTCCCTCCGCAAATTATCGGCAGTTTCCCTCGGGACAAAATGTCTCCGATCTGTTTTATGGATCGCTTTTTAAACTTCGCCGCGCTATAATCGGTATTAGGAGAGACAATATCGATCATATAATGAGGAATCCCTTCAGACATAAAGATCTGAGAATTGAATTTTGAATTTTGAATTTTGGACTTTGAATTGGGCGAGGGAAAATCGCGTGCGATTTTCCCAGAGCCTATATCCATCCCTCGATAAATCTGCCTCGAATCGGCCGAAATTATTTCCCCTCTGAATTTTTTCGCCAGCTTTATCGCTATGTCGGATTTCCCCGATGCGGTCGGTCCGGCGATGACGATAATTTTATTATTGCTAGAATCATTTTTGTTATTTTTATCTTTGCGAACGGATGCGGGGCGGTTCCGGATGAGATTTTTACACTTCACTCGCGATGGCGATGATCTTTTTTCATGAATCTTATTCTGCCTTTCCGGCAGACAAGCTTCTAGATTCCAAACATTGGCTTTAGTTATTTTTACCCTGTTAAATTCGCCTATGGCGACCCGCCTCTGGCGGGATTTAACAGGGTGAACTCTTACATTCTTTAGTGTCCTGGTTTTTCCGTAGTAAAATCCATCTTTTTCTTTTTCGATCAAAACTTCTACGGTTCCCCCCAAAAATTTACGGCTGTTTTTGAGCGCGCTTTTTTTGAGCATTTCATTCAAAAATTTTTCGCGCCTGCTTTTTTCTTTCTTGCTCACATCGTCTTTCATATTCCAGGCGGCTGTGCCGGGGCGGGGAGAGAATTGTCCGAAATAAACCATATCAAAACCGGATTTTTCCATCACTTCAGCCGAATCCAAAAATTGCCTACTGGTCTCTCCGGGAAACCCTAGGATGATGTCGGAAGTTATCGCAAAAGGAGCTCCAGGCTTGTTTTTTTTGAAAGCCGATCTGATTTTCCGGATCAGAGCCAAGTATTCTTTTTTCGTGTAATGGCGGTTCATCCGCTTGAGAATCTCGTCATTTCCAGCCTGGACGGGAAGATGGAAATTCTCGCAGACTTTTTTACATCTCGTCACAGTCTCGATCATTTCGTCAGTGACATCCTTGGGGTGATTGCTTATGAAACTTATCCAAAATTTTCCCGGTATCCTATTGATTTTTTTCAGCAGTCCAGAAAACCTAATTTCTTTTTTTGAATTTTTATTTTCGGATTTTAAATTTGTTTCGGATTTAGGATTTAGGATTTCGGATTTACAACTGTAGCTGTTTACATTTTGTCCCAGAAGAATGATGTGTTTATATCCCCTTTTCACCAAACTTTTCACCTCCTCGATTATTTCTTCGGCCGGCCTGGAAACTTCTCTTCCGCGGGCGTAAGGGACGACGCAATAAGAGCAGAAATTATTACAGCCGGTCATAATAGGAACATAAGCAGAAAACCCGTTAGTATTTTTGGGCTTGATGCTTAGGTAAGCTATCCGTTCTTTGGCGGAAGTAGTAGGTAGTAAGTATGAAGCATTAGGCTTTTCTTTATTTATAATTTCCATTAATTTATTTGGAAAATCTGAAATTGATGTAAATAGCACAACTTTATTCCTTAATCTCGTTTGCACATCTTTTCTATTTGCTAAGCATCCGGTTACTATTATTTTAGGCTTTCTGCTTTCTACTTCATACTTTCTACCTAAGTTATGTATCTGCCCGTAAACCCGATCTTCAGCCATCTGGCGCACTCCGCAGGTGTTGAAAATTACCAAGTTCGCCTGGCCGATTTCTTTGGCGGGCTTTAATTGGTGGCTTTCCAAGAAAGAAGCGATCCTTTCGGAATCGCTGTAATTCATTGCGCAACCGAATGTTTTGATGAAATATTTTTTAGTCATGCTTACCAGGATACTTCAAAATAGGGGAGAAATCAATATTATTCCCCAATTTTCTTTGGCAGCCCTATCGGACAAGCTCAAGCGAGGCAAGTGAAGAAAGTGGATGAAAGATCTTATTATTTGTCATTGCGAGGGATACACTCGCCTAGGCGAGCGGCGTGCGACCGCACGTGATTAGTGCTGGCCAAATTTCTTGACGCTTTTTCACTGAAGTTCCACGCGCTTCGCTGTAAAACTTCTTTACGCTCAAAAGCTAAAATTTGGAAACGCACTTGCAATGCGCGGGATGTATTTGATATTTAAGCCTGATTTTATTATGCCTCGGTTGTCGCGGATGAGGTGTGATATTTGTTGCTTTACTATAGAGATTAAAAAGTTTATTATAAAACATATGCGCATAGCTTTAGTCCATGATTATTTGGTCCAATATGGGGGAGCGGAAAGGGTGCTCGAATGCTTTACCGAGCTTTTTCCTTATGCCCATATTTATACCATCGTCTACGACAAAGAGTCCATGCACGGAGTTTTTGAAGACAAAAAAATACACACTTCTTTCCTTCAGAAATTCCCCTTGGCCAAGAAGAGGCACAGGATTTTTCCTCTGCTTATGCCTTCGGCCATCGAGCAGTTCGATTTTTCCAGATACGACGTGGTGCTTTCGGATTCTTCCAGCTATGCCAAAGGAATAATCACCGGTCCGGAAACCCTCCACATCTGCTATATGCACACCCCGATGCGCTATGCGTGGGACGATTGCCAGAAATATACTGATGATTTCGGACTGCCTAAGTTTATCAAAAGAATCGTTCCTTTTTTTATGAATTATGTCCGGCTCTGGGACGCCGTGAGCGCGGAGCGGGTCGACAGATTCATCGCCAATTCTAATTTTGTCGCCAAGAGGATAAAAAAATATTACAAAAAAAACGCCACGGTCATAAATCCTCCGGTGGCGGTAGAGAGATTCTATGTGGAGAATGATCCGGAGAAAAGAGGAGATTATTTTTTGATGGTGGGGCGCCTTATCGCTTATAAGCGCCACGATATCGCCATTGAGGCTTTCAATAAGCTGGGGCTTCCGCTAAAAATAATCGGACGCGGTCCGGAGATGAAAAGGCTTAAAAAAATGGCCGGACCGAATGTCGAGTTTCTCGGCAGGGTCGAAGACGAGGATCTTCCGAAATATTACGCCGAGTGCAAGGCTTTTGTTTTTCCCCAGGAAGAAGACTTCGGAATCGTGGCGATCGAAGCCATGGCGGCCGGCCGTCCGCTGATCGCTTACAAGGGAGGAGACATCGTCGAGCATATGGAGGAAGGAAAAACGGGGATATTTTTCCAAAACCAGACTGCCGGAGATATTGTTGAGGCTGTGAAAAATTTTGATGACAGTAAATATGACGGCGGATATATCCGGGAAAAATCGCTCAAGTTTGACAGGGAGATCTTTAAGAAAAAAGTGAAAGAATATGTAGAAAAAGCTTTGATAGAGAAGAATAATCAACCCCCTCTTTGCTAAAGGGAGAGGATGTTTTTTAATAAATATGTTTAATATCGAACTGTATTTAAAACCTTTTTTATTTGCCTTGGCGATAAGCTCCGCCTTGATATTCTTTATAATAAAGATGGCGGAGAAAAGAAATTTTCTTATTGCGAAAAGAAAAGGGGAGCGCCATATCCACGATAAGAGGAAGAAAATTTCCAGGCTGGGAGGCGCGGCTATCATTGCCGCTTTTTTGGCGGCTATTTTTTTGGATGAAAATTTGGTCATCGCAAAAGAGATGTGGGGAATGATACTCGGAGGAATAATTATTCTCTTAGTCGGCCTGGCGGATGATGTGAAAGAATTGGGATGGAAGACCCAGCTTATCTTCCAATCTTTTGCGGCATCCATGATATTTATTTTTGGCGCCAGGATAAATCATATCACCAATCCTTTCGGAGAGATCATTCTTTTTGATACGCCGGAAAAAGTTATTTTGGGGATATTTATGGGAATAGTCTGGTCGCTGATCCTTATAAATTCCATGAACTGGCTGGACGGGATCGACGGATTGAGCGGAGGAGTGGCTCTTGTCGGAGCGATCGCCATATTTATCCTGTCGCTCAAGCCGGAAGTCAATCAGCCTCCGGTTGGGATAATTTCCATCGCTCTTTCGGGAAGCCTTCTCGGATTTCTAATATTTAATTCTTATCCGGCCAAGATTATGGCGGGGACCAGCGGAGCTTTTTTTATGGGATTCATTCTGGCGGGAATTTCCGTTTTTGCGGGAACCAAGATTGCCACGACTTTATTGGTCCTGGCGGTTCCGATAATAGATTTTTTCTGGGTGATCGGCAGAAGGATAAGATTGAAAAAATCCATTTTTGAGCCGGATCAAGAGCATCTGCATCATAAATTGCTAGGCTTAGGCTGGTCCCAGCGGGAGATCAGCTTGTTTTTCTATTCGATCACCGCGCTGGTTGCGGTTGTCGCTCTGAGCGTCGGCGCTGTATGGAAAGTGGCGGTGATATCGCTTTTGCTCGTATTGTCAGGCGCGTTTTTTTATGCGATAAATAATCATAAAGGCGAAAAAGCGTAATTTTTTTGCTTGTCGCGGGAGACTTTTGCGGCCCGGAAAACGGCGCAAAAATTTCTCGCTTAAATCATATGAAAAAAACAATATTGTTCGCGTTGTTTTTCATAGTAATATTTTATTTTATCGATCTCGATGTTTTTGACAGAGGAGCCGAAGATGGAGACTGGGACAACAAAGTTTCTCTGGGCAAGTGCGAGTTCAGGCTGGAATTCGTAATAGATAATGAGTCGAGGCAGGCCGGCCTTTCCAACAGGGACAGTCTTTGCGAGGATTGCGGGATGCTTTTCGAATTCCCCGACAAAGGCAGGAGGACTTTTTGGATGAAAGATATGCGGTTCGATCTGGACATAATCTGGCTGGAGGATTTCAAGGTTGTCGGCATCGAGAAAAACATCCCGTATGGCTTCAAAGGGACGCTTCCTTCGCCGGCTTCGGTAAACAGGGTTCTGGAAATAAACGCCGGAAAATCTGATGAATGTAATATTGAGGAAGGAAGTGTGCTGGAATTTGTAGATTAGGGATGTTGTTTAGAGGAATCCCCCTTTAGAAAAGGGGGATTAAAGGGGGATTTGAAAGATTGTATATCATATCAAATCCTAATCGGAAGACTTGAAATCATATATTGTCTTACAAATCCCCCTCCCGCCTTTCTCAAAAGGCGGGATCTCCCTTTACTAAAGGGAGAGTTTATTTTTTTTGATAATAAAAATGGTGAGGCGAATTATATTGAATAGAGAAATATATGCCAAAAAAATTTCAATCTCTCCCTTGATCCCTCTCTCCCTGGATAGGGAGAGGGTTAGGGTGAGGGTTGAAAATAGTTAAAAATACATGCCAAAAAAATTCCAAAGGAAAATTGAAGATTTTATCTGCAAAAATTGCGGAACGAAGGTAAAGGGCGGGGGATACACCAACCACTGCCCGGATTGCCTTTGGAGCAGGCATGTGGACATAAATCCCGGCGACAGGCTGTCGGAGTGCGGAGGGATGATGGAGCCGATCGGAATAGACCAGAAAAAAGGAAATTATATCATTCTTCATAAGTGCATAAAGTGCGGATATGAAAAAAGGAACAGAACCGCGGAAGGGGATGATTTCGACGCGATTTTGAAGGTGGCAGGGGAATTACGTAATTAATTACGTAATTTAATACTTACTTTAGTACGTATTAAAATCCGAACACGTCGCTCATTAAAAATTTGACATTTTTTACAATAATGTTATTATCTTTCCTAAGCAAGATAATAATATCATTTTTTAGATGAGTAATATTTTTGTTCAATTTAACAGACGACATAGCCAGCTCTTATGGGAAGAGATCGGATGTGTTTTTTATGTATAAATATCATTTAATCTTTGCTTCAAAGCATCTCGGATCCCTTCTCATAAGGGATTTTTATTTTGAAAAAAATCTTTAAAGAAGGAAGTTCTTTCTTAAATCTGTCTGAGAAATATAAAAATCATCAAGGAGTTCCAAATGAAAAGTTCCGAAATTTTTTCAGATGAGAGAACGGCTGTAAAAAGGGTATCTAGTTGCGATATCGATTTGATTAAAGACATTGCGAGACTTTATTGCGAAATATGGAAGGAGCCTCCATGGAATGAATATTTTTGGAAAGCGGATAATGTTTTTCAAGACATTTCTTCACATATGAAAGAGCCTCGCGCCATCATTTTGGCGGCTTTTTATCGAAATAAACTGGCAGGATTTTCTTGGGGAAAATGCGTGGGAGAAAAGGAGCTTGAAACAATTTCTTCCGGAGCCGATCTGGGATTTATCTTTTCCGACAATCCCAGGGCATATTATATCAGCGAGTTGGCTGTCGATATGAGAATGAGGCAGAGAAGAATAGGAAGCAACTTGGCCGCAGAATTGATAAGAGAGGCGCGCAAAGAAGGTTTTGCGATTTTTTGCCTCAGGACAGACAGCGATGCAACGGCCGCTCAAAGGGTATACTCCGGATTAGGATTCATCAATTTGGGAATCTCCGATGGGAAATATCCCGAGCGCAAATATTGGCTGTTGAAATAGAATGACAAGGGAAGAATATCGCGGATATTCTTCCCTGCGCAAGAGCAAAATCGTATAGGATATATTTTTTTAAGATTCAAATAAATTATATAAATCAATAATTATATGAAATCAATAATTATAAGAAGAGGTAAATTTTCCGGAAAAACGCTGGCTATTTTTGGCGGGGTGCATGGAGATGAGGAAGTTGGAGTAAAAATTATAGATGAATTGAAAAATGGTCTTTCTTTAGAAGAGGGGACGGTTTATCTTGTGTATGCCAATACTGAAGCCATAAAAAAGAAAAAGAGATTTGTCGAAAGAGATCTTAACAGATGTTTTTTTTCTGAAAATAAAAATAGTTCGCTCGAAGATAGGCGCGCGAGAAAATTAATTAAAATAATGGATAAATGCGATGCCGTGCTCGATCTGCACTCTTTTTCGGACCAAGGGAGCGATGCTTTCGCTATTTGTGAAAAAAACGCCTTTGAAATCGCGAATAAATTCAAAGTGGCGGTCGTGTCCGACGGCTGGTCAGAAGCGGAGCCCAATGGAACTGACGGATATATGTTTGATAAAGGAAAAATAGGGATATGTTTGGAATGCGGACCTAAGAATGAAATAAATAAATCCTTGAAGGTTGCGCGACACGCTGTGGAAATTTTTTTGGATCATTTCGGATGTAAAAAAACAAAACAAAAACCCAGTAAGAAGAAGAAACGCTATATAACAGCTGTCAGGGCGGTTAAAAAAGAAGGCGATAATTTTAGATTCTCAAAAAAATTCAGGAATTTCGAAACTTTACCGGATGGAATTGTTTTCGCTTATGACGGAAAAAAGGAATATAAGGCCGATAAGGGGAATTGCATAATTCTTCCCACTCCTTGCGAAGTTATAGGGGGAGAAGTTTTTGTCTTGGGGAAAGAAAAAATTAATTGATATATTTTAAAAATAGCTGGGGAATTAAGGGACTTTTAAACTAAATTTTAAAAATTGTCGTAACTAAATTTAAGTTGACTTTTAAGTTCAAGTTTGCTATTATTTATTGTTGCAATTTCTTTAAATTGCAAATATTAACAAAGTACATTTAAAATTGAATAATGAGAGGATATTATGGATTATAGAGGAATATTTCGACTAAGTGAAAATGATCTGGATAAGATTGCCTATGCCAATAACTGGCTCCCGAAAAGAGTTATTGATGCGCATGTTCATTCTTGGCCAAATTATGCAGATTTTAGGTGCGTGCTTAATGAAAACGCGCATGTCCCAGGGTCTATGTATAATTATTTTCAATGGAGCATGCATAAAAAAATAATTAACGCAATGTTTCCTAAAATCGATTATTTGTCAGTTGTTTTTGGAATGCCATATATTATGAATGATGTGGAAATGAATAAATATATATTGGAGCAAAAGGAATACAATTCTATATTGCCTGCGATGGTTGATAATAATCAATCTTCTTATGGCGATGGTGATGTGCAGGATGAATTGATAAAAAATTTTTGTGCATTAAAAATGTATCCTGTTCCAAGGCAAAAAAATGCGCTGAGGTCTAAAATTATTGATGTCTTCCCAATTAAAAAACTAAGAGAAGTGAATTATGCAAGATCTTCTATTATTCTGCATTTGCCAGTTAACTTATTTCATCATCACGATGAATTAATCGCATTAGCTGAAGAATTTTGTGATATTATTTTTATTGTAGCGCATTGCGGTAATTTTTACTGCTATAACGCAAAATTTAGTGAGTCATTAAGTAATGACATCGTTAAACATAAGAATATATTTTTTGACACAGCAATGGTTGCTAATGCAGATGTATTTTGCGAATTAATTTCGCGAGTTGGTATAGCGCGCTTACTGTATGGCAGTGATGCTCCATTTAGCTATATTAGCGGGAGACACATAATGTATGATGATAAAATCATGATAGAAAGTGCAGTACCATTTGCATGGGTAAAAGAAGACCATTATCAACGATATCAGCACTTAATAGATACGTTCCCATTTTTTCATATAGAGACAATAATCTCAATTAGAGATGCATTAAAATCCTGTTTGGGTAGTGAAAATAGAGGAAAGGAACTTGTGTTTTATAACAATGCAAATAGATTATTTGGGGGAAGCAAATTATGAAAACAAGAGAAGAAATTGCAAAGAGCATTAAGAGCAGATTTTTTATTCTCACACAAAATGGTAACGAAATTCCGATTGACTTATCCATAATTAATGAAAAGCAGGAATTCCTGAGGGAGTATCCTGAGCTGGTAAAGGTTATTAAATTTGAAGTTCTTGGTGAAAAACCCGGGAAAGTGCCGCCGTCGGTTCATCTTATGCAAAAACTTGAACTTGTCGGGTATGAAGCAGCGAGTGATTCTGGCCATTTCAGGTTTTACCCAAAAGGTTCGTTGATGTTGAAGCTTTTAGAGGATTGGGCTGAAGAAATCGCAATAAAAAGACTAGGCGCAATGCAAATTGAAACTCCTATTTTGTATGACTGGAATCATAAGTCGATACGTAGTCAGGGTGAATCTTTTCACGAGAGGCATTATTCGGTTAAGGTGCCAGATCATAAGGACAAAGAATTTGTCTTAAGGTTTGCTGGCGACTTCGGATTGTTTTGTATGCTGGGCGATTCAAATATTTCATACAAACAGCTTCCTTTGCGTGTTTATGAGTTCTCAAAGAGCTTTAGATATGAACTTAGGGGAGGGCTTGTTGGCTTGAGGCGTCTGAGAGGATTTTCAATGCCAGATGTTCACAGTTTTTGTTCTGATATTGAACAGGGATGGGAAGAATACAAAGAGCTGTATCGTAGCTATTCTGACTTAGCAAATGCTACCGAGACTGAATACGCAATCATTTTCAGAATAGTGGATGGTTTTTACATGAAACACAAAAACCAAATCTTGGAGATGCTGCAGTATAGCAACCAACCAGCCATCATAGAGGTGCTGTCTGATATGAAACATTATTGGGCAGTAAAGCATGAATTTCAGGGCATTGATTCTGTGGGTGGCGCATGTCAAGTGGCTACTGTACAGTTGGATGTTATGGATGCCGAGAAGTACGGTATCACATATACAGATGAAAAAGGAAAGGAGGTTGGGTGTATAATATGTCACTCAACCATTGGTGCGCTTGAGCGGTGGCTATTTCTCGTTCTTGAATCAGCCATGAAGATGGAAGTCCCACAATTTCCGTTGTGGCTTTCTCCAGAGCACGTCCGTTTTATACCGGTATCTGAGGAATATTTAAGTCATGCTATTCGGTTAGCATCCGAATTTTATGACAAAAATATCAGAGTATCAGTTGATGATCGTCAGTTGACGGTCGGAAAAAAGATCAGGCTCGCAAGCCAGGAGTGGACGCCATATATAGTGGTTGTTGGCCAACGAGAAGTTGATATGGGTATTGATACGGTGAAAAAACGTGGGGTGAAAAATGATATATCAATGACTAGCGAACAACTGATCAAAGAAATATCCCTAAGTATTTCACAAATGCCATTTCGCCATTCAACTTTGCCACGGCTAATGTCCAAAAGACCAACATTTTACGGCTGATGTTCAAATGGGTGTAGTATAGTCGATTTAAAAATCGACTATACTACTTTAATTACCTAGAAAGTTAAGGGAGCTTAATCATGATACGCAAGGAAAAATTTGGTGGTATTATTTATAATGAGGATAGTGGTAAAGTGTATTCCGTGGATGACTTTACCTTTCGCGCTATTGAGCTAAAAAATGAACACAAGAGCGATTCTGTTGTTCTTAAAATTTTAGAACAGGAATTTTCTGTTCAGCCGGATGAAAAACAATACTATCAGTTGCAGGAACTATTGGCAAAAAACTTTACTCCGGAGAGCTTGAAGACCCAGCGAAATAGTTGCATAACGGATGATGAGAAAATATCTTTCGGAGAAGATATGGGATCACATTTTGTTGCGCCCATTATTATTTTCTGGATTTTAACTAACAAATGCAACTTAAGATGCATGCACTGTGTTCAAGATTCAGGAATTGAATACGACGGAGATCTTTCAACTGTTGAGTGCATGTCAATCATCGATCAATTTAATGAAATGGGTGTGTGCGAACTGAGTTTCAGCGGAGGGGAACCACTTTCCGTTTTTGATAAATTGATTGATATTGGCTCCTATTCGCGTAATCTTGGATTTAAGTTGAGTGTTGCCACAAACGCTGTGTTGGCAAATACTAAAAGGGCAAAGATGCTATTTGAGGCAGGATTTGGATATGCGCAGGTCAGCATTGAGGGATCACAACATCTGCATGATAAAATTCGTGGCAAGGGCGCTTTCGAGGCTGCTAAAAAAGGGATTGCAAACTTAAGCAAGGAAGGGCTGTCAATTATGTTGGCAACCACGATTTCAGATGCAAACAAGGAAGATCTCAATATTGTTATTGATCTTGCAAAAAATCTTGGTGTGCGAGGAGTTCGTTTTGTTCGATTCCTTCCAATGGGGAGAGGGTTGGATAATTTAGATATGTTCTCTATTTCTCGCGATGACGAATTGCGTATTGCAGAAAAATTATGGAAGTTAAAGTGGCAGAATATCAATGATCTCGTCATTACTTTCAATAAGCATTACGCATCATATGGAATGAAAGTTGCCCCAGAAATAAGTGGTCTTGATGAATTTGACTGGAAATGGGATTGTCCTGCCGGTAGAATGAGGGCCACTATTATGCCAAGCGGAGAAATAACAACCTGTCCGCTTATTGGCAGTCTGGGTTTAAGCGGAGGAAATGTGAGGACTCACAACTTCCGAGACCTTTGGCTCTCCAGTGATTTTTTCCAGAAGTTTCGCGAAGAAAAAGAAGACTGCATCGGCTGTAAGGAATGGAGAATCTGCAAGGGAGGGTGCAAGGCATGGTCCTATGTCGGTAGCGGTCGCATAGGGTCACGAGACCCTTTGTGCTTTTTGAACCTTTAGTGTAGGGGTTATAAAATGGATAAGCAATATAGACCTATCATACAGATAATGTGGCACTTGAATAATGAATGTAATCTGCAATGCAGGCATTGCTACATTAAAAATCAATCACGCATTCCTGTTGATAGATTAGATTTTCAGCTCAAGGCGATTGACCGGATAATCGAATTGTGCGAATATTATTCCTTAATAAGGGTCGGACTGCTTGGCGGAGAACCATTATTGGATCCTAATATTTTCACAATTATAAAACATCTAAATGATGTGGGAGTCAGAAGAGTTGATATCGGAACAAATGCCACACTCATTGATTTTAAATGTGCTAAACAAATAGCTTCCCTGAATGTTAAAATGGTTCAGATAAGTCTTGAGGGGCATAATTCAGAAGTCAATGATCAGGTTCGCGGAACAGGTTCCTTCAAAAAATCGATTCATGGTCTAAGGCTTTTAAGGAATTGCGGTATCGATGTGGGGATTATGACAACCGTGTCAAAATTCAATTTGCAATATATCGAAAATATTGTTAACATGGCAGAAAGAGAGGGTGCAAAACTAATTGCATTCAATAGGATGTTGCCAATAGGGAAGGGAAAAGGCGGAATGCTTATTCCATTGGAAAGTCATGAGATGAAGGAAATGATGAGATTGATACACTCGTTGAACGACTCTAGAAGTATTGAGGTGACTTCCGATGATCCTTTGCTTTATGTCCCAGTTGATGGCAGGATTCTTTCTTCGAGTGAACTGGGTGGGTGCGGTGCAGGTATTGGCAATTTGGCAATATGTCACAATGGTGATGTTTTCCCATGCAGACGTTTGCCGATAGTCGTTGGCAATATTTCCGACAGTTCCCTTTTGGATATAATTAATTCAGAAAAGATGGATTGTTTTTATGACAGAAAGTCTTTTTTGAAGGGTTATTGTGCGGAATGTGATTTTAGGCAAATATGTGGCGGTTGTAGAGCCGCGGCGTATGCCTATACAGGTGACCATCATGGTCATGATCCACAATGTTGGAGAATTTCAACAGTATACAAAGGAGGTGATTAAAATTGGGTGCGGAAAAGCAGCTGAAGAGGCGCGGCTTCTCGTTGCGGGAGTTTGTTACTTCTTGCTCAACCTGTATGGGAAAGGAGGGCATGCTCGGAGATGAAGCAAAGCCGTATACCGCAAAAAGCCAGACCAAGAAGCGGAAGAAGCAGTAATGTTTCGTTTCGCGAGCGTAGTAAGTGGGGATGTAATTAATTTTACATCCCCCTAATTTTTTAGTACAATATTTTATATATAAAAAAATAAATCTGTTTTTATGAATATCAATGATGTAAATAACCTGGTTAAGAAATTTACAAAGTCATTTATCAGCGAGCATGAATCGGTTGATATTGAAGGGATATTATTATTTGGCTCTGCTGTTGACGAAAAACATTTTAATCAACATTCCGATGTTGATCTTTATGTTGTGATAAAAAATATCGGGAAAAGATATCGTGGGGTGAAAAACATTAATGGCATAGAAATAGACTATTTTGTAAATCCAATAAAACAATTGAGAGAGGATTTTGAAGCGGCAAAAATAATAAATAAAAAAACAGTTTTGTCTATGCTCGCGGACGGAAAGATTATTCAAGACAAAGATTCTAATTTACAAAAATTAAAAGAAGAAGCCAAAAATGAATTGAAGAAAATATCTCAAAAAAAGATGACAGATCATCAGATCTTTATCGCCAAATATTTTATAAAGGACTATCTCAATGATATTAAGGATTCATCAGAAGTTAATAACATTTTTGCATGGCAGAGAAATATTTCCTTATTATTAAATTATCTTGTCGATACTTTTTGCGCGTACCATGGTATTCTTATTGCAAAGCCAAAATATCAAAAAGAATTGATTAATAGTGCGGATCCCAAATTTTTAGAAATATATGAGGAAATTGCAAGCGTTCACTCTCGCGCTGATGCTGAAATTATGATTAAAAAGCTGTCTAAATATGTTCTTGATGATATGGGTGGTGCATTAGAAAATGATTGGGAGCTAGAAAGTGATATATGATTTTTATATTGGATATGAGGGGATGGATGGAGCCGATCGGAATAGACCAGAAAAAAGGAAATTATATCATTCTTCATAAGTGCATAAAGTGCGGTTATGAAAAAAGGAACAGAACCGCGGAAGGGGATGATTTCGACGCGATTTTAAAAGTAGCCGGGGAATTACGTAATTAATTACGTAATTTAATACTTACTTTAATACGTATTAAAGTAAGTATTAAATATATCTTTCTGTAGCATAAAATGGCATTTTTCCATATCGATTATCATTTCTTAGTTTTACCCGCCTGCAATACATGTGCATAAGCACTGCGGGCAGGTAGAGAAAAAACATAAAACGTCCACATTTGCTTTACAAACTCATTTTTGATAAAAGGTTATGAATAAAGGATAAAATGGGTGTCTTGTGGATAACTTTTTGGGAATATAATTCTGTAAGATTTTTCCAATAAGATTTTATTGACAATTTACGAATTTGGTGTAAATTTTATGGTTAAGCTATCTTATATAGCTTGATCAGTATCTTAACAATAGAAAAGGAGATAAAACGATGAAAAAGTGCTGTAAATATTGCATTAATCCTATGGGTTTGAATGTCGTCAATCCTGTAACAGGAAAAGAGCTTAAATTTTATGAAGTCGGTAATGAAACCGTCTGTGAGATTTGTTTTGATATTATGAATTCCGGTAGTTTACCTTCAAGAAAGCAATTCGACGAAGAATTTGAGCTGTTTTTGCGAGAGAATAAAAAAATTCTTTTTGCATATTCGGGAGGTTTAGATAGCACAGTTGTTTTGGCTAAGCTTGCCTCGGAATGCCAGAAGAGATCTATTGAGCTGCAGATTTTCACTGTGGATACCAAGGTTAAAGGTAGGGTTGCGGAAGAAAATATCGAGAATGTTTTAAATTTTCTCAACCTTAAAAAGAATCACTTTTATGTAGATGTTGCTGATAAAATTCAGGATAATCCAAAAATTCTGGATATAACCGGTAAGCCTGTTACAACTCTTGATGTCTATAAAATTTGCAGAGAGAAAGGCATATTGCCTTGTGGCAAAATATGCAACACCATGATTGACGGGACATATGATTCTGTAATGAAGGATCTGGGATTTACCGTAATGGTTACAGGTGGGGATACTCCAAAGAAAAATTCAAAAGGGGCGTATTCTCTTTTTTGGACTAAGCCAAGCGGTGTTACCATTGTACGCGGTGCATATGCTTTCGGCCTTTCCAAGTTGATCAATTTCACTTATATCACGGATCATAAAATCCCATGGGTTCATCCCAGATGTGGCGGATACGATACCGACTGTCTGATCCCCGGTGTTTTCTTTGCGGAGGGATTAAATTTTCAGTCCAATCGGGGGATGGAATTTGTGGTCGCAAAATATCCTATCATCTTAGACTATCTGACCGAAAGAGTGCGCTTTGGCGTAATCAATTATGAAGAAGCCCTGAAAATGATTACCAGCGTAGATGTTTCGAGTGAACAGTCCTACGGGGAACTGCTGGAAATTCTTGAAATTAAAAGTAGATGAGGAGGTTATCTATGCTTGTTACTAATTTGCATCATTTGGCAGCTCCCTGTATTGCAAAAATTAGGAAACAGGATGATGCTATTTGTCAGAAAGACGATTTATATTATCTTAATCCGTCGGCGATTATTCGCTATGAGCCAAATGGGGCTGTTATTACTCCGCCTATGTTGTATTCCTCATTTCTGTTTGTGGATGAGGATATAGTGAACCTGCTGAAAGGTAGGATATTTTCAGGAAAGGGTATTCCGCATCATGTGCTGTCGTCTTTGCTTGAGAACGAGGTAATTCTAAAGGAGCCAACCCCAACTCAGGTATATAGAGAAATGCACGTCGATGTCAGTGGTTTGCCGACGCAAGTACTGTTTGAAATAACTTCTTTCTGTAATTGTGATTGCATAACTTGTTATCACAAAGCTGATCTCGATCACTATATTCCTCCGCTTGAAGACCTGATTAATAGGATTTCAAAACTGAAGGAATTGGGGATAGGTCTGTTTGAGGTAACGGGAGGCGAGCCATTTTCCCGTAATGATTTACATCAAATCCTTAATTTTATCAAACAGCAAGGGTTGCATTTTTATGTTGTGACCAATGGCGAATTTCTAATTAATTCGTCGAATGAGCTGATTGATATTTTAAAAGAAGGCTTAGGTTTGGCAGTAAGTCTGGATGGGGTTGGCGAGATTCATAACCGCGTTAGACGACGTGATGGATTATATGTTAAGATGATGGCAGGGCTTGATTATCTTCATTTTAAGGGTATTAAAATTTATTTCATTTCAACCTTAAATAAGGAGAATCTTGCCAGTGTCGAGGAAATGGTTGATGTTGCGAAGAAATTCAATACGATAGTTCATTTTCGACCTACTATCAAAACCGGCGCAGCAGTGCTCAATAATCTCGAACCGGTGGATCTCGCAAGAGAGTTGGGTGGCCTACTGAAACATCCTAATGTCCGAAATGGGTTGTTGAGCACCAAAAAAACTGTTCCGTATTCGCGCTATTACGGATGTGGTTTGCGGAAAAGGATTTCTGTGGACAGTCGCGGGGTGTTATATCCCTGCGTTATGGATCGGACACGTTTTTTAGGTAATATCAAAGATTACTCGCCGAAATTATTGGTTAGTGATTTAGAAGATGAGACCAAAAAATTACTGATACAGAACGAAGATTGTCGCAGGTGTGATAAAAACAGCAAAGAAATTATTTGCGGAGGGTTCTGCAGATTTTCTAACCGTTACAAAAAAATGATCATTAGGGAATAATTATGAACAAAGAAAAACGATATGACAATTCAGAGGCTTATCGTGTGATGGCAAAATTTTACGATAAGCTGATGGGAGGAAATAAATATCCTGGCTGGAAGATTTTGATTGCCGATGTTGTTGAAAAATATAACATTCCCAAGGGCACATGCTTGGATGTTGCTTGTGGAACCGGAAATATCTCCAATCTCTTAATCGAGTTGGGATTTAAAGTGATCGGGATCGATATCTCGGATGAGATGATCTCAGTCGCTAAGCAGAAATTTCCCGGCGAGCAGTTTGTCTGTGTTGACGCAAGGAATTTCAATTTAGGAGATCAAACCAAACCAGTTACATTAGTGGTTTCCTTCTATGATTCCTTAAACTATCTGCTTTCTGACGATGATATGTTGCAAGCATTTAAAGCTGTGAGCCGTAATATTCCGGTAGGAACGATTTTTCTTTTTGACATGAATCCCATGGATCATGTTCAGGTCGCCCAAAGATTTAAACCGCGGATATTCGAAGAATCTGAATTCTATTCGATATTCCGTTTTAGCGGAGAGGACAGATTTTGGGTATTAGACATCGACTTCTTCGTTAAGGAAGGAGAATTCTACCGCCTGATAAAGGAGAAGCATATTGAGAGGGGGTATGACAAAGGAGATATTGTTCCATTACTTGAGCAGGCCGGTTTCAATTTGCTGGAGGTTATAGAAGAACATAAGATTTATGAAGACAATAAAAAGCATTTGAGCCGACTTTATTTTGTTGCTCAGAAAAACTCAATCAAGAAAAGGAGGTGATTAAGCGTGGAAGCGGTTATATCGAATGAACCAAGCATCGAAATCGAAGACTGGCAAATGGACATCGAAGAATTCGATGCCAATGGCTGTCTTATCAACGGCGACTGATGTCGCAAATTGAGGTTCCGTCATAGTTATGGCGGAACCTCCCTCAATTTTTATAGGGAGTAAGCGATGGAAAAGATATTGAGATTAAATCCTGCTGTCGCCTACCGAGAAAAAAATGGAATCTATGTTTTTTATCACGACTTTAGCTATACATTTTTTACGGGGGCTGCTGCAAAACTTATCAATCAAATGTTTGTAACCATTAACGAGAAGCGTAGCTTGAAAGAGCTGCCTGAATCGTTTTTGAATTACCTCATCTCAAGGGAGATATTGGAGAAACAGCTATGAAAGGGTTTGGTCGTGAAGAGTTGCTTGAATTAGCATGGGAAAAACCGATTTTGGCTCAGATTGAGATTACAAACAAATGTAATCAGGAATGCAAGTTCTGTTATACTGGCAAGAAGGCTATGGAAACAAAACACGATCTTACGCTAGTACAATGGCAGGGTATAATTCTCAAGCTTCGCAATCTTGGAATCAGGCGACTAGATTTTACGGGTCGAGAAAGTTTTATGTATCCCGATTTTACAGCTCTGATAAGTTGGTGTAAAGAGCTTGGTTTTGAATTAAGAATTAATACAAATGGAACATCTGATGTTTCGAATGTATTAAAATTTGCCGATGAAATTGTTTTTTCAGTGCATGGAATTGGAAGTGTCCATGACGAGATTGTTGGGAAAGCTAATTCATTTAATTTGGTTGAAGCCAACATAAGACGAGCCTTTGCCAACGGAGTCAATGGAATAAGGACATCAATAAATATGTCCTTGGTGAGGTCGAATTACCATCAGATGATGGAGGTGTTCACTTATTTCGATTCAAGGTATGATATTTATAAATTTGCACCATCCATTCCGGTGCCTTCCCGTTTCGGAAATGTTTTCGAAGATATCGCGTTAGTTTTGAATCGGGAATTGCTGGAAGATTACATAAATAATCTAAAAAAAATTCCCAAAAATAAATTAACGCTGAAGCATGGATTTCACAGCATCTTCATTGACGATAGAGAGCATTATATAAATTCGGGCTTATTATTGCCTAATTGTGCGGCGGGGAAGTATAAGCTGGTGGTGGAAAGCGACGGTAAAGTTTTTCCGTGCAATTTTTTTAAGAGCGAAGAATTTTACTGCGGAAATATTTTAACCGATAATGAACACCGTATCTGGAAGTCAGGCAAGGGCTTTGAGCGTTTCCGCCAACTTGTACTTAAAGATCGAATTCCTGAGGAATGCCATATATGTCTAAAAAAACCAAGATGTTATTCTGGCTGCAGAGCTTGGGCATCAAACTACGAAGAAGGAGGATTTGAAAATGTCAAAGACCAGCGATGCGAAATTAGGTCTGCATTTATTGGAGGTTGAGATAACTACCAAATGCAACCTGGATTGTCGCCATTGCTACAATCGAACTAACAAGCATTTGGATATGCCTCTGGACGACGTGATTAATCTGATAAGGTTTGCGGAGGAAAATAATGTCCAAAAATTCATTGTTTCGGGTGGCGAGGCGGCATTACATGCCAATTTTAGAGATTTGGTCGACTATATAAAAGTAAACAAGCCGAATCTTAAAATGGTCGTTCAGTCAAATGGATTGATCGGGGAGATGGATATCGAGACTATCAAGGCATTTAATATTGTCCACCTCAGTTTCGAGACTGACGATTCTGCGGTGAGAAAAACTTCCGTAAAAAAGACGGTGGAAATAGCCAAGCGACTTATCAATTCTGGTATATATACTTATTTTTTCGCAACAGTTCATCCTGGCAATATTGATAAGATTGACTGGATGGTAAAAATAGCGAATCATAATAGTATAGATATTGGCTTTAATCTCTGTATTCCTGGAGACAAGGAAGATCTCCAATTAACGCCAAATCAGAAAGTTGAGGTCGTAAAAAAGTTACATCAGCTTTATCTGGACAAAAGAACTTTGCGCTTCACTTCTCCGTTTGCTGCGATTTTAAAGGATCAAAAAACTGAAAGGTATGTCGGCATAAAAGGCGGATGTACTGCTGGAGTGGCTGCATGTGTTATTTTGCCGAATGGCGATGTTGTGCCTTGTCCGTTTTTTAGACTCAAAGCGGGGAATATTTACGAGAACGACTTGAAACAACTATGGTTTGAATCAAAGATATTCAACGCATTGAGGAATCGCCTTGCATTTGATGAGCCATGCGGCAAGTGTGAATACTTGTCATATTGCGGAGGATGTAGGGCAAGAGCTTATTATCAGAAAAATAAGTTAAACGGATCTGATGCTGACTGCATTAAGATTTAGAGAGAAATCATCCTCTAATTTAAACGGGTAGTTTGTGAAATACACAAACTACCCTTATTTTTTAAAAAGATTATACAAATCCCATGTTTATTCATTTAGTTTTTATATATCGTTGACAAAAATAAAAACGGACATTGTTTTATGGATGAAAAAAATAGAGTAAGCGGGTCGTCTCAATTGAGAATAGCCCGCTTTTGAATTTTCAGAAAAATCCCAAAATAGTCCACATTTGCTTTACAAGCTCATTTTTGA
>Ga0172382_10002213_pt1 | contig 33092 bp, 25 predicted proteins | sample Leawel138RmetaG_FD_122245 | JGI IMG/M metagenome (GOLD analysis project Ga0172382, IMG submission 122245) | Leachate microbial communities from a municipal landfill in Southern Ontario, Canada - Leachate well 138R metaG | ecosystem: Engineered > Solid waste > Landfill > Unclassified | place...
CAACGGGCGCACCGCGCCGGATACCCTGTCCGATGCCGGCGTGCCGTGGCTGCCGACCCAGCCGTACAACTCGCTGCCACGCACGCGCCCGGGCGAGACGGTGCTCATGCGCGTGGTGGCCGCAGGTCGCGAGATGCACCCCTTCCACACCCACGGCAACAACGCGCTGATCATCGCCCGCGACGGCAGGCCGCTCACCAACGTGCAGGGCAAGGACCTGTCCTACTCCGACTACACCATCCAGGCGGTGCCCGGCCAGACCTACGACGCGCTGTTCAGCTGGACCGGCAAGGGCCTCGGCTGGGACGTCTACGGCCATGTCGCGGGAGACGGGCATGCCTGCGTGGACGAGACGAACAACCACGGCGGCAGCGGCCCGGACGGTTACGACGACACAACCTGGGAATACTGCCCGGATCACAACAAGCCGTTTCCCGTGGTGTTGCCGGAAAAACAGGACCTGGTGTTCGGCGCCTGGTACAGCGGTTCACCGTTCCTCGGCGCCATGGGCAGCCTGCCCCCGGGTGAAGGCGGCCTGAACCTGAACAACGGGCTGTTCTACATGTGGCACTCCCACACCGAGAAGGAACTCACCAACTTCGACATCTTTCCGGGTGGAATGATAACCATGCTCATCGTCGAGCCGCCGGGCACGCCCATCCCGTGATGGCGCCGCACCCCCAAACAGCCTGGACAAGGAAGGGACTCAACATGAACCTGTTCAAACATCGCCTGTGCTGGGCCGCGGTCGCGGGCGCGCTCGCCGCGCCGGCAGCGGCCCAGGACGTCTATCTGGTCGCACGCCCGTTCACCAAGACCATGCCCGACGGCGTCACGGTCACGATGTGGGGCTACGCCGAGGACAGCAACGGTTTCGACACCGCCGGCGGCGAAGGGCCGACCACCTCGCCCGGGCCGCTCATCGTGGTGGCCGACGACGACCCGACGCTGACGATTCATTTGCGCAACGAACTGGCGGTCGCGACGTCACTCATGATCCCGGGCCAGATCACCGCCATGGCGCCGGTGTTCCAACCCGACAGCACGGGTCGTCAGCGCGTGCGTTCGTTCACCCATGTGACGGCGCCGGGCGAAACCGGTGAGTACACCTGGTCCAATCTGCGCCCCGGCACCTACGCCTACCAGAGCGCCACGCATCCGCAGGTACAGATCCAGATGGGCCTGTACGGCCCCGCCAAGAAAGACACGTCGTCCGGCGAGGCCTACCCGGGCGTCGCCTACGATGCGCAGGCCATCCTGTTCTACAGCGAGATCGATCCGGCCTTGCATGCGGCCGTGGCCAGCGGCGACTACGGTGGTCCGTCCTATCCGAGCACCCTCGACTACCGGCCGCGTTATTTCCTGGTCAACGGTGAGCCGCACACCGGCGCGCCGCCCCCCATCGCCGTGGGCGCCCGCGGCCAACGCACCCTGCTGCGTTTCATCAACATGGGACTGCGCACCCACGCGCCGGTGCTGTACGGTGGCGACCTGAGCCTGGTAGCCGAGGACGGCAATGCCTACCCCCATCCGCGCCAGCAGTACTCCGTGATGTTGCCCGCCGGCAAGACCCGCGACGCCATCTTCACGCCGAGCGCCGAGGGGATCTATCCCATCGACGACCGCATGCTCAGCCCGGGCATGCTTTCCTACCTCGCGGTGGGCTCCAGCACGGCGCCCCAGGCAAGCAGCGATCTCTATTCCGTGGTGGAAGACGGCGTGCTGGAGGTCGACGCCCCCGGCGTGCTCGGCAACGACAGTCCCGCGGGAGGTCTGACTGCCACCCTGGTCGACGGCGTGCGAAACGGCGCACTGAGCCTGAATGCCGACGGTTCCTTCCACTACACGCCGAACGCCGATTTCAGCGGCAATGACGGCTTCAGCTACCGGGCCGGTGACGGCACCGTGTCGAGCAACGTGGCCATCGTGACCATCAACGTCACGCCCGTGAACGATCCGCCACAGGGCACGGCCGATGTGGCAATGGCCACGGGCACCGCGCCGATCGTCATCGCCGTGCTCGCCAACGACACGGACCCCGACGGTGACGCACTGACCGTCGCATCGGTATCCACACCAAGCGGCGGCACCGCGGTCATCAACCAAGACAACACGGTGACCTACACGGCCAACGCCGGCACCACCAGCGATGCCTTCACGTACGTGCCTTTCGACGGTGAACTGAACGGTGCACCTGTCAACGTGAGCATCACGGTGCAAGCGGCCGTCAATCAGCCGCCCGTGGCCGTGGAAGACACTGCGCGGGCGGCCCGCAACGAAACCATCACCATCGCGGTACTTGCCAACGACACGGACGCGGACGGCAACATCGTTCCGGGTAGCGTGACCATCACCACCCCTCCGAACATGGGCGGCACGGCCACGGTCAACGGCGACGGTTCGATCACCTATACCCCGCGCACCAACTTCCGCGGCACCGATACCTTCGCGTACACGGTCGCCGATGACGCAGGTGCCGTCTCCAACGAGGCCAACGTGCGCGTGAACGTGCGCTGATGCATCGGGGGCAGCCCTCGCGGCTGCCCCCCAAGGAGCAAACAACATGAGATACCTGTCATTGTCCGTGCTGATCCTGGGGCTGTCGCTGGCCGCGGCGCCCGTCATGGCCTCCGCACCGGAAGCGCCGAAAACCCCGCAATCGATGTCGGCCAAGGAACTGAGCGAACGCTTCGGCATCGAGTTGCAGGGCATCCGCCGCGTGGCGGGTGGCTACATGCTCGACATGCGCTACACGGTACGCGACAGCACCAAGGCCGCGCGCCTGCTCGGTCACGACCTGATCCCCCAATTGATCGACGAACGACGCAACACGCACCTCATCACCCCCGCGCCGCCGAAGATCGGTCCCCTGCGTCAGACGGGCGCGTCGCTGCGCGACGGCCGCACCTATTTCGTTTTCTTCGCCAATCCCGGTAAGGGCGTGAAGGCGGGCGATCCGGTGTCGGTGATGCTGGGTGATATCCAGCTGGAAGGATTGACCATCCAGTAACCGACGATGAGTGACACGACAGCCACGGACTTTCTGCTATGAATCCGAGAACGAAGGCTTGCCTGTTGGCAGGCGGCATGGCATGCGCCTCGGGCGCAGCGGCCGGCGAGATCGCCCCCGACCTGGCCGAACGGCTGAGACGTGCCACGCCCGACGAACGGGTCCGCGTCATCGTCACGCTCAACGACCAGGTGAACGTGGAGGCCTACCGCGGCCGCCGTCGCGGCGATCTGATCAGTGCCCTGCGCCGCCACGCCGACATCACCCAGGCCTCGCTGCGCGCCACCATCGCGAGTGAAGGCGCGGCCGAGGTCACGCCGCTGTGGATCATCAACAGCATCGCGGCGGAGGTACCGGCGCGGCTCGTCAAGTCCCTGTCACGGCGCCCGGACGTGGCGCGGGTGCGCCTCGATGCGGAAGCCGTGTTGCCGCCCACCGAGACCTCGCAGGCACCTCCGACCTGGAATCTTGCCGCGATCCGCACCGATGCCATGTGGGCAGAGGGCCTTGCCGGCGCCGGCGCGGTGGTGGCCAGTCTCGATACGGGCGCGGACGTCAATCACCCGGATCTGGGCGGCCGCTGGCGCGGCGGCCACAACAGCTGGTACGACCCGTACCGTCAACATGCCGCGCCGCACGACGCCCATGGGCACGGCACCCAGACCCTCGGCATCATGGTGGGCGGCGACGCGAGCGGTGTTGCCATCGGCGTCGCGCCACAGGCCCAATGGATCGCCGCGCGCATTTTCAACGACGCCCACGTGGCGTATACCAGCGCCATCCACCGTGCCTTTCAGTGGGTTCTCGATCCGGATGGCAACCCCGCAACCGATGATGCGCCGCAGGTGGTCGTGGGTGCCTGGGGTTTGCTCAATACAAACACCTGCGTCCCCGAGTTCGAGCAGGATGTGCAGGTCCTCAAGGCCGCCAATATCGCGGTGGCCTTCTCCGCCGGCAACACCGGGCCTTCCGCCGGCACCAGCCTCAGCCCTGCCAACTATGCCGACAGCTACGCCATCGGCGCGGTGGACGAAAACCTCGACCTCGCCGGATTCAGCGCCCGCGGCCCGTCCGCCTGCACCGGTGGGCTGTATCCGCATGTGGTGGCTCCCGGTGTGAACATACGTACGGCCGATCTGTCGTTCGGCGGCGCGGCACCCGATCCGTACATCACGGTGAGCGGAACCTCGTTCTCGGCAGCGCACCTGGGCGGCGCCATCGCGCTGCTGCGTGCCGCCATGGCCAGTGCGGATGTGGCAACCATCGAAAACGCGTTGAACGCGAGCGCCGCGGACCTCGGCCAGCCGGGCGCAGACAACGCCTATGGCCACGGCCTGATCGACATTGCCGCGGCCTACCAGCGTTTGGTCGCGGCAGTACCTCCGCCCGAGGACGAGGACCCCCCGGCCGAAGAACCGCCCCCGGGCGACGATCCTCTGTCGGATGCGGATGCCGACGGCTACAGCGCCGCAGCCGGTGACTGCAATGACCAAGACGCCGGCATTCATCCGGGTGCCACGGAGGTAAAGTCCGACGGCATTGACCAGGACTGCAACGGCTACGACCTGACCATCGCCATCACCCGGGCGCTTTACACTGCCCGACGCGGCACCCTGGAGGTGATCGCCACCAGCCAATACGGCGCACAGGCGGCGTTGACGCTGCACGGCGTCGGCGCCATGAACTGGGATGCGGCGACCCAGACCTGGCAACTGGTCCTGAAGCCGGCGAGCCCTCCGGCTTCAGTAACCGTCACAGGGCCCGAAGGACAGGAAAGCACGGCAGTCATCCTGCGCTGACGACGCTTGCCGCGGGGAAATCGCGAGCAGAAGCTCGCTCCTACGAAAGAGGCAAACGGGCATGGGTAAGGCGCGAGACTAACGCGGCTTCAGACAACAAAGAGGGCGGCCATCGGCCGCCCTCCTCATCAACGTATCGCTCTTACAGTGTACCCTGGAAAATACTGGCCATATTGCCCGCGCCACCGCTCTGCATCACGTTGGCCGTATTGCCCACGTCACCCTGCACGACGTCGACCACGTTAGCGCTCGTTTCGAGGCCGGTCCCCAACTGTGTGACGGTGGCAACGTGGTCCGCACCGGTCTGGACGATGGTCGCTTCGTTGAAATCGGCCCAGGCAAAGCCGTCGCCCTGATTGATGTTGGCCGTCTGTCCGGTGCCGCTCTGGGTGATGCTCGCACTGGTCTCGAGGGCGTAATCCTGGATGATATCCGCCGTATTCCCGCTACCCGATTGGGAGATGCTTGCGAAGGTGTCATCGGACATGTTCAGCTGCGAGATGTTCGCCGTATTGCCGCTTTCCACCTGGCCGATGGTCGCGGACGAACGCCATGAGTCGTCCTGAATGATGGATGCATCATGGCCGTCGCCGTTCTGCGTGATCATGGCCATATCATTGATACCCTGCGACTGGCTGATCGACGCGGTGAGCAGATCACCCGTCTGGCTGATGGTCGCGGAAACTCCCTCGGACTGGTCGAGCTGGCTGATGGTGGCAACCGAGTCCGTGGCCATCATCTGCGAAATGCTGGCGGTACCGAGCAGAGCATCCTGGACGATGCTCGCCGACGAACCTTCGGATGTGCTTTGAATGATGGTCGCGGAGTTGTCGTCGCCGGTCGTATCCACCGTGGCCGACATGGCGGCGGCGGAGTTCGACTGGTTGACGATGGCAGCATTGCTGTTCCCCGTTTGTGAAATGGAGGCGCTCGCGTCCGTGGTCGCGTTCTGGGTCAGGCTGGCCGTGTTGGCATCGCCGTCCTGCGTCAGGGTGGCGGAGTTACCATCCGCGAACGCCGCACCGCTGAAGCCGAGGGCCAGGCCGATGGCCATGGAGAGATAAGTCCGTTTCATCTTCATGCTCCTTGTTTACTGTTGTACGACATGGGTTCTGTTGTCGATCCCGAACTGCCACACGCTTGCGCGTAGTTGGTTTCCGTACTGTTCCAGCACGGCGAGGTTGTTCACACCAGACTGAAACAGCATCGCGTCGTTGTCGGCGCCGGACTGCGTCACGTCGGCCAGATTCCTGTCACCGTACTGCTGCATCGATAACCGGTTATATTCCCCCGTTTGCCCGATGATGGCCACGTTCATGGAGCCATCCTGCCAAAGCTCCGCCCCGTTGCCGGTGCCCAGCTGTGTGACGTCGGTCCGATTTCCCACACCGGCCTGGTAGACCGACAGCTCGTTGGCAATCCCGTCCTGAAGCACGCTCGCGTCATTTCCACCGGACAGGATGAAAGGGATCACCGGGTCATTCCCCGGGTCTAGGTCAGGCGATTGCTCCGCCTGCGCGGCTCCGCACAGGACCCAAAGGCAAACACCCGCGATCGCTACGAGCTGTTTCATGCCATCGAGTGTGGTCGTGGGACGTGCCTTCGACCATCGGAAGAAGACCTGAATTTCCCGGCTTAATTTCTAATGCTGCGGTATGAACAGGCGGGGATTGCAGGGGCTAGTCGGCGGCGAGCAGTTCCTGATCGCGCAGGTAGGCATTGATCACGGGGGACTTCGTGTCTTCGGGGTTTTGCAACTGCCACAGGCCTTGCTTGATACCCTTGGCGATCAGATGCACCAACGCCGATTCGATGGCATCCCGCACACACAGCTGGGCCGGTTCGTTGCGGGAATAACCGGCTTCGAGCTCAAGCAGGCGCTTGAATCTCACGAAGCGGAACACCCCGGTGTCCAGCTGGTAGGAATAGATGGTCTTGCTGGTGGAAACGCTGTCGAGGATCTGACCGGTGCGGATATCGACGGCGCGCAGGTTCACGGTGACCTGATCCATGCGGTAGAGCTCGGAAGCCCCGATGCCGAAATAGCGCGCGCCGGCGCCACCGGTCTTCACGTTGGTCTCGTAGGCGACGATGCCGCCGGTCAGCAGGATGCTGGAGGCGTACAGGGGTGGCAGGTCGGTGGTGTTCTGGCGCTGCTCGCCGCTGGCCCGCGCGATCTTGCGCTCCGTAAGCAGGTCCTGCAGGTTCTCGCGCTCGACCGGGATGAACCACCCGGATTCCAGTGCCGCCTTCACCAGCATGGAGCCGGCGCCCTGGGTCACGGCGGTGGAAAACGAGCTCGCCGGCGCTGGGCGGTATTGCCCGGTCTGGTCGCGGAAACCGTACACGGCGACGGTAATGGGCCCCTTGGGCTTGGGCAGCGCATGGAGGTCACTCAGGGTCTCGCCGGCCGGCGTCAGTTCGGGCGGCTTGCGGGGCGGCACGGGCGATTCCCCCACGAACACCGCACAGCCCGCCTGCCCGAGCAGCACACACAACAGCCCGCCCAACCTCCAACCGCGCATCACCGCCCTGTTCTTCATGGCTACGGTCACATGCCGTTGGAGATCTGGAACGACGACGTGGCGCCGGTGTTCTTGTCGGTGGTGGTGACCTGCAGCACGCCGTCGCCCAGGTCGATGATGTCGATGATGAAGTCGCTGGTCTCCAGCCTGCCCGGCACCAGTTCTCCGTTGGCGTCGAACAGGCTGCTGCTCATGGTGGAGGCGATGCGGCTGAGGATGGAACGCTGCAGCAGGTCGTTGAACCGCTCAAGGTCCGACTGCGCCGACCGCGGGTCCTCGAGATCCGGGTCTTTCAGGTCGTCCTGCATCTGGGCGTTGTTGAGCAGGAACGCGCCGGTCAGCGGATTGCCGCCGAAATTGGGGTTCACCGGTTCATAGACCAGTTCGGTGGCATGCGCGCAAACGGCCAACAGCGCGGCCAGCAGGCAGCAGAGCAGCCTCATCATTCACTCTCCCACAGCTCGTTCACCGCCATGTCCGGATCCCGCGACATAAGCCGTTGCAGTCGCAGTTGCTCGATGACGGACGCCACCTGCACGGCGGCCCGCGCGCCCACCACGTCGGCATCCTTGCGGGCGGGGAAGAGGAAGGTCTTGAAGATCGTCTCGCCCCGGTACTCCACCCAAATGAGGCTGCCCCAGCGCGCCGAAGGACGCTCGTGAACGGTCAGGTTGACGGTGCCCACCTCCGGCGGTTCCTGCCAGGCGCGCACGAAACCCTGATAGAAGGCCCGGCCGATGAAGGTGATGGTCTGGTCGGTGACGATGCCGCCCACGTCATCACCCTCCAGCAGGTCCTCGGCCGCGCGCGTCGGCATCCCGAGCAACAGCCCCGCCATGAGGAAGATCACCGCGCAGGCGCCGGCCCGTGCCGGGTCGCACCGGCGCGCAAGCGCCAATCCATCCATGAGCATTCCTTCGTCCGACAGGGCCGCGACCGGTACAGGCCGGCGAGCCCGCACCTTGCACCCGGGTATGCACGCCCTCCCTTACTCCTGGGCAGGGCATTTGTTCCAACGGTAGGAAGAGGATAGTTCAGGGACTAACAGATTCAATCGCCCCCCTTGGTCGGCAAGAGAGGTTCCTCTATAATCTGCCCGCCCTTGCCGGGGTGGCGAAATTGGTAGACGCAGCAGACTCAAAATCTGCCGTGAGCAATCACATGTCGGTTCGAGTCCGACCCTCGGCACCATTCAAAAACAACAAGTTACATCCCTCCACTATCCGACCATCAGCCGCCAACAGCGCAAATCCGTATGCCGCTGTTTTTATTGCTGTTCTCTGTGGTGGATTGCCGCCGATTATCCTGCCCCCAGGTCTCGGGCCCAGCCCGCGATTTGCGCGGCGGAAAAGACCCTCACGGCCGGTGCCCGCTTCGGGCATAAAACCCTCCTGTAGCTGTACAGGTTTACGCGGCGGCCTCAGCGCATGGCAAACAGTTCCTGGTGGAAGTCATCTTCGGCGAGCCCGGCGGTGACCAGATCGTGCCGCAGGCTGTCGCCAAGGCCGGCCGGTCCGCAGAACCACACGTCGGCATCCTGCCAGTACGGTACGACAGCGCGGACGCGTGCACCGGTGAGCAAACCATCGCGTTCCGTCACCAGCACGTGCAGCCGCACACCGGCACCTTCGGTCAGTGAACGCAACCGAGCCAATACGTCCTCGTCGGCTACCCTGGTGCAGTAGAACAGGTCAATGGGACCGTCGTCGATGCGGCCCTGTAGTGCCTGCAGGCGTGCAATAAAAGGCGTCAGGCCGATACCACCCGCCACCCAGATCTGTCCCGGCTTGCGTCCATTGAAATCGAAGCAACCGTAAGGACCTTCCACGGTAACTGGGGCACCACACCGTAACAGTGCCGGCAGCTTGTTCGTATAATCGCCGAGGCCCTTGATATGGAATTGCAGCCTGCCGTCACCACGCCACGCCGAGGAGATGGTGAATGGATGCGGGCCTTCTGCCGCGTCGAAGGTGACGAAGGCGAACTGGCCCGGCGTATGGCCTAACCAGCGATCACGCAACTGCACACCCACGCTCAGCACATGCGGGATGTCGCGATACAAGAGCTCGGCCACGACGCCGACCGCACGGCGCGTGGCGCCGATCCGGCGAAAAAGCGACATGAATGCCGCGCTCGTACCGCCCACCATCAACGCGGCAATGAGCAGGCCCACGGGCTGGCTCCAGTACGCCCTGTCGAGCAGGATCACGGCATGGAATACCAGCACGAGATAGATGGCGGCAAGCAGTCGATGGGTCTTGAAAAAGTACCGATACGGAAACCACTTGGCCAAGGCGAGCAGGAGCAACACCGCAGCGCCGTAGAATGCCCATTCACCCAGGAACTCAGCCAGATGGCGTTGCGCACGGAAGAACTGCTCAATCGCACCGCCCGGTGGTTGCGCACCGCGCGCGGGCCGCGCCAACCAGCCCCACCCCACGGCCCACTTGGGCCCTTGTGCCCAGAGCCAATGCAGCACCCCTGTCACCAACGCGGTGATGCCCAGCCATTTGTGTAAGCGGTAGATCTTGTCGAGGCCGCCCAGCAGCGGTTCAAGCTGAGCGGGCCGGATGGCCAGCACCATGGCCACACTCATGACGCCCATGGTAATCACACCGGTCAGCTGCACCACGGCATTCCGCACCGGCATAAAGCCGCTGGACGTCCACAATGCATCCTCGGCCAGGAACCACAACACGGCCAGTGCCGTGAGAATCAGCAAGTAGGCAACCCGTATACGCTTCACGATGGCACCCGTCTGTTTCGTGTTTGCGTCTGATTCTATGGTGGGTGGTGCACAAGAAGTGCAAAGAAAGCTCGGGTTGCGCGAGATAACACCTGCACGTGCGAAAGTGCATCCAGGCGTTGCACGAGGGCACGGCTGCCGGTCGGGGCGTGAGCCCATCCCCGGGGTTGCGAATGGGATAAGCGTTGCTGACTAATCCGCGTCCTCGATGACGCCGATCTTGTGGCGGTACGCCAGTTCGCCCCCGGCCCATCCTGTCACCACCAGCAGCGCTGTCATGAGGCCGGCCAAGACCAGCCCGGTCCAGCGTACCGTCTCTTCCGGTGCATCCCAGGAGTACAGGGCACGCGTGAGCGCCAGGGTCAACACCAGCGCATTGCCGATGAAGTGGACCCAGGCGATACGATGGCGACGTACCTCTGGGAGGGTGACGAAGTCCGTGAAGCCCACCATCGCAGCAGCGACGCCTGTGACCAGGCCTGCAACGGCCAGATACACCGAGGATTGCGCCCAATAGCCGTTGCCGGTGAAGAGGTACAGGAGGTCGGTGGCGAGCACACCCACCAGAAAGGCGATGGGGAACGGCACCAGCATCGGGTGGACGGGGTGACCGGCGATGTTGACCCGGCTGCGCACGCCCTTGCGGGTGTCTTGCTGCATGTCTCTCCTCCATGCCGCCACGGGCCGGATGGCCCTTGGAGCAGCCTCAACTACACATATAGACCGCCCAATCTGGCCCGTGTACCCCCCCTTGGATTATCCTAACGGCCCCCCGAACCCGCCGTTCTGACTGCCGCAATGCTGACCGCCTTCGCCCTCCACGACCAGCGCCTCGTCCAGATCCCCGCTGCGGAGCGCAACGCCCGGCTCAACAACGCCGTGTGGGTGGATCTGGTGGATCCGGACGACCAGGAGCGCGCCCTGGTGGAGGCCCGCTACCGTCAGCATCTCCCCGAGCCCGACGAGGTAGAGGAGATCGAGGCCACAGCGCGCTTCTTCGAGGACCGCGACGGCCTGCATATCCACTCCCTGTTCCTGCATGACGTGCATGGTCGCCCGCGCAACTCCACGGTGGCCTTCACCCTGGGCAGCGAGCGCCTGGTGACCCTGCACGACCACGACATTCCCGTGTTCCGCCTGCTGCGCCTGCGCTGCCGGCGCGAGGCGGGCCTGGTGCGCGACCCGCTGTCCATCTTCCTCGCCCTGTTCGAAACCAAGGTGGAAGACCTGGCCGACGTACTGGAGCAGCTCTATCACGGCCTCGAGGAAGTGAGCCGCATGGTGCTGGAGGACCAGGAGGCGGACCTGGAACAGGTCATCGACCGCCTCGCCTATCACGAAGACGTGAACGGCAAGGTGCGCCTGTGCCTCATGGATACCCAGCGCGCACTCTCTTACCTGCTGCGCAAGGGTCGGCTCGATGCCGAGCAGGCCGATCACGTGCGCGAGATGCTGCGCGACGTGGAATCCCTGCTGCCCCATAGCGCCTTCCTGTTCGAGAAAGTGAACTTCCTGATGGACGCCACGCAGAACTTCACCGCTATCGAGCAGAACAAGATCATCAAGATCTTCTCTATCGCCGCCGTGGTATTCCTGCCGCCCACCCTGGTCGCGAGCCTGTATGGCATGAACTTCCACCACATGCCGGAACTGGAGTGGACCTTCGGCTACCCCCTCGCCATCGGCATGATGGTGCTGGCGGGCCTCGCCCCCTATTGGTATTTCAAGCGCAAGGGCTGGCTGTAATTCCGCGGGATCCTGAAAGGATCAAACTACGGAGGGCTATCGCGAAGCTGTGATAAGCGGAAACAGGTAGCGACGGCTACGCCATTGCTGCTCTCCGCAGCATCCGTGGGTCCTTCCCCCCGTTTGCGTGATCCCTTCTCCGTGGTTCCGTCTTCTTCATGTGTGCGGATCGGCCGCATAGGTTCTAGCCTTTGCGGAGAGCCCCCGATTCCGGGAAGGAGGCTGACGATGGCGGCAGCCGTGCAAAAGTGGGCGCCCGGGCTTCTGCTGTGGCTGACCCTGGTTGCCGGCGCACCGCTCGCACAGGGGCAACCGGATTTCACGGTGCTGGTGGAGCGCTACGGTGATGCCGTGGTGAGCGTGAATGCGGAGACGCCCGCGGGCGGCCTCGGCCAGATGCCCATCCCGGAAGACAGCCCATTCTTCGATTACTTTCGGCGCTTTTTCGAAATCCCGCCGCAGGGTCCGCAGATGCGCCCGGAAATATCCATGGGCTCGGGCTTCATCATTTCCGGTGACGGCTTCATCCTCACCAACGCTCACGTGCTCGAGGGGGCCAAGACCGTCTCCATCGGTCTCAAGGACCGGCGTGAATTGAAGGCGCGCGTGGTGGGCGTGGACCGGCCGACCGACATCGCGCTGCTCAAGGTGGACGCCAACGAACTGCCCGTGGTGCAGCTCGGCAATTCCAACCAGCTCAAGGTGGGTCAGTGGGTGCTCGCCATCGGCTCGCCGTTCGGGCTGGAACAGACCGCCACGCAAGGGATCATCAGCGCCCTCGGCCGCTCCCTACCCGGCGATTCCTACGTACCCTTCATCCAGACCGACGCCGCCGTGAACCCGGGTAACTCGGGAGGCCCGCTGTTCAACCTCGACGGGCGCGTCATCGGCGTGAACTCGCAGATCTACAGCAACAGTGGCGGCTACATGGGCGTGTCATTCGCCATTCCCATCAATGTCGCCATGGAGGTGGTGGAACAACTGAAAACCACCGGCAAGGTGTCGCGCGGCTGGCTCGGCGTACTGGTGCAGGACGTGACGCCCGAACTGGCCCGCTCCTTCGGCCTGGACAAGGCGCAGGGTGCACTGGTGAGCCGTGTGCTGCCGCAAGGCCCGGCCGGCAAGGCCGGGGTCGAGGTGGGCGACGTGATCACCGGCTATAACGGCAAGGCCATCGAACGGTCCAGTGATCTGCCACCCCTGGTGGCACGTACCCGCCCGGGCCAACGCGCCACACTGACCGTGGTGCGCGGCGGCAAGTCGCGGGAGGTCCCGATCACCATTGAGCAGTTGCCGGAGACACCCGAGTCCGAGCCCTCTCCACAGCCGCCACCGGGTCGGTTGGGAATCACCGTGGGCCCACTGCCACCGCAGATGGCGCAGGAGATGCGGGGCGTGCTTGTGCTGGGCGTGGGCGATGGCCCCGCAAGCGAGGCGGGTATCCGCGAGGGCGACGTGATCCAGCGTATCGACAACACCCGCGTGACCTCGCCCGAGGAATTCGAGCGCCTGGTGGAAAAACTGCCCGCCGGCAAGCCGATCCCCGTGCTCATCACCCGCGGCGGCGACAGTTTCTTCGTCACCCTGACCTTGCCGCCGACGCCTTGAGAGAAAAGCGTGAACACGGGGAAACAAGTATTTCCGTGGCGGCGTAGGTCACGTTGCGAAGCTACGTGACATTTCCGAACCGCGTTGTGTCACGTAGCCGCTGCGCGGCAACGTGACCTACGACAAAAAAGGCAAAAAGCATTAACCACAGGGGACACGGGGAAACAAGTATTTCTGTAGCGGCGTAGGTCACGTTGCGAAGCTACGTGACATTTCCGAACCGCGCTGTGTCACGTAGCCGCTACGCGGCAACGTGACCTACGACAAAAAAGGCAAAAAGCATTAACCACGGGGGACACGGGGAGGCAAACTTTCGGTGGTTGCTCTTGACGTGTATGAGTGGCCTCAGGCCGCGATTGTCGTAGAAGACTGTCACGGCCTGAGGCCTCTTCTACAGAAGAATTGACTTCCCCCGTGTCCCCCGTGGTTAACGCTTTTCGTCTTTAGAAACTCACCGCTGATCGAGGCGGCCGTAGATCTCGGCCATGCGGTGCAGGCGGGAAGCGAGATCGGGAGGCACCTGGTCCCAGGTGAAGCGCCACTGCCAGTTGCCGGTTTCGGTGCCCGGCGTGTTCATGCGGTGCTCGGCGCCGAGGGCGAGGATATCCTGCATCGGTACCACGACCAGGCAGGCCACGGACTGGTAGGCGGCGCGGATAAGCGGCCACGGCATGGGCTGGTCCGGATAGCCGAGGTATTCCAGCAGGTACTCGCGCTGCTCCTGGTTCAATTCCTCGTACCAGCCGAGGGTGGTGTTGTTGTCGTGGGTGCCCGTATACACCACGCAGTTGCTTTCGTGATGGTGGGGCAGATAAGGGTTGCCGGGGCCACCGTCGAAGGCGAATTGCAATACCTTCATACCGGGCAGGGCCCATTTCCTGCGCAGCGCGTCCACTTCCTCGGTGATAATGCCCAGGTCTTCCGCAACCACCGGCAGCGGGTCGAAGCGCCGGTGCAGCGCGTCGAACAGCGCATCACCCGGTACCTTCACCCAGCGCCCCTTGATGGCGGTCTGTTCCGAGGCGGGTACCTCCCAGTAGGACTCGAAACCACGGAAGTGATCCACGCGCACCAGATCGAATAATTCGATCTGGCTTTCCATGCGGTGCAGCCACCAGCCAAAGCCATCGGCCTCCATGGCCTCCCAGTCGTAATGGGGATTACCCCAGCGCTGGCCGGTGACGGAGAAATAATCGGGTGGCACACCGGCCACGACCGTGGGATGACCCTGGACATCGAGCCGGAAATACTCGCGCTGTGCCCACACGTCAGCGCTGTCGTGGGCGACGAAGATGGGCAGATCACCAAACAGGGTGATACCGTGCTGGTGGGCGTAGGCCTTGAGTGTGTGCCACTGGCGGTAGAACACGAATTGCTCGAAGCGCACGTCCTCCACGGCCATGCCATGCTCGCGGTGCGCCTTGGCAAGGGCGTCGGCATCGCGGTCGCGTAGCGGACCGGGCCATTCGGTCCACGCCGCCTGGTTGAAAACGGTCTTGAGCGTGGAATAAAGCGCGAAGTCGTCCAGCCAGGCGCTGTTGCTCTGCTTGAAGCGGGCGAACTCCATCACCTCGACAGAATCATTGCGCTTGCGGAACAGCGCGTGGGCACGTCGTACCAGGTCGAGGCGCGCGTCAGCACCGGGCTGGGGATCACACTCCAGCCAACCCCACTCCCGCAGCTTGTCGACGCTGATCAACTGGGGATTGCCGGCGTGCGCCGAGAAACACTGGTAGGGCGAACCGCCGTTGGTGGGCCCGAGCGGTAGCAATTGCCAGGTACTGAAACCGGCCGCCACCAGGAAGTTGATGAAGTTGTAGGCCTCGGCACCGAGGTCGCCATTGCCCCACTGACCCGGCAGCGAGGTGGGGTGTAGCAACAGACCCGCCTGTCGGCGCATCAGGGGGCTGTGTTCGCTGGCTCGCCGGCGTTCCAATCAGGACTCCTGTCCCCGACGCATCACGCCGCCCATCTGAGGCCGCCCACCACCCACCGATATGGGGCGGGTGAGCGAATCGGGAGACTCCCTCCCGAGCAGGCGATAGAGGTCGGCAAGATGCATGCGGTAGAGGCGTTCGAAGTCGCGCACGGATTCCGAAGGATTATAGTCACCGAACCACCAGAACCAGTCCGAGCCCTCACAAATGGCCAACTGCCGTTCGGCGCGCGCCAGGCGCTCGCCGGTGAGGCTGCCGGAGGTGACTGCCTCGTCGAAGGCGCGTTTGGCTTCGCCGAGCAGATCCCAGCCGTGGTTCTTGTCGGGATCGCCGATCCAGGTGGAAAACGTACCGTACACCCAGCTGCCTGCCACCAGCTTCGGGAGTTCGACCACGGCAGGCTGGCCGGCCAGAAAATCGCTGAAGGTGGTAAGCCTGATCTTCGGATGACTGGCGAGACGGCGGTACAGGGCGGTGAGGAAGTAGTAGCCGTTCTCCGGGTAATACTCCCAGGCATTCTCGCCGTCCAGGATGATGGACACCACGCGCCCCGGCCTGCCGGCGCAGGCACTTCCGATGTTTTCGATGTGGTGCACCAGGTTGTTCACCGCGTCGTCTGCGTGCCAGTCGGCATAGGTGAAGCCGATGAGGTCGGACAGACCGTCATCGCGGAAGAAGCACTCGATGCCCGTCCCGGCCACGCGATAGGCATGGTGAATGCATTGCTGCCCGTCCAGGCCCGATACACGCAGGCTGTTGTGCAGGACGCCACCCCCCGTGGCGGCCCAGCTGAAGCCGGCCTCTCCCAGCAGCTTCAGCGCCGGGGCGCTGACGCTGCCTTCCGCAGGCCAGCAACCCTTGGGCCGAAAACCGAAATGGCTCTCGAAGACTCGCAGCCCTTCCTCAACATGCCAACGCGCCCGCTCTGCACCGCCCGGATATTCGCTGATGAGCGGCAGTGTCACGTCGGGCATGGCATCGCGCGCCGAAGTGATATCCATGAGTAGCGGTAGGATGGGATGGGCGTAGGGCGTAACAGAAAGCTCGATCCTGCCTGCTTCGGCCAGGCGCCGGTAGCGCGGCAACACGCCCGCGAGCAGTTCGCCAATGACTTCGAGCAGCAGGCGCCGGTCGTGCTGGGTGTAGGCGTGTCCCTTGGCGACGAGGGTGTTGACCCGGGGATCGTCACGCCGCACCGTCTCACCGAGCCACGCCAAGTGATACCACACCAACAGGTCGACCAGAAACTGCTCGTCGAAATACGCCAAGCCCTGGGGGTGGTCGGCGATGCAGTCGGCGATGTTCGCCAGTGTCTGATAGCTTGGAAAACGCTCGATGAGCCGCTTGCGGTTCGCGCGCAGGCAGGCCTTCATGAGCGTGGCGCGGCGCTCCGGTTCGGTGGGCAATACGGGCGATACCAGCGAAGCCAGCATGAAATCCCGAATGACCGTCCCTTCGCTGAGGAATCCGCGTATCTGCTGCCCGTAATCGTCAATCTGCTCCAGCAGGATGGGCGCGAAATTGACCACGGCACGCGCATCGGGCACTTCCTCGATGATCGCGGCCATGTCCACGTAGTCTTTGATGGCGTGCAGGTACGTCCATGGCAACTGGTAATAACCACCTTCCCGATCCTGATAATAGGGTTGGTGCATGTGCCAGCACAGGACGACCGGCAGGCGATCATCGGACATGGTGTAGATCCTGGCCAAGCATTTCGGGGCACACCAGCACCACGCCGCTTTCGGTGACATGGAAGCGGCGCGCATCCTCTTGGGGATTTTCCCCGATGACCATACCGTCCGGGATGATGCAGCCCTTGTCGATCACGGCCTTGCGGATGCGGCAGCGCTGGCCGATGGTGACGTTGGGCAGCAGTACCGTGTCATAGACCTCCGAGAAGGAGTTGACGCACACATTCGAGAACAACAGCGAATGGCAAACGTAGGCGCCGGAGATGATGCAGCCACCGGAGACCATGGAATCCACCGCCATGCCGCGTCGGTCGTCATCGTCGAAGACAAACTTGGCAGGCGGGAGCTGTTCCTGGTAGGTCCAGATGGGCCAGTCGGTGTTGTAGAGGTTCAGTTCAGGCGTGACGCCGATGAGCTCCATGTTGGCCGCCCAATAGGCATCCACCGTCCCCACGTCACGCCAGTAGGCCTGCTCACCGGTATGTTGATCACGGAACGGGTAGGCCACGGCCTTGTAGCGCTCGATGACCCAGGGGATGACGTCCTTGCCGAAGTCGCGCGAGGAGCGGGCGTTGTCGGCATCCTCGATGAGGCGGTCGTAGAGAAATTCCGTGTTGAATACATAGATACCCATGGAGGCCAACGCCACGCCCGGCTTGCCCGGCAGGGATTCGGGGTTGGACGGCTTCTCAAGAAAGCCGGTGACATTCCATTGATCGTCCACCTTCATGACACCGAATGAGCGGGCGTCGGCCACCGGCACCTCCAGGCAGCCGATGGTGATGTCTGCATCACGCTCCACGTGGTAAGCCAGCATGGGGCCGTAGTCCATCTGATAAATGTGGTCGCCTGCAAGAATCAGTACGTATTCCGGGCTGTGGGAACGGATAATGTCCAGATTCTGGTAAATGGCATCGGCGGTGCCCGCATACCAGCAGGCGTCGATACGCTGCTGGGCCGGTAACAGCTCCACGAACTCACCCAGTTCCGCCCGCAGGAAGCTCCAGCCCTGCTGCACGTGCCGGATGAGGGAATGGGACTTGTACTGGGTGAGGATGCCGATGCGCCGGATCCCTGAATTGAGGCAGTTGGAGAGCGGGAAATCGATGATGCGGAACTTGCCCCCGAACTGCACGGCCGGCTTGGAGCGCCATTGGGTCAGTCCCTTGAGGCGGGTGCCACTGCCACCGGCGAGTATCAGGGCAAGGGTGTCGCGGGTAAGGCGACTGACGAAACGGGACGTCTTGGTCAAAGGCATAAATCTTCCCTTCTCCTCCTGGCGGGCATCACTGCGCACGGTAAGCCTCATCTTATCCGTACGCGGGATTTTTGACTAACGAGTTATAGATGGTATTTTTCGCGCAGACCAGTTAAGTGGTGTCACCATCACGGCGAGGCATAGTGAACGCGTTGATCTCATACGAACCCCTGCAACGGTTGCTCGAGGCCCGACACCACGACCCCTTCCAATACCTCGGGCGACACCCGAACGGCAACGGCGTGGTGGTACGCGCACTCGTTCCCGGTGCAGCATCGGTCCTGCTCCATGGCACCCGGGCACGGCTGCCCATGTATCGCCTGCACCACACCGATGTATTCGAATGGCAAGGCGCGGCCGAGGACGTTCCGTTGCGCTACCGGCTGGAGGCGCAGGATGGCCATGGCCACACCTGGGAATTCTTTGACGCCTATTGCTTCCCCCCGCAGATAGGCGACCTGGACCTTCACCTGTTCACCGAAGGGCAGCATCGCCACAGTTATCGCTTTCTGGGCGCGCGAACACTCAGTATAGACGGCGTGGACGGCGTGCTCTTCGCCACCTGGGCGCCCAACGCGGAACGGGTAAGTGTGGTGGGCGACTTCAATCGTTGGGACGGCCGTTGCCACGCCATGCGCTCCCGTGGCGGCAGCGGCGTGTGGGAGTTGTTCATCCCCGGGCTGACGCCGGGACAGCTCTACAAGTTCGAGTTGCGCCATCGCCACACCGGCGCGGTGGCGGTGAAGACCGACCCCTACGGACGCTGGTTCGAGCAGCGCCCGAGCACCGCAGCGCGCATTCCGCCCCCTCAGGGCTTCGAATGGCGGGACGAGGCCTGGCTGCGCGCACGTGCCGGACTGGACTGGCTGCACGCGCCCATGAGCATCTACGAGGTACACCTCGGTTCCTGGCAACGCGACAACCACGGCCAGTTCCTCGACTACCGCGAATTGGCCCATCGCCTGGTGGAATACGTGAAAACCCTGGAGTTCACGCACATCGAACTCCTGCCCGTCACCGAGCACCCCCTGGACGGCTCCTGGGGCTACCAGACCACCGGCTATTTCGCCCCCACCAGCCGCTTCGGGGATCCAGACGGGCTGCGTTACCTGGTGGACTACTGCCACCAGAACGGCATCGGCGTGCTACTCGACTGGGTGCCGGCCCATTTCCCGCGCGACGCCTTCGCCCTCGCCCGTTTCGACGGTACGCCGCTGTACGAACACGAGGACCCGCGTCGGGGCGAGCACCGCGACTGGGGCACGCTCATTTTCAACTATGGCCGCGCCGAGGTGTGCAGTTTCCTCATCTCCAGCGCGGTGCACTGGCTGGAGGAGTTCCATTTCGACGGCCTGCGCGTGGACGCGGTCGCCTCCATGCTGTACCTCGATTATTCCCGCGAGCACGGCGACTGGGTGCCCAATGTCCATGGCGGGCGGGAAAACCTGGAGGCCATCGCCTTTTTGCGCACGCTCAACACCGTGGTCCACGAGCGGTTTCCCGGCGCACTGGTCATCGCGGAGGAATCCACGGCCTGGCCGATGGTCTCGCACCCGGTGGACAGTGGCGGCCTGGGCTTTTCCATGAAGTGGAACATGGGTTGGATGAACGACACCCTGGAGTACATGCACCGGGAGCCGGTACATCGGAAATACCACCACAACCAGCTCACCTTCGGCCTGCTGTACGCCTTTTCCGAGAACTTCGTGATGCCCTTCTCACATGATGAAGTGGTACACATGAAGCGTTCCATGCTCGACAAGATGCCGGGTGACGACTGGCAACGCTTTGCCAACCTGCGGCTGCTGTACACCTACATGTATGCCATGCCCGGCAAGAAGCTGCTGTTCATGGGCAACGAATTCGCCCATGGACGGGAATGGAACCACGATACCGCACTCGAATGGCACCTGCTCGACTACCCGCGCCACCAGGGTGTGCAGGGCATGGTGCGCGACCTCAACCACCTGCACCGGCGGGTATCGGCCCTGCACCGCTTCGACTTCGCCCAGGAAGGCTTCACCTGGCTGCACTGTGACGACGCCGAGCACTCGTTACTCGCCTTCGCGCGCCGTGCGGGCGACGATCTGGCGGTCGTGGTACTGAACTTCACCCCGGTGCCGCGCAACGGCTACCGCGTAGGCGTGCCGCTGCCCGGCTCCTACGAAGTGGCGCTCAATTCCGACTCGGAATACTACGGCGGCAGCAATGCCGGTCCCGGCGGCCTACTCCACACCGACCCGGTGCCCTGGATGGGTCACGACCATTCCCTGGTGCTCAGCCTGCCGCCCCTGGCCGGTTTGATACTCCACCGCCGGCGGCTCGGCTGACCGTCACGGACGTGAAGTCCGCAAATGAACGCAAATGACGCAAACAAAGAGGCCGAGTCGTAGGTCACGTTGCCGCGCAGCGGCTACGTGACACAACGCGGTACAATAATGTCACGTAGCTTCGCAACGTGACCTACGGCGCTCCATCGCCGACGGCTCGGTGACCCGTTGGGGCATCCGCCGTGGCCACGCAGGCGGACTCCGGAGCCCACGGTGATCGGCTGTCGGCTACGATCACCTCGAAGCGGCGCACCAGGGACGGGCCACGGGTGGAAGAAGCATTCAGGGCAGTGATCGAAGTGCTCGTGATCGCGGTCGAGGCGATCGGGGTGGGCGTGATCGTGCTCGGCAGCGTTGCGGTGTCCGGTCGTTACCTGCATCAGCGGCGTGCGCCGGACGCTTACCAGACCTTCCGCGCCAATCTCGGCCGCGCCATCCTGCTGGGCCTCGAATTCCTCGTCGCCGCCGACATCATCCGCACCGTGGCCGTGGAACCGACCTTCACCAATCTCGGCATCCTCGCCGGCATCGTCGCCATCCGAACCTTCCTGAGCTTTTCCCTGGATCTGGAAATCAGCGGCCGCTGGCCCTGGCAGCACAGCGGTGAGGTCCGCAAATAGAACGGATATCACGTCGCAGGTCACGTTGCGCGCAGCGGCTACGTGACACGAGGCGGTACAAAGATGTCACGTAGCTTCGCAACGTGACCTACAGCGCTTCCACCGCCTACTCGCGTTCATTTGCGTTCATTCGCGGACTTTTCTCATCCCAAACGCACCCGCTTGTAGTGGTTGATGAGGCCGTTGGTGGAGGCGTCGTGTGACGAGACGGGCTCGTCGCCGGCCAGTTCGTCGAGGATGGTCTTGGCCAGTTGCTTGCCCAGTTCCACGCCCCACTGATCGAAGGAATTGACGTTCCACACGATGCCCTGCACGAAGATCTTGTGTTCGTAGAGGGCGATGAGCATGCCGAGGGTGCGCGGGGTGAGCTTGTCCAGCAGGATGGAGGTGCTCGGCTGGTTGCCGGGGAACACCTTGTGCGGCAGCAAACTTTGCAGCGCTTCGCCCGACAGGCCCGCCGCCTCCAGTTCCGCCTGCGCCTCGGCCTCGGTGCGCCCGCGCATGAGCGCCTCGGGCTGGGCGAAGAAATTGGACAGCAGGATGCGGTGATGATCGCCGACCGGATTGTGTGTCTCCACGGAGGCGATGAAATCCAGCGGTATGAGCTGCGTGCCCTGGTGGATGAGCTGGTAGAAGGCATGCTGGCCGTTGGTGCCGGGCTCGCCCCAGATCACCGGGCCGGTGGCGTAGTCCACCACGTTGCCGTCCCGATCCACGCGCTTGCCGTTGCTCTCCATGTCGCCCTGCTGGAAATAGGCAGGGAAACGATGCAGGTATTGGTCGTAAGGCAGGATGGCATGGCTGCGCGCACCGAAGAAGTTCATGTACCAGACGCCGAGCATGCCCAGGATCACGGGCAGGTTGCGCTCCAGCGGCGCCGTGCGGAAGTGGGTGTCCATGGCATAGGCGCCGCCGAGCAGTTCCTCGAAGGCGTCCATGCCGATGAACAAGGCGATGGGCAGGCCGATGGCGGACCAGAGCGAATAACGCCCGCCCACCCAGTCCCAGAAGCCGAACATGTTCGCGGTGTCGATGCCGAATTCACGCACCGCGGCCTCGTTGGTGGACACGGCCACGAAATGGCGCGCCACCGCGGCCTCGCTGCCCAGCGCGCCCACCAGCCATTGCCTTGCCGTGCGCGCGTTGGTGAGCGTCTCCTGGGTGGTGAAGGTCTTGGAGGCCACCACGAACAAGGTGGTTTGCGGATCGCAACGCTTGAGGGTCTCGGTGATCTGGGTGCCGTCCACGTTGGACACGAAGTGCATGGTGAGCCCGGGTTGACCGTAGAGATGCAGGGCCTCGCACACCATGTACGGCCCCAGGTCCGAACCACCGATGCCGATGTTCACCACCGAGGCGATGGGTTTGCCCGTGTGCCCCTTCCACTCGCCGCTGCGCACCGCCTCGCTGAAGCGGCGCATGCGCGCGAGCACGCCCAGCACCTCGGGCATGACGTCCTTGCCGTCCAGGTACACTGGCGCGCCGGAGCGGTTGCGCAGCGCCGTGTGCAGTACGGCGCGGTTTTCGGTCCAGTTGATGCGCTCGCCGCGGAACATGCGCTCGCGCCAGCCCTCCACGTCGGCCTGCCGCGCCAGATCGCACAGCAAACCGAAAGTCTCCTCACTGATGCGGTGCTTGGAGTAATCCACCAGCATGCCTTCCAGGGCCAGCGAGAATTTGTCGAAGCGCCGCGGATCGGCGGCGAACATGTCGCGCATGTGGCGCTCCGCCATTCCCTCGTGGTGCGCCAGGAGGGCCTGCCACGCGGGCGAGGCGGTCAGTCTCGACATGAAGGCTTCCTTTTTCATGACAGTTCCGTTTCGGTGAAATCCGGCAGGGGTCCGTGAGGCCGGAAAGTCCCTAACTATAATCGAGTTCGCACCGTTTGCACGGGTGCTCAGTGTTCTTCCGTCTCGCCGTTGTCCGGCTCCACGGAATGCCGCCACATCTGGTCTTCCTTGTCGAACAGCCGCAGCGATTCCGCAGGCCCCCAACTCCCCGCCGGGTAGGTGTGGATGAAGTCGCGCTCCATGGACCACACCTTGAGGATCGGGTCCACCACACGCCAGGCCCAGCGCACTTCGTCGTAGCGCAGGAACAACGAGTGATCGCCTTCGATGACATCCAGCAGCAGGGCCTCGTAGGCATCGAGCCGTTCGGCCGCCGGCGCGTCGATGCTCGCATCCAGCATGGCGGTACGGGTGCGCATTTCGAGCCCCGGAACCTTGACCTGGATTTCCGCGCGCAGGCATTCCTTGGGCTGGATGGCCAGGATGAGCCAGTTGGGTTTGAGCGCCTCAATGGGTGTCTTGCGGAACAACTGCTGCGGCGGATGCTTGAAACGGATGGCAATCATGGAGGCATCCGCGGCCAGGCGCTTGCCGGTGCGGATGTAGAACGGCACACCCCGCCAGCGCCAGTTGTCGATGTACAACTTGATCGCAGCATAGGTTTCCGTGGTGCTGTTGGGCGCCACGCCCGGCTCCTCCACATAGGCCGAGACCTTCTCGCCCTTGACGATGCCACGGCGGTACTGGGCGCGGAAGGCGTGCGCATGCACTGCGCTGGGTGGGATGGGCCGGATCGAGCGCAACACCTTCACCTTTTCATCGCGCAGCGACTCTGCGTCCAGCGAGGCCGGCGGCTCCATGGCCACCAGCGTGAGCAATTGCAGCAGGTGACTTTGCAGCATGTCGCGCAGCGCACCGGCACCGTCATAGTAATCGGCTCGGCGCTCGATGCCCTGCGTCTCCGAATGGGTGATCTGCACATGGTCGATGTAATTGCGGCTCCACAGCGGCTCCATGAGCAGGTTGGCGAAGCGGAACACCAGTACGTTCTGCACGGTACCCTTGCCCAGGTAGTGATCGATGCGGAACAACTGCTCCTCGGTGAAGTTGCGGTGCAGCCGCTCCTCCAGCATCTGGGCGCTCTCGAGGTCGTAGCCGAAGGGCTTTTCGATCACCAACCGGCGCCAGCCGCCGTTCTCGTAATTGAGGGCCGCGGCCGCAAGAAACTCACTCACGGTGGCGAATTCCGATGGCCGGATGGCCATGTAGAAGACCACGTTCTGGGGCAGGTCCGGCGCGTTCTCGATGAAATGCCGCAGACGACCGTAGGCCTCGAATTCATTGAGGTCGCCCGGGAAGAAGCGCAGCCGCGCCCGGAAACGCGCGAACAATTCCTGCTGCAGACCGCCGCGGGCCTTGGGGATGAGGGTCTTCTCCACGGCGTCGCGCCAGGCCTCGTCGTCCCAGTCGCGACGACCGAAACCTACGATGGTGAATCCGTCAGGCAGGCGCTTGGCCTCTTCCAGGTGATACAGCGCCGGCAACAGCTTGTTGGCTGCCAGGTTACCCGTGGCGCCAAAGATCACGAAGGTGCAGGATTCGATCATTCACTTCACATCCAAGAAGGGAACAGCATGCAGACACGGGCCGCACAGGCGCTTCCACGCCGTTGATCCATCATGCCTTGTGGCCCCCGAAGGCATTGCGCATCATGGACAGCAGCCGGCCCTGGTAACCCTCGGCATCCTGGCTGGCGAAGCGCATCTGCAATGCGAGGGTAATCACCGGCAGGGGCACGCCCTGCTCCACGCCCTCGATGGCAGTCCAACGGCCCTCGCCCGAATCCGAGACTACACGCGTCATTGTGGACAGCGCCTGATCGCGGGCCAGCCCTTCGGCGGTAAGGTCGAGCAGCCAACTGCGCACCACCGAGCCATGGCGCCACAGTTCGGCGATGCCGGCGAGATCCAGCCCGAATTCCTGCTTGGAGCGCAGCAGATCGAAACCTTCGGCAAAGGCCTGCATCATGCCGTATTCGATGCCGTTGTGGACCATCTTGGTGAAATGTCCCGCACCCACCGGCCCCACGTGGGCCCAGCCGCGATCGGGGGCGGGGGCCAGGGCACGCAGCACCGGCTCGATGACCGCAATGGCGTCGGCTTGGCCGCCCACCATAAGGCAATAGCCCTCCTCCAGCCCCCAGATCCCCCCCGAGGTACCGGCGTCCACAAAGCGGATGCCGGCGGCGGCGAGCAGTGCACCGCGACGTTGCGAGTCACGGTAATTGGTATTGCCGCCATCCACTACGACGTCATCCGGCGCCAGCCGATCGCGCAGATCGACCAACTGTTCCTCTGTGGCAGCACCCGCCGGGAGCATGAGCCACACTACACGGGGACTGGGCAATTGTGCGAGGGCCTCGGCCACCGAGGCAGCGGCAATCATGCCCTCTTCCTCGGCAATCAGCCGCGCGACCTCGAAGGTGCGGTTGTAGCCGACCACCTCAATACCCTTGCGGCACAGGCGCCGCGCCATGTTGCCACCCATTCTGCCGAGACCGATCATCGCAATCCGCATGGGGTCCACTCCGTCAGGACATCGAAGCATTGTAGTATGCAAGGCTTATTCTGCGACCTCGCTCCATATGAAGGTCTATGATTCTTGGCGGATACGGTTACGAGTAAATTTATGTCGAAGATTCTGTTTGTCAGTAGCGAGGCGCATCCCCTCATCAAGACCGGTGGCCTCGGTGACGTCAGTGGCAGCCTGCCCGCCGCCCTCAAGCGTCTGCACCATACGGTGCGCCTGGTGCTGCCCGCCTATCAAGAGGCAGTGGCCAAAGCGGGCAAACTGAAGACCATTGCCACGCTGCGCGTGGCCGACCGCCTTGAACCCGTGCGCATCCTCGAAGGCCTGATGCCGGGTACCCGTGTCAAGCTCTGGCTGGTGGACGCCCCCGGCTGCTTCGATCGCCCCGGCAATCCCTACCTGGGCGAGGATGGCCGCGACTGGCCCGACAACGCCCAGCGCTTTGCCACCTTCTGCCGCGCCGTGGTGGAACTGGCCATGGACCGTGCCGGCCTGCGTTGGCGCCCCGACGTGGTGCACTGCAATGACTGGCAGACCGGCCTGGTACCGGCACTGCTCGCGCGCGAGCAGCAGCGCCCGGGCACGGTGTTCACCATACACAATCTCGCCTACCAGGGCCTGTTCCCCTGGAACAGCTTCGCCGCACTGGGGCTACCCGCCGAACTGTGGCATATGCATGCGATGGAGTTCCATAACCAGTTTTCCTTCATCAAGGGTGGGCTGGTGTTCGCGGACTGGATCACCACCGTGAGCCCCACCTACGCACGCGAGATCTGCGGACCGGACCTGGGTTACGGCCTGGACGGACTGCTCAGACATCGCAGCGACCGGCTCACGGGCATTCTCAACGGTGCCGATTACGACATCTGGAATCCGCGCACCGACAAGCTCATCGCACACACTTACAGCCCTGCCACACTGCACCACAAGCGTGCCAACAAGGCCGCGCTGCAGGCGCAGTTCAACTTGCCGGTGGACAGTGACAGCCCGCTGCTGGGCCTGGTGGGGCGCATGGTGGAACAGAAGGGCATCGACCTGGTGCTGGGCGCCCTGCCCGTGCTGGTGAAGCAGGGGGTGCAGGTGGCGGTGCTGGGCACCGGTGATCTCGCTTACGAGAACGAGTTGTGTGCGCTCGCGAACCGTCATCCCGAGGCCATCGGCTATCACATCGGCTATGACGAGGCACGGGCACACCTGGTGGAGGCGGGTGCGGACATGTTCCTCATGCCCTCGCGCTTTGAACCCTGCGGCCTCAACCAGATCTACAGCCTGCACTATGGAACGCCGCCCATCGTACGCCGCACGGGTGGTCTCGCTGACACCGTGGTGGACGCCACCCCCGAAACCCTGGCCGACGGCAGCGCCACCGGCTTCGTGTTCGACGACGCCACACCCGAGGCCCTGGTGACCGCCGTGGAGCGCGCGCTGACGCTGTATCGCCAGCCCAAGGTCTGGAAGCGCCTCATGACGGCGGCCATGGACCAGGACTTCAGCTGGCAGGCCAGCGCACGGCGTTATCTCGAGATCTATACCCGCGCCCGCAACCACGCCCGCACCGTCTGAAGGAACTCGGATCCGCCCCTCCGCGGGCTGACAACATGCTGCAAGCCAGGGATGGCGCGGAGACGCTAGAGGAACGACGTGCATTCCCCGCGTACCTCCCGCCTTCCCTGGCTGCCTCATCATCCCCTCGGCCAGTACGGAATTGCACGGGGATACAGGTACTAGGATCAGCCACGCTTTCCATGGCCCCGCAGCGCGGCCTGGGGGCGTGGCTACCCGCCCCGCATAAGCAAAATCTTACAAAAGCGCTATAATGGCGCGCTTTTGTTCGCGCGGGTGCCATGCCCGCCCGTGCGTTCTCCCATCCTGGCACATCTCGAAAGCATAAAACCGTGAGCGACAAGAAGTTACGATCCCGGGTCAAGCTCTTCGGCAATCTGCTCGGAAACGTGCTGGACACCCAGGCCGGCCCCGACGTCCTCACCGCCGTGGAACGGCTCCGCAAGGGCTTCATCCGCCTGCGCAAGCGTCCCGAGGCGCGCGAGCGTGAGCGCCTGACGCGCTTCATCGAATCCCTGGACCCGCGCACGCTCATCCATGTGTTGCGAGCCTTCAGCACCTATTTCAGCCTGGCCAATATCGCCGAAGAGGCCTTTCAGCACCGTGAGCGCCGCAGCCAGGTGCGCATGGGGGGGCCGTTGTGGCGCGGCTCCTTCGACGACGCCCTGCGTGAGTTCAAGCGCGACGGCATGAGTATCGAGCAACTGCAGGCGCTGCTGAACCGGTTGCGCTTCATGCCCGTGTTCACAGCCCATCCCACCGAGTCCAAGCGGCGCACCGTGATGGAATGCCTGCGCCGGATCTTCGTCGCCGGCGAGAACCTCGACGACCCACGCATCGGTGCCGAGCAGCGGGCCGAAATCTTCCAGCAGATCGAGAGCGAGATTCAGATCCTGTGGAAGACCGACGAGGTACGGGCCGAGCGTCCACAGGTGCGTGACGAGATCAAGAACGGGTTGTTCTATTTCCGCGAGAGCCTGTTCAGCGCGGTACCGGAAACCTACCGCAATCTGGAGAAGGCGGTGCACCGCATCTATGGCGCGGACAGTGGCGTGGTCATTCCCTCTTGTCTGCGCTTCGGTTCGTGGATCGGCGGCGACCGTGACGGCAATCCCTTCGTGTCACCCGAGACCACCGCCATGGCCGTGCGCCTGCATCACCGCGAGGTGTTGCGCGTGTATTTGCGCTCCGTGACCGAACTGGGCCACATCCTCACCCATTCACGCCTCTGGTTCACGCCCTCCGCCGTGTTCGAAGCCAGCCTGGAGCGCGACCAATCGGCCTATCCGGATGCCTTCGTCGGTCACAAGAAGAAGCGTTTCTCCACCGAACCTTACCGCCGCAAGCTCTATTTCATGCGTCATCGGCTGCAGGCCAACCTGCGCACGGTGGAGGCCCGCCTGGAAGGCCGCGAACCGGACAGCAACGAGGGCTATCTGTCTGAGAAGGAATTCCTCAACGACCTGTACACCATCCGCGAATCGCTCATCAGCCACGGCGATGCCAAGGTAGCCGACGGCCAGCTGAAAGACCTCATCCGCCTGGCCGAGACCTTCGGCTTCTATCTCGTACACCTGGACGTGCGCCAGGAATCCGCACGCCACATCCAGGCGGTCACCGAGATCCTGGCGCAACTGGGCAAGGACTACGCGGCACAGGACGAGAACCGGCGCATCGCCATGCTGGCTGAGTTCATTGCCCGCGGCGAAGCGGTCGGAATCGACAAGTCCGCGCTCTCCGAGTCCACGCGCCAGACGCTGGAGGTCCTGGAAGTGATGGAGCGCATGCGCCGCGAGGTGAGCCCGCAGGCGTTCGGTACGTACGTGATTTCCATGACCCATGCAGCCAGCCACGTCATGGAGGTGCTTTTCCTGGCGCGCCTCGCCGGCCTGGCCGGTCGTCGAGGCGATACCTGGTTCTGCGACATCAGCATTTCGCCGCTGTTCGAGACCATCGAAGACCTTGAACACATCGAGCCGGTGATGCGCACCTTGCTCGCGAACCCGTGCTACGCCACTCTGCTCGAAGCCGCCGGCAACCGGCAGGAGGTCATGCTCGGCTATTCGGATTCCTGCAAGGACGGCGGCATCCTGGCATCGTCCTGGAACCTCTACAAGGCGCAGCAGAAGGTCGCCGTGCTCGCCAACGAGTTCGGCATCGACTTCCGTCTGTTCCACGGTCGTGGCGGCACCATCGGCCGCGGCGGCGGCCCGACCCATGAGGCCATCCTCGCCCAGCCCGAGGGCACCGTGCATGGTGAAATCAAGTTCACCGAGCAGGGCGAGGTGCTGTCCAATAAGTACAGCAATACCGAAACCGCCATCTACGAACTCACCATGGGGCTGAGTGGTTTGCTCAAGGCCAGCCGTTTCCTGGTGAGCAGCCCGCGTGCGGACAACCCCGAGTACGCCACGATCATGGAGGCACTGGCGGATGCGGGCGAGAATGCCTACCGCGATCTCACCGATCGCACCGAGGGCTTTCTCGACTACTTCTACGAAGCCACCCCGGTGAGCGAGATCGGCCTGCTCAACATCGGCTCACGTCCCTCACACCGCACCAAGGGTGATCGCTCCAAGGCTTCGGTGCGCGCCATCGCCTGGGTGTTCGGTTGGGGCCAGGCCCGCCACACCATACCGGCCTGGTACGGCATCGGCTCAGCACTGGCTGGCTGGAGCCGCGGTGAGGCCGAGCGCATTGCCAAGCTGCAGGCCATGTATGCCGACTGGCCCTTCTTCCGCGCCCTGCTGAGCAACTCACAGATGTCGCTGTTCAAGGCCGATATGGCCATCGCGGCGGAATATGCAGCGCTGTGTGCAGACCGGAACATGGCGCAAACCGTTTTTGGCCGTATTCGCGACGAGTACGAGACCACGGTGAAGCAGGTGCTCACCACCGCGCAGCACAATGCCCTGCTCGATGAAAATCCCACACTGGCACTCTCCCTCAGCCGCCGCAATCCTTATCTGGATCCCCTGAACCACATCCAGATCACACTGCTCAAGCGTTACCGCAACGAACAGCTCGACGAAGAACTGCGCCAGCTTTGGCTCGCTCCCCTGCTGCGTTCCATCAACGCCATCGCAGCGGGCATGCGCAACACGGGTTGAGAGCAGAAGACAAATCACGGAGGCCATGGACGGCACGGAGAAGAGGCATGGGAAGAGCATTCCCTACCTCGCGCATCACCCCGCGATACGGCGCCTGGCCGTAGGTCACGTTGGCGCGCAGCGCCTACGTGACAACGCACGGTGCGAACATGTCACGTAGTTTCGGTAACGTGATCATGCTCCGCTAGAAACTGCGGGTCTCCGGTCTATAGTTAGGCAGGTCCACGACACCGCCCAACCAAACACCGGAGAGCTGCCCATGAAAATCCCTGAAATCCGCGCCATCGCACGTAACCGCGGCTTGAAACTGGGGGTCGGAGGGAAGGCTGCCCTCATTCGCGCCATACAGCGCGACGAGGGCAATTTCGATTGCTTCGGCCGGGCCGACAGCAACTACTGCGATCAGGAGAACTGCCTATGGCGCGCGGACTGTCTGCCTGCGGCCAAGGCGATGAACAAGGCCTGATTCAGGCCGCCTGCACCGGGATGGCGTTAGCGCTACGTGCGACGCGATTCTGCTCATCCAGATAGATGAGCGTGGGCTTGTAGGTGGCCAGTTCCTGCTGGCTCAGGCCCACGAAAGCGGCGATGATCACGATGTCGCCGGGCGCCGCCTTGTGAGCCGCTGCGCCGTTCACGGAAATCACCCCCGAACCGTCCTCGGCACGGATGGCATAGGTCACGAAACGCTCGCCGTTGGTGACGTTGTAAATGTGGATCTGCTCGTACTCACGGATCCCGGACATCTCGAGCAGTTTGCCGTCGATGGCGCACGAGCCCTCGTACTCAAGCTCCGAGTGGGTCACCCGGGCACGGTGCAATTTGGCTTTGAGCATCATGGACTGCATTGGGGAAGGCCTCTCAGGTAACGGTAAACCGTCGCGTGGAACGCGATATTATGGGGCCTACCTGCCCATCATTTCAATGAAATGACCACGCCCGGATGTGGTTTTCTCCTGGTCTATGCGTGTGTAATCAACAGGTTGTCTATCAAACGCGTACGTCCCAGCCGGGCCGCCGCGAGCACCACCAGTTCCCTGTCCGGCGCCGCCGGCCGTGCCAGGTCCGCTGCGCGGCGGATGCTCACGTAATCCGGTTCGAAGCCCCGCCTGCGCAATTCATCCACCGCCTCCTGCTCCAGCTCGGTGAAATCCCTGCGGCCCGCCGCCAGTCCCGCAGCCACCTCCGTCAGCACCTGATACAGGCCCGGCGCTCGACCGCGCTCCTCCGTTGACAGATAGCCGTTGCGTGAACTCATGGCCAGCCCGTCGGCCTCGCGCGCGGTGGCGACGCCTTCGATGGTGACGGGGAAATCCAGGTCATGCACCATGCGCCGGATGACGGCCAGCTGCTGGAAATCCTTCTGCCCGAACACCGCCACGTCCGGCTGCACGATATGCAACAGCTTGCTCACCACCGTGGCTACGCCGCGGAAATGACCGGGCCGGGAGGCGCCGCACAGGATCTCGGACAGGCCCGGCACCTCCACCTGCGTGACACCCGCGCGGCCGTGCGGGTACATCTCCGTCTCGGCAGGCAGGAACAGCAGGTCCGCACCGGCCTCGGCGAGGCGCGCGGCATCCTGTTCCGGTGTCCGCGGATAGGCGGCCAGGTCCTCGCCGGGACCGAACTGCAAGGGGTTGACGAACACGCTTACCACCACACGCGCAGCAAGTTCGCGCGCGCGCGTCACCAGGGCGATATGCCCTGCATGCAGGTTGCCCATGGTGGGCACAAAGGCGATGCGCTCACCGGCGGCACGCCAGGCACGCACCTGTTCACGCGCGGCGGCAATGGTGGTCACGTTGTACATGGGAGAATCATCCTGCAAGCGGATTTGCCACAGAGGCCTGGAACAGCGAACGCTCACTCGGACAGCAGGTGGCGGGCAACATCAGCCGAGTATGGCACCACAAAGCCCATTTCCGTCCTGCGCCCCCGGTGCGCGCTGAATCCTGCTCTCATTCGAAGCTGTGTTCGGCGGCGGGAAAACTGCCGTCCTTGACCGCCGCGGCGTAGGCCGCGAGTGCGGCAGGGATGCTGCCGGCCTCGGTAAGGAAATCCTTGGAAAATTTCGGACGCTTGCCCGGGGTGATGCCGAGCATGTCATAGCACACCAGTACCTGCCCGTCGCAGTCGGGCCCCGCGCCGATTCCGATCACCGGAATGCGCAGGCAAGCCGTGATGCTGGCGGCGAGACCGCGCGGAACGCTTTCCAGCAGCAGCACGTCGGCACCGGCCTGCTCGAACGCGACCGCGTTGCGCACCATGGCCTCCGCCTCTTCCTGGACGCGCCCCTGCACCTTGTAGCCTCCCAGCTTGTACACCGTCTGCGGCAGCAGGCCCAGGTGTGCACAAACCGGAACGCCGTGGCGTGCGAGGTGGGCGACGATGGCTACGTCTTCGGCCACGCACTCCAGCTTGACCATGTGCGCGCCGCCTTCCTGCATCAGCCTGCCCGCATTGTGCAGGGCCTGTTCGGCCGTGGCATAGCTGAGGAACGGCATATCGGCCATCACCAGGGCGCGCTGGGCACCACGGCGCACCATGCGGGTGTGATAGACCATCTGATCCATGCTCACCCGCACGGTGGATTCCTGGCCCTGCACCACCATGCCCAGGGAATCGCCGACCAGCACCACCTCGATACCCGCTTCGTCCATGAGCCTGGCAAAACTGGCGTCGTAGGCGGTCAGCGCGGCAAACCGCTGGCCCTGTTCCTTGAACTTGCGAAGTTGGGTGACGGTGATGCTCATGCTCATGCTCA
>Ga0172382_10002218_pt1 | contig 33050 bp, 30 predicted proteins | sample Leawel138RmetaG_FD_122245 | JGI IMG/M metagenome (GOLD analysis project Ga0172382, IMG submission 122245) | Leachate microbial communities from a municipal landfill in Southern Ontario, Canada - Leachate well 138R metaG | ecosystem: Engineered > Solid waste > Landfill > Unclassified | place...
CCGAGGGCTCGTCCAGCACGATGCCCTTGCGGCGCACGTAGATCAGCGTGTTGGCCGTGCCCAGGTCAATCGCCAAGTCGGTGGAAAAGTACCGGCCTATCCGTCCAAACATGAAAATTCCTTTGCGCCCGCCCCGCCCGGAGGCAGGCTCCAGTCCAGAAGTGGCCAGCCGTGAGCAGGGAGCCCCGCTTGCCGGAGCATGCGGACCAAAACAGAAAAACCCCCGCTCAGGGCAGCCCTGCCCGAGCCGAGGCGAGATAATACTTCACGAAAACGGCCGTCGGACGCGTGCTGGCTACGGCGGAATCGTCACTTGCAGATTTTCACGAATATGGCCCTGACACCCGAAAACCTCAACCATCTCGCGCAGGTCGCACGCCTGGCTCTGGACGACGACGAGCGCGCGTCCATGCTGGCCCATCTGAATGACTTCCTCCCTATTTTAGATGCAGTCTGTGCGGCCGATACGGAAGGCGTGAAACCGCTGGTGCATCCCATCACCATGATGGAAGACCTCGCGCTGCGACTGGCCGACGACGTGGTCAGCGAAACCAACCAGCGCGAAGCCAACCAGCAGAGCGCCCCGGCGGTGGCCGACGGCTTGTACCTGGTGCCGAGGGTGATTGAATGACAGGGCGCAGCGGGCCGCCATGCCGACTCGCATGGCGGTCGTGCCGGGGAGCGCCCGGCGCAAACCGGCGAGGCCATGGTGGGCCAGGCAGTGCGCCAGCGGCAGCCGGTCCCTTGAAAGCGCAGGCCGAACCCGGCCCGACACCACCCCGTTCTTGCACATGCTGGAGCAAGGCGCTCCATGTGCTTCGTGGCCGGGCCCTTCACCTGGGGGCACCGCTTGCCGGGGAGACGCCCAGATTTCCAGGAACCACACTTTCATGACCGAAGCCTTACATCAGCAAACATTGCCCCAGCTGCGCGCCGCGCTGCAGGCAGGGCAGCTGTCAGCCACCGAGCTGGCGCAGCATTTTCTGCAGCGCATCCAGGCGCACGCAGACCTGGGCGCGTTCCTTGCGACCGACGAGGCGGTCACGCTGGCGCAGGCCCGGGCCGCGGACGCCCGCCTGTCGCAGGGCGATGCAACCGTGCTGACCGGCATTCCCGTTGCGCACAAGGACCTGCTGGTCACGCGCGAATTCCCGACCACTGCCGGCTCGCGCATGCTGACCGGCTACCGTTCGCCGTTTGACGCCACGGTCGTGCAGCGGCTGGGCGCCGCCGGCATGGTCTGCCTGGGCAAGCTCAATTGCGATGAGTTCGGCATGGGCTCGGGCAACGAGAATTCGGCGTTCGGGCCGGTGCACAACCCCTGGGACCCGTCGCGCGTGGCCGGCGGCTCCTCCGGCGGCAGCGCCGCAGCGGTGGCGGCGGGGCTGGCGCCTGCCAGCACCGCCACCGACACCGGCGGCTCGATCCGCCAACCCGCCGGCTTCTGCGGTCTGACCGCGATCCGGCCCACTTACGGACGCGTGAGCCGTCACGGCATGGTCGCCCATGCCTCCAGCCTGGACCAGGCCGGGCCCATGGCGCGCAGCGCCGAAGGCTGCGCCTGGCTGCTGTCGGCCATGGCCGGGCCAGACACCGAACACGATGCCACGTCGCTGGACCGGCCGGCAGAAGACTACGCGCAGGGGCTGGACCGACCGCTGGAGGGCCTGCGCATTGGCGTGCCGCACGGGTTTTTTGGCGCCGGGTTGTCGGCCGACGTCGGCGCCGCACTGGAGGCGGCGCTGGCGCTGCTGGAGAAACAGGGCGCGCGGCGGGTGGACGTTGCGTTGCCGCGCGCCGACCTGGCGGTGGCCACATACTACGTGCTCGCAACCGCCGAGGCCAGCTCCAACCTGGCGCGCTACGACGGCGTGCGCTACGGGCACCGCACGCCAGACCCTGCCGACCTGGACGCGCTGTATGAAAAGTCGCGCTCCGAAGGCTTCGGCACCGAAGTCAAGCGCCGCATCCTCACCGGCACCCATGTCTCCGGCCACGGCTGCTTTGACGCCTACTACGTCAAGGCGCAGAAGGTGCGCCGCCTCATCGCGCAAGACCTGCAGGAGGCGCTGCGCCACTGCGACGTGATTGCCGCGCCGGTCGCGCCCACGGTGGCCTGGCCGCTGGGCGCGCCCGAGCGCAGCGCGCTGGATGACTACCTCGCGGACGTGTACACGATTCCGGCGTCGCTGGCGGGCCTGCCGGCCATGAGCGTGCCCGCGGGCTTTGGCGCCGGCGGCCTGCCGGTGGGCCTGCAGCTGATCGGCAACTACCTGCAGGAGGGACGGCTGCTCAACATCGCGCACCAGTTCCAGCAGCACAGCGATTTTCACCGCCAACATGCAAAGGGGTTCTGACATGACCCGCGCCGCCCTTGTCAACGGCTACGAAGTCGTGATCGGCTTTGAGACCCACATCCACCTGCAGACCCGGACCAAGCTGTTCAGCCGCTCGTCCAGCGCCTTTGGCGCCGCGCCCAACACGCAGGCCAGCGCCGGCGACCTGGCGCTGCCCGGCACGCTGCCGGTGATGAACCGCGAGGCGGTGGTCTGCGCCATCAGGCTGGGCCTGGCGCTGGGCGCGGACATCGCGCTGCGCAGCCAGTTTGACCGCAAGCATTATTTCTACCCCGACCTGCCCAGCGGCTACCAGATCAGCCAGATGGACCATCCCATCGTGCGCGGGGGCCAGCTTTCCTTTGCCGTGGGCGACGAGATGCGCAGCGTGCGCCTGACGCGTGCGCACCTGGAGCAGGACGCGGGCAAGTCGCTGCACGAGGCGTTTGCCGGCCAGACCGGCATAGACCTGAACCGCGCCGGCACGGCGCTGCTGGAAATCGTGTCCGAGCCGGATCTGCGCTCGTCGGCCGAGGCGGTGGCGTACGCGCGCGAGCTGCACAAGCTGGTGACGTGGCTGGGCATCTGCGACGGCAACATGCAGGAGGGCTCGTTCCGCTGCGACGCCAACGTCTCGGTGCGCAGGCCCGGCGCGCCGCTGGGCACGCGCCGCGAGATCAAGAACCTGAACAGCTTCCGCTTCATGCAGCAGGCGCTGGACTACGAGATTGCCTGGCAGATCGAGGAGCTGGAAGCGGGCCGGCCGTTTGTGCAGGCCACCGTGCTGTTTGACCCGGACACAGGTGAGACCCGGGCCATGCGCACCAAGGAGGACATGGCCGACTACCGCTACACGCCGGATCCGGACCTGCCGCCGCTCTGCGTATCGCAGGACTGGATAGACGCGGTGCGCCAGCAGATGCCCGAGCTGCCGCAGCAGATGGTTGCGCGCTTCGTGGCCGACTACAAGATCCCCGAGTACGATGCGGTCACGCTGACGCAGACGCTGGCCATGGCACGTTATTTCGAGGAGACGGCGCGCGCCTGCGGCGCGGCCAAGCTGGCCAGCAACTGGATCATGGGCGAGCTCTCGCAGCGGCTCAACGCCACGGAAATCGACATCGCGCAGGCGCCGGTGCGGCCGGCCGACCTGGCTGCCTTGATCACCCGCATCACCGACGGCACCATCAGCAACGCCGCGGCGCGCCAGGTGTTTGACGTGCTGTGGGAAGCGGGTGGCGACGTCGACGCCATCATTGCCGAGAAGGGCCTGAAGCAGATGCAGGACACCGGCGCGCTGGAGCAGATGGTTGACGAGGTCATTGCCGCCAACCCCGGGAACGTCGAGCAGTTCAAGGCGGGCAAGGACAGGGCGCTCAACGCGCTGGTGGGGCAGGTGATGAAGGCCAGCCGCGGCAAGGCCAACCCGGCGCGGGTCAACGAGCTGCTGCGGCAGCGGATCGGCGGCTGACGCCGGGCGCGCCTTCTGGCAGCGTCAGTCATTGGCCTGCGGCGCTGGCTGGTGCTTCTGCTGTGGATTCGGCTTGCGCGCGCCACAGTGCGTCCAGCAGCTCGGCCTCTTCGTCGTAGTGCGCGTTGATGCGGTCGCGCTCGGCTTCCTGGCTGGCGATCAGTTTCAGCGCAATGTCGGTGGCCTGGCTGTTGCGCGCAATGGTGCGGCGCAGTTCGGCCGGGACCTGGTCGGGGTTGCCTTCGTAGAACTCCAGCTCCGTGTCCAGGCTGCGGCGTTCCCTGGCAAGCACGGCGATGTGGCTGGTTGCTGCGCTGATGGCAGCGTCGATCTGTTCCAGCGCAGCCTTGCGCGCGTGCTCGTGCGCAGCGTGATCCGGGTAGCGGATGAGCAGCGCGCGGTCCCGCTGTGCCAGCTCGCGCAGCCGCGCCCGCTCGCGCCTCTGCTGCTGCGCCTCCGCACGCTGGCGCCGCTCCTCGGCCTCGCGTTCGGCAGCCGTGGGTTCCGGCTCCACGATGCGCAGCGTGGTGCCGCTGCGGCCGAGCACGCGCTGCGCGCGGTCGCTGCAGGCCGGGATGGGCCGGTCCGACGTGATGGTGTTGCCCGCGTCGTCCACGCAGGTGTAGATTTCCTGCTCGGCCGCATTGCCGCTGGCCAGGCCCAGCGCCGCCAGGCAGGTCAGGAGAGCGCGTATGCAAAAGCTCATGTGGTTGTCGAGGTGGCGCCGTAGCGGCTGCGGTAATCCAGAACAGCCTGCAGGTGTTCGCCAAACGGCAGGCTCGCCTCCAGATAATGCAACAAGTCCGTGAGGCTGGCAATGGCGCAGACCTGCAGATGCAGGTTGCGCCGGACGTCGTCGACGGCGCTCCAGGGCAGGTCCTGGCCGTCTTCCCTGGCTTTTTCCTGGCGGTCCAGGGCGATGGCCAGCGCCTGCGGCGTGGCGCCTGCGCTGCGTATCAGCTCAATGGACTGGCGCACGGCGGTCCCGGCGGAGATCACGTCGTCGACGATCAGCACACGGCCCTGCAGCGGCGCGCCCACCAGTTGGCCGCCTTCGCCGTGGTCCTTGGCCTCCTTGCGGTTGTATGCCACCGGCTTGTTCACGCCCAGCCGCGCCAGCTCCATGGATACGGCCGTGGCCAGCGGGATGCCCTTGTACGCCGGCCCGAAGACCACGTCGAACTCGATCCCGGAGGCCAGCAGGGCGCGTGCATAGAATTGGCCCAGGCGGCACAGCTTGTTGCCGTCGTCAAACAGCCCGGCGTTGAAGAAGTACGGCGACATGCGTCCGGCCTTGGTCTTGAAGCGGCCAAAGCGCAGGACACGGCTGTCTATGGCAAACGCCACGAAATCATGCGCGAGCTGCTGCGCCGGGGCCAGTGGGATCTGCACGTCGTTCATGAATTGCAAGGAATTGTATTGTTCAAGCTTACCAGCCTCAACCTCAATGGCATCCGCGCTGCCGCGCGCAAGGGCCTTGCGCCCTGGCTAAAGAAGCATGCGCCAGATTGTATTTGCGTGCAGGAAATCAAGGCGCAACAGACGGACCTGGCTGGCAAGCTGGACGTGCTGGCCGGCATGCGCGGCCACTTTCACCTGGCCGAGAAAAAGGGCTATTCAGGCGTGGGCATCTATACCCGGCACGAGCCCAGCGCCGTGATCGTGGGCTGTGGCTCCAGCGAGTTTGATGCCGAAGGCCGCTTTGTTGAATTGCGGTTTGACACGCTGGCGCGCAAGCGTTCCATCATCAGCTGCTACTTTCCCAGCGGCACCTCAGGCGAGGTGCGGCAGGCGGCCAAGTACCGGTTCCTGGACGAGATCCGGCCGCTGCTGGCGCAGCGTCGCGCGGAGCGGGACTTCATCCTCTGCGGCGACGTCAACATCGCGCACCATGAAATCGACCTCAAGAACTGGAAGAGCAACCAGAAGAATTCCGGTTTCCTGCCCGAGGAGCGCGCCTGGCTCACCGAAACGCTGGAGCAGACCGGGCTGGTTGACGTGTACCGGCGCCTGCACCCGGACGCCACGGGCGATGCGTACACCTGGTGGAGCTACCGCGGCCGCGCCTGGGACAACAACGTGGGCTGGCGCATTGACTACCATCTGGCCACGCCGGCGCTGGCCGAGCGCGCACGCAGTGCCAGCGTCTACAAGGCCGAGCGCTTCAGTGACCATGCGCCGCTGACCGTCGAGTACGACTTTTCACTGTAAATCACGCTGCCGCGCGGGCCGTCTGCGCGGCCGGTTGCGCGTTTGGCGTTGCGTGTCCGGCGCAGGGTCTGCCGCACGGGGAGCGGGCGCACCAATCAGGTCAGGGATGCTTCGTAGATGCCGGCAATCGAAGCGTCCAGCACTCGGTTGAATTCATCGTCGTCCTGCGTGACCAGCAGGCCCTCGGTCAGCGCGCGGCTGAAGCTGGCGATGACACCCCTGTTGCGCGCCAGCAGCGTGTTGGCCTGCTCGCGCGAGTAGCCGCCGGACAGCACCACCAGCCGCAGCACCCGCGGGTGCGCGACCAGCTCGGCGTAGTCGTTGTCAATGCTGGGCAGCGTGAGCTTGAGCATGACCCGGTGCGCCGTGTCCAGCGCGTCCAGATGCTCGAGCAGCTTGGTCTTGAGCAGCGCCTCGGCCTCTTTCTTGTCGGGCGCCGTGATGCTCACTTCGGGCTCGATGATGGGCATCAGGCCGGCAGCCAGGATCTGCGCAGCCACCTCGAACTGCTGGCGCACGATAGCGGCAATGCCCTGCTCGTTGGCGCCATGGATGACCGAACGCATCTTGGTGCCAAAGATGCCCTTGTCCCGCGCACGCTCCAGAAGCGACGCCAGCCTGGGTATGGGTTTCATCATCTGCACGGCGCCGCTTTCCGCCTCCAGTCCCTTGTCCACCTTGAGGAAGGGCACGACCTGCTTGCGCTGCCACAGGTAAGCCGCTGCGTCCTCGCCGTCGAACTCGCGGTCCATGGTGTCTTCAAAGAGGATGGCGCCCAGGATGCGCTCCCCGTCAAACGCGGGGCTGGTGACGATGCGGCTGCGCATGGCGTGCACCAGGTCAAACATCTGCGCGTCGCCTTCATAGCTGGACGGCGCGATGCCGTACGCCTCAAGCGCACGCGGGGTGCTCCCGCCGCTCTGGTCCAGCGCCGCGACAAACCCCTGGCCCCGGGCCATCTTGTTCCACTGTTCTTGGTTCACGTGTATCCCCGATGCTGCACAAACGAAAAAAATATTGAGCACCATTGTAGGTAGGCTGCCAGGCGCACACGCCGGGCGCCGGAATGCACCTGCGGCCGCCGGTCAAATGCCGGGTTGCACCGGCCAGCTGGCGTATCAGATAATCCCCGCCATGACGACGCAGCGGTTTTATCGTGGCTGGGCACTGCGCGCGCTGGCCCTGATTGCCGGATTCAGTGCCTTTTCCCTGTCGGACCAGCACGCGCCGCTGGTGACGCCGGCCGTCGCAGGCAGCACCGAAGTCCTGCCCGATCCCGCGCCGCCAGACGCGCAGCCGGCACCAGTTGCCCCGGGTCCCGGCATGGTAGCGGCTGCGGCTGGCGACGACACGCCGGAAGAGCGCGTGGACGTGGCGCGCGTTGATCTTTCGGCGTTGCCGCCTTTCCGCACACCCGTGCCGGCCAGCGCGTCCGCCACGGGATCGAGGGACGGCGCCGGCCGCGCCTATGCCAGCCCGCCGGGACCAGCCGTCGAAGCCGCCCGGGCTTTCAGCCGGCCCCAGCCGCTGCCGCAGCCCCTGTACCAGGGCCTGCAATCGGAGCAGGTGCGCGCGCTGCAGATTCGCCTGCGCCACGCCAAGGCGCTGGCCGCGTACGATGCCGACGGCATCTTTGGGCCCGTCACGCACGCCGCCGTGCTCAGGTTCCAGCGCCGCAACGAGTTGCCGGCCACCGGCATCGTGCACCAGGAGACGTGGGATGCGCTGCTGGCGCAGTCGCACGACCCGACGCCAGCGGAAATGAGCAACACGGACGTCGGGCCGTGGTTTGTCAATCCGCGGCAACAGGTGTGGATGATGGAATTGCAGGACCGCCTGCGCCAGGTTGGCGCCTACGCTGGCGCCATGCACGGCGAGCTGGACGCGGCCACCAGGCTGGCCATTGCACGCTACCGGCAGCAGCTGGGGCTGCCGGACAGCGAGGTCATGGACGAGCGCACCTGGGCCCGGCTGCTGCGCGTGACGCACAACCCCAGCTACGCGGACCTGTTTGACGCGCTGCCGGAGCACGCCGGCGCACAGGAGCTGGACCCGCGCTGCCTGTCCGGCAAGGTGGTGTGCATCTCCAAGGAGCAGCAGAAGCTGTCGTTCGTGGTCGACGGTGACATCCGCTTCACGCGCCAGGCGCGCTTTTCGCTGCCGCAGTACGACAGCCCGGAAGGCGATTTCCGCGTCTGGTACAAGAACCGCGACACCATCTCGCGCAAGTTTGGCGAGCGCATCCCCATGCCTTACGCCATATTCTACGAAGGCGATGTGGCGGTTCATTTCTCCGATGACTTTGCCGAAAACGGCTACGATGGCGGCTCGCATGGCTGCAGCCAGCTTGACGACTACCGGGCGGCCAAGTGGCTTTATGAACAGGTGGCCGTGGGCGACCGCGTGGTGGTGTACTGACGTGGCCGCTGCGGTGCCGCTGGTCGGCGTTGCGCACGCGCTGGCGCATGATCTGGACAGCTTGCACTGGCAGACGCCCAGCCACGTCTACAACCCGCTGCACTACGCGTGGGACGGCCACCGGCAGTTCCTGCAGCGCTTTGGCCAAAAGCGCGGCCGCGTGCTGCTGGTCGGAATGAACCCCGGCCCCTGGGGCATGGCGCAGACCGGCGTGCCGTTTGGCAACATCACGGCCGTTCGCCAGTGGTTCCACATCGACACGCAACTGACGCGCGACCTGCCCGCGCAGCATCCCAAATACCCCATCCTCGGCATGGCCTGCCACCGCGACGAGGGCAGCGGCAAGCGGCTGTGGGGCTGGGCCGGGCAGCGCGTGGGCAGCGCCGAGCAGTTCTTTGACCGCTTCTTTGTCTGGAACTACTGCCCGCTGCTGTTTTTGGCAAACAACCGCAACCTCATTCCCGCCGGGCTCAAGGCCAGCGAGCAACAACCCCTGGAGGCCTTGTGCGCCGCGGCGTTTGCCGACGCCGTCCGGCTGCTGGAGCCGGACGCCATCGTCGCGCTGGGGCGCTACGCTGAAAAGCAGGTGCGCAGCATCGTGGACAACCGCGTGCCGGTCATTTACCTGCTGCATCCCAGTCCGGCCAATCCCACCGCCAACCGGCACTGGGCAGAACACGCCGAAGCCGCACTGGCGCCGTGGCTGCCGCCGCCCGGCGGCGGCGCATGACGGATGATCGCGCCGCTGCGCGGCGGCAATGACTGCGGCTGCGCCGCCATGATGGGGAGGTTGAGCGTTGAGCGTGGTGGGCACACGCTGGACGCTGAACGCTTGACGCCAAACCTTCGTCAGCCGCCACGAGCGGCTTTCATCCAGGGTCCGCCAGCGCCGGGATCATGCGTCATGGACGGCTTTGCCGGTCCGGCCTTTCCTTGCGCACCGCGGCGGCCAGCGCGTCCACGTGTGGGTCGCTGTACCCATGCCGGGCCAGCGCGTCCTCGAGCTGGAACAGGTATTGTGCGTTGCTGCCCATGGGGCCGCGGGCCCGGGCCACGAGCGGTGCCACGGTGGCGATGCTGGCGTCGGCGGCGTATTGGCGCTGCGCGGGATTGGCCACAAAGGCCAGTGCCGGCACGCGCCGCCGGTCTGCCAGCTTCACCTCGCGCCAGATGATGCGATAGCTGCCGTACGGCAGCTCGCGTATGCTCACCAGCGCCAGCTCGTCGTCCAGGCCCGACTCCGACAGGCGGAACGCCATGCCCGCGCAGCCGCCACCGGCGTCCAGCGCCAGCATGCGGCCCGGCTGCTCGGGCGTGCCGCGGCCCGCCAGCAGGCGCAGGCAAAAGCGCCGCTGCCAGCCGTGCAGCACCGCGGACTGGCGCTCGGCATACCGGAACAGCGGGTTCCAGATCAGCGAGCCGTACGCAAACAGCCACAGCGGCTGTCCCGGCGGCCGCCGTGAGAGGGCGTCGTGCAATGCCGCCAGGATGCGTTCGCGCGGCCACCTGGGCTGCCCGGGCAGGTCGACAAAAGAGCGCAGGTACGCGCCGCTCTGGATGGACTCACGCGTCAGTTCCATGGCTGCCGTTGGACACGCTCATGCGGCTGACCTCAGCGCCTGTGCGTGGTGGGCGAAGTGGTCGCCGATGAAGCTGGCGATGAAATAGTAGCTGTGGTCGTAGCCGGGGTGCAGGCGCAGCGTGAGCGGGTGCTCGACCGCGTTGCAGGCATCTTCCAGCAGCTGCGGCCTGAGTCCGTCCAGGAACGGGTCATCCTCGCCCTGGTCCACGAGCAGCGGCAGCTGCTCCTCCGCGTCCAGGATCAGCGCCACGCTGTCCCATTCCTTCCAGGCCTGCGGGTCCTTGCCCAGGTAGGCGGTCAGTGCCTTCTGGCCCCACGGCACCTGCGACGGCGCGACGATGGGCGCCAGCGCCGAGACGCTGCGGTAGCGGCCGGGATGCCGCAGCGCGGTCACCAGCGCGCCATGGCCGCCCATGCTGTGGCCGAAGATGCCGCACAGGTCGTTGGCCGGGAAGTGCTGCCTGACAAGCGCCGGCAGCTCGTCGGCAACGTAGTCCTGCATGTGGTAGTGGCGCGCCCAGGGCTCCTGCGTCGCGTTGACGTAGAAGCCGGCGCCCAGGCCCAGGTCGTAGTCGTCGCCGTCAGGCACGCCGTTGCCGCGCGGGCTGGTGTCGGGTGCGACGACGATGAGCTGGTGTTGTGCCGCGTAAAGCTGCGCGCCGGCCTTGGTGATGAAGTTCTGCTCGGTGCAGGTCAGCCCGGAGAGCCAGTAGAGTACGGGCCGTCTCTGTCCCGCCAGCGCTGCCGGCGGCAGGTAAATGCCAAAGCGCATGGGCGTTCCGGTGCTGCTGCTGGGGTGCTGCCAGACTTCCTGGCGTCCGCCAAAGCTGGCGTGCTGTTCAATGCGTTGCATGGTTTTGCCTTTCGTTTGATGCGAGGTGCCAGGTCGTCTGTGGCCGGTCCCTACCGCGGCGAGGGCAGGCGTGACGGTCTGGCTGTTCGGTGCTGCCGTTCTCCGGCAGCATGGCGTGCAGGTTGCGGGCTGCCGTCCGCGCGCCGGTTTAAAAATGAAGGACGGTGCGGATCGATGCACCTTCATGCATGAGATCAAACGCCCGGTTGATCTGGCTGATTGGCAAAGTGTGCGTGACAAAGGGCGCAATGTCTATCTTGCCGGACATGGCGTCTTCCACCATGCCCGGCAGTTCACTGCGTCCCTTGACACCGCCAAACGCCGTGCCCATCCACTTGCGCCCGGTGACCAGCTGGAACGGCCGCGTGCTGATTTCCTTGCCGGCGCCGGCCACGCCAATGATCACGGACTGGCCCCAGCCACGGTGCGCGCACTCCAGCGCCGCGCGCATGACCTCGACGTTTCCTATGCACTCGAAGCTGTGGTCCACGCCCCATCCGGTCATGCCGATGATGACCTGCTGGATGGGCTCGTCGTGATCCCTGGGGTTGACGCAGTCGGTGGCGCCCATGCTGCGCGCCAGCTCGAACTTGGCCGGATTGACGTCCACGGCAATGATGCGGCCCGCACCCGCGGTCTTGGCGCCTTGAATCACCGCCAGCCCGAGGCATCCCAGCCCGAAGACGGCGACCGTATCGCCAGCCTGCACCTGCGCCGTGTTCTTCACCGCGCCCAGGCCGGTGGTGACGCCGCAGCCCAGCAGGCAGACCTGTTCCGGGTTGGCCGCCGGGTTGATCCTGGCCAGCGACACGTCGGCCACGACGGTGTATTCGCTGAACGTGGAGCAGCCCATGTAGTGATAGACGGGCTGGCCCCGGTACGAGAAGCGCGTGCTGCCATCGGGCATGACGCCCCGGCCCTGCGTGGCGCGCACGGCCGTGCACAGGTTGGTCTTGCCACTCTTGCAGAACGTGCACTCGCCGCACTCGGCGGTGTAGAGCGGGATCACGTGGTCGCCGGGCTGCACGCTGCTCACTTCGGGCCCGCATTCAACCACGACGCCGGCGCCCTCGTGTCCCAGCACGGCCGGGAAAACGCCCTCCGGGTCGTCTCCGCTCAGGGTAAAGGCGTCGGTATGGCAGACGCCGGTGTGGCTGACCTTGACCAGCACTTCATGCGCCCTGGGCGGCGCCACGTCGATTTCAACGATCTGCAGGGGCTTTCCGGCCTCGAAGGCAACGGCTGCGCGAGATTTCATGGGGCTGGACTCCAGTTTGTTTGAGCGATGCGGTCGCTGCGACCAGTTTAAACGCGACGGCCTGCGGCATGCGTCCAGCTTTCTGGTGCGTTCTCTTGGCCGGTGCAGATCGTCGGGCACCCGGTTCGCGCACGCAGGCGCCGCAGTTATATGCGTATTATAAAAATGGCGTTTGAGCTACTCGAATTCGTATATAACTAACGGGTTGACGCACTGCTCGTGCAACGGTTCTGTTGGCGCAGTGGTGCGTGTGGATGCCAATTTCAACATGGAAAGGAACTTCATCATGGGCTTGCAATTGGGACAAACGGCGCCAGACTTCACCGCCGATACCAGCCAGGGCAGCATTGACTTTCATGCCTGGAGCCAGGGCAAATGGGTGGTGCTTTTTTCGCACCCCAAGGACTTCACGCCCATCTGCACCACCGAACTGGCCGAGTTTGCGCGGCGCAAGGCCGAGTTTGACCGGCGCGGCGCGCTGCTGATCGGCCTGTCGGTCGACCCGACCGAGAGCCACCGGGAATGGATCAAGGACGTGGCCAGGGTGGGTGGCGCGGAAGTGGATTACCCCATCATTGCCGACCCCGACCTGGGCATTGCCAAGCAGTACGGCATGTTTCACCCGGAGGCCGACGCCACCGTGACCGTGCGCTCGGTCTTTCTCATCGACCCCAGCCACAAGGTGCGGCTGATCCTGACGTACCCGCCCAGCATTGGTCGCAACATCGACGAGATCCTGCGCTCCCTCGACGCGCTGCAGCAGTCCGACAAACAGGGCGTGTCAACGCCGGTCGACTGGACGCCAGGCGATGACGTGGTGGTGCCGGCCAGCCTGTCCGACGCGGACGTTGAAAAGCGCTATCCCGGCCAGGTGCGCAAGGTAACCGACTATCTGCGCTTTGTGCCGGCCGAGTCCTGATCCCGCTTGCCGGTTGCTGACATCAACCATGTTGCGCTTCGCCGGACGGGACGCTGTTATTTGGGTGATTGATAGTAGGGCGTCATTGCCGGATCGATCTTCACGTCGATGAGGAATGGCCCTTGACGGTCGGCTGCCGTGGCCGCTTGCAGGGCGGCGCGCAGTTCATCCGTGTTGGTGACGCTGCGACCGTCGCAGCCAAGCGCCTGCGCCACCGGCGCAAATCCAGCCCAGTGGTTGAGGCTGAGCGCGGGATCCATGTCCTTGTCCAGAAACTGCACGTATTCGGCACCGTAACCGCCGTCGTTGCAAACCACGACCACGAGATTCAGCTGCTCGCGCGCGGCGGTGGCCAGCTCGCTCAGGCCGCCCAGCATGAGTCCGCCGTCACCCAGGACAAGCAGCGTGGGGCGGCCGCCGGCGGCGACGGCGGCGCCCATGGCCGTGCCCAGGCCCAAGCCGATGGCGGCGCAGCCTATGGTGTCGACAAAGTCGCGCCCGCCCTGCACTGCAATCTCGGGCCAGCACACGCGGATGAAGCGCCCCGTGCCCGAGACGTAGACGCGATCCCTGGGGAACATCTGGTCAACGGTCTGCGCCAGCTCGAACAAATCGACCGTGCCCGCCGCCGGGGTGCGTGGCATTTGACGCCGGCGCGCTTTGTGCGCGGCGATTTGCGCGCGCAAATCGTCCGTGCGCGCGCCCGAGCCTGGGATTTCCGCCTTGTCCAGCCACTCGACCATGGCATCGGCCGTGAGTCCCGGATCGCCGACCAGGCCGACGGTCACCGGCGTGAAGCGACCGATCTGGCTGGCCAGCGGGTTGACCTGGATGATGCGCTTGCCCCTGATCAGGCCGCCCAACCCGGCGGTGTACTTGTTCAGGCTGGCGCCGAAGGCGATCAGGCAGTCGCTGCTGCCGATGGCGTCCAGCGCCACGGCATGGCTGACCGTGCCGCAAATGCCGAGGTTGAACGGATCATCTGCAAACAGCCCCTTGCCGCGCAGCGAGGTTGCCACCGGTGCTTCTATGCGCTCGGCGAAGCGCTGGATGGCCGCTTCTCCATCGACCGCGCCGCGTCCGGCCACAACCACCGGCCGCCGCGCCGAGGCGATGATGCCTATGGCCTCGTCCATGTCGGCGCTCGACGCAATGGCGCTGCGTGCTTCCGGAAAGCGCAGCGGCAACTTCTGGTAGTCTGCTTCTTGCCACTGAAATTCCAAAGGCATGTTGAAGACGATGGGGCGGTGTTCGGTGCGTGCCCGGTAAAACGCCCGGTTGAGATCCTCGGCAACGGTCTGCGGCGAGCGCAGCGGTTCAAAGCCCGCGCCGGTCGCCAGCACCAGCGCCCGCTGATCGACGGATTGCGCGTGTTCTCTGTCTTCCCCGGGGGTGTCGCCGGCCAGCAGCACGATGGATGTTGCTGCTTTCACACCTTCGACCAGCGCCGTCAGCGCATTGGTCAGCGCAGGTCCATGCGTGACCGTGGCAACGCCTGTCGCGCCGGAGACGCGGGCGTGGCCCAGCGCCATCAGCACGGCGGCTGCTTCATGTGTCGCGCCCAGGTATTTGCCACCACAGTCGTTGATGTAGCTGTTGACCATGAAGAGGTTGGCGTCGCCTATCAGGCCGTACAGTTGCGCGGTCCCGGTATCGAAGAGTGCGCGGGCGATGGCTTGGTGAACTTTCATGAAATGGTCCTGCGAATCGGCCTTGGGATCGGTCTGATCATTGTGCCAAACGGCGCCGCGCAGTCACCGGCCCGGTCAGGTCGAGCCCGGGGCGGGCCTGATGTGCGCAATCACGTCTCCGGCGGCAACCTGGGTGCCCACGCTGGCCACGGGATGAAATGTTCCGGCGATGGGCGCAACGACCGCCGTTTCCATCTTCATGGCTTCCAGCGTGGCGACCTGCTCGTCGGCGGCCACCTGTTCGCCCTCTTGCTTGTGCCATTTGAGCAGCGTGCCGGACAGGGGTGCGCTGACGTCACCGGTTTGTGCCTCTGGTTCTTCTGCTGCGGTCCTGTCCGGCCCGCCATGGATTGCGCCCAACATCAGGCTGGCCGGCAGCCCAAGTCGCATACGCCGACCGTCGATCTCTATGAAGCTGCGCGTCAGCGGCGCAGCCGGCTCGGGACCGGGGCGTGCCGCAGGATCGAACGCGGTGGCCATCTCGGTCTCTATCCAGCGCGTGTGCACCCGCAAGCCATCGCTGCCGACAAAGGCCGGGTGGCTCACCACCGCGCGATGAAACGGCAGCACGGTGGCTACGCCCTCGATGCGGAATTCATCCAGTGCGCGCCGGGCCCGGGTCAACGCCTGCGTACGCGTGGCGCCAGTGACCATCAGTTTGGCCATGAGCGAGTCAAACGCACCGGGTACCCGCGAGCCGGCCGCCACGCCGCTGTCCACGCGCACGCCCGGGCCGGCCGGTGCTTCAAAGCACGTGATGGTGCCGGGCGTGGGCAGGTAGCCGCGGCCGGGGTCCTCCGCGTTGATCCGGAACTCGATGCTGTGCCCGCGCGGCGGCGGCGTCTCCGTGACCGACAGCGGCAGGCCGTCGGCCACGCGCAGTTGCTCGCGCACCAGGTCCACGCCGGTGGTCTCTTCGGTGATGCCGTGCTCCACCTGCAGTCGGGTGTTGACTTCCAGGAATGAGAGCTGCCCGTCCTGGCCGAGCAGGAATTCCACCGTGCCGGCGCTGACGTAGTCGGCCGCGGCACAGATGTCGTGCGCGGCTTGGTGGACCAACCGGCGCTGCGCGTCGGTGAGAAACGGTGCCGGCGCCTCTTCCACCAGCTTCTGGTTGCGCCGCTGCAGCGAGCAGTCGCGCGTGCCCAGCACGACGACGTTGCCGTGGAGGTCCGCAATCACCTGCGCTTCAATGTGGCGCGGGCGGTCCAGGAACTGTTCGACAAAGCATTCGCCGCGGCCAAAGGCGGCGCGGGCCTCGCGCACGGCCGATTCGTGGAGTTCGGCCACCTGGTCCATCTCGCGCGCCACCCGGATGCCCCGGCCACCGCCGCCAAAGGCCGCCTTGATCGCGATGGGCAGGCCATGCTCGCGCGCAAAGTCCAGCACCTGCGCGGCGTCCTGCACCGGATCGGCGGTGCCGGCTACCAGCGGCGCGCCAACCTCAAGCGCGATCCTGCGCGCGGCCAGCTTGTCGCCCAGCGCACGCATGGTCGCGGGGTCCGGTCCTATCCATAGCAGCCCCGCTTCCAGTACCGCCTGCGCAAAGTCAGCGCGCTCGGAGAGGAATCCGTAGCCGGGATGCACGGCGTCGGCGCCGCTCTTGCGCGCAATGGCCAGCAGCTTGTCGATGTCCAGATACGTCTCTGCTGCGCTGGTGCCGTCCAGTGCCCAAGCCTCGTGGGCCATGCGCGCGTGCAGCGCATCGACGTCGGCGTCGGCGTACACCGCCACCGGGGCAACGCCGTAATCGCGGCAGGCGCGGATGATGCGGCAGGCGACTTCGCCACGGTTTGCGATCAGCACTTTTTCAATCATCGTGTTCTCCGTGGCTCGTCGCCTGCTGCACGCTGCGCGTGCCCTGCGATTTGGCCAGCCCGTGCTGCGCACGAACGCCCCGGTTGGCAATCAGGACTTTATGCATGGCTTTTTCCATTGAACGGCGCCACCACGTTGAAGCGGATGTCGCAGCCGGGTGGGATTTGCGCGGCCAGATCCAGATGGTGGCGCAGGATCACGGCGATCACGGGGTAACCGCCGGTCAGCGGATGGTCGGCCAGGAACAGCAGCGGCTGGCCGCTGGCCGGGACCTGGACCGCGCCGCTGACGATGCCCTCGCTGGGCAGTTCGTCATCGCGGCTGCGCGCCAGCGCTTTCGGCCCGTCCAGCCGCATGCCCACCCGGTCCGATTGCGGCGTGACGCGCCAGGGCTGAGACTGCAGCAGCGCCAGCGCCTCCGGCGTGAACCAGTCGCTGCGCGGCCCCAAAGCCACGTCCAGCGTCACGGTTTCGCCCATGCGCGGCAGCGTGGCTGCTGCGGGTTCGGCCAGCGCAACGGCACGCAGCAACCGCGGCGCCACGGCGCGACCCACGGCCAGCCGGGCGCCTGCCGCGATCGGCGGCGGGCCCAGGCCGGCCAGCGTGTCCCGACTGCAGCTGTCCAGCACGGCAGCCAGCTGCCAGCCGCCGCGCGCGGCCAGCGTGCAGCGCAGGCCGCGCTGCGGGCTGCCCAGCACCAGCGTGTCGCCGTCGTCCAGCGCAATGGCGCGGTCGCCACGCAGCGGCCAGTGCGTTCCGTCGGCTGCGTGCAGCGCCAGCGGCACGCTGGCGCCGGCCACGGCCAGCGTGGCCCGGCCATGGCAGCGCAACGTCATCTGGCCGAACGTGTTTTCAAGGACGGGCGTGCCCGGCGGGTTGCCCACCAGCTGGTTGGCCCGCTCCAGGGCCCCGCGATCCAGCGCGCCGGACGCTGAAACCCCCAGCTGCGTCTTGCCCGGCCGCCCGCGGTCCTGTGGCAGCGTCTGCAGCCCGGGCTGGACGAACTCGATCACCGCGCTGCCGCTTGCAGGTTGCGGCGCCGGCGGTTGCGGTTGCTGTCGCCGTCGGGCCGCGGGCAGGTTGACGTGCTTGCGAGCGCCGGCATCGACAAACTGCACCTGAAGCCCCGGCTGCAGATACGCGGGCTCCTCGCGGTCCAGGTCCCACATGGCGATGTCGGTGGTGCCCAGCAGCTGCCAGCCGCCGGGGCTGTTGCTGGGATAAATGGCGCTCAGCCTGCCAGCCAGCGCCACCGAGCCAGCCGGGACCTGCGTGCGCGGAACCCGGTGCCGCGGGATGTCGCGCCCGAAATGATCGCCGGCCAGGTAGACGAAGCCCGGAGAAAAGCCGGCAAACGCCGCCTGCCAGGGCCGGCTCGTGTGGCGCCGGATCACCTCCTGCACGCTCAGCCCCAGCAGCTCGGCCAGCTGCGGCAGGTCGGCGCCGTCGTAGTGCACCGGGATGGAGACCACCCGGCCTTCCGGCTGGTCCGCCGATTCATGGTCCAGCTCGCTGCCGCGGCGCAGCAGCTCGCCCTCCAGCTGCGCCTGCGACGTGGCGGCGGGCTCGTAGCGGACCAGCACGGTGCGCGCGGCCGGAACCAGCTCGGCCACGCCCGCCGGCGTCCGTGCCTGCAGGCTGCGGTACAGCGCCAGGGCCTGCGTCAGGTCCTGCAGCTCAACCAGGAGGGCGGTATCGCCGGCCGGCAGCACGCGCATGGGCCGTGTGCTCAGGCGCTGGGGGCAAAGGGCCGCAGCGTCACGCCTGCCTGCTCCAGGTGCGCGCGCAGCCGGCGCGCAATCGCAACGGCGCCGGGGCTGTCGCCGTGCACGCAAATCGAGTCGGCGCGCAGCGGCACGGCCCGACCGTTGACCGAAGTGATGCTTCCGGTCCGGATCAGGGCCAGCATGCGCTCCGCAATCTGCTCCGGATCGTCCAGCACGGCGCCCGGCAGGCGGCGCGACACCAGCGTGCCATCGTCGTTGTAGCCGCGATCGGCAAACGCCTCGGCCACCACCGCGAGCCCGCGATCGCGCGCGCGAGCCATGAGCGGCGTGCCAGCCAGCGCAACCAGGACCAGCGTCGCGTCAACGGCCAGCAGCGCATCGATGACCGCGTCGGCCTGCCGTGCGTCACGTGCAATGGTGTTGTACAGCGCGCCGTGCGGCTTGACGTAGCGCACCTGCGTCCCGGCAGCAGCGGCCAGCCCCTGCAGCGCGCCGATCTGGTAGATCACGTCGGCGGTGAGCTCGCGGGAGGTCGGGTCCATGTTGCGCCGGCCAAAGCCCACCAGGTCGGGGTAGGCCACGTGCGCCCCCACGGCAACGCCGCGCTGCGCGGCAGCCCGCACCGTGTCCAGGATGCCCGCCGGGTCGCCGGCGTGAAAACCGCAGGCCACGTTGGCGCTGGTGACGATGTCCAGCATGGCCGCATCGTCGCCCATGCGCCAGGCGCCATAGCTCTCGCCCAGGTCGCTGTTGATGTCCATAGCTCTTGCTCCTGCTGTGGGCGGCAGTGCCCGCCACACCAACCGTGTGTCGGTAGCGTATCAAGAAACCGGCGCGGGGTCAGTTGGTGAACGGTAGCGCCGCGCCCAGCGCCATGAACACGCCGCCGCAGGCTTGGTTGAAGCGCCGGCCCACCCGCTGCAGCCACGGGCTGATGTGGTGCGCCGCGCTGGCCAGCACGTATTCGGTGACGAACTCGGTGCCGGCAAAGGTGGCGGCCATGAAGGCAAATTGCAGCGGCAGGCTGCGCGCCGGGTCGATGAACTGGGGCAGGAAGGCCGTGAAGAAAAGCAGCCCCTTGGGGTTGGTCGTGGCCGACAGCAGCCCCTGCCGAAAGAGCCGGCCCGCCCTGCCGGGGCCGCTGGCCGCGCTGGTGTCCAGCGTCATCGGCGGCGCACGCCAGACCTGCACGCCGAGCCAGACCAGGTACGCGCCACCGGCCCACTTGAGCAGCGTCAGCCACCCGACCGAAGCGCGGATGAGCGCGCCGATGCCAAACATGGACAGCGCAATGATCGCCACGAACCCCAGCACGCCGCCGGTGATGGTGAACAGGGTGCGCCGGTGCCCGTACAACGCACCATGCGTCAGCGCCAGCAGGCCATTGGGGCCGGGCGACAGCGACAGGCCGACGGCGGCCAGCAGGAAGATGAGCCAGGTGTGGAGCGACATGGCAACGGGGCGTGCAAGGCGCGGCATGGCCGGCGCCATCACCGCAGTGTACCGGCAGGCATGGCAGCCGATTGCAACACCAGACGCACAATATCATCGGCCCAACCGGCGCAGTCATGACGGCGCAGCTGCAGCCCGCCGCGCGCACCGGTTTTTGTTCCGTGTTTTTTCGGTTAGAGTGTGACTTGATTCAGCTAGCAAGGGAGACAAGACATGAGACGGCGCACCTTCTGCATATCAACCGCGCTCGCAGCCACCGCAGGTACTGCGGGTCTTGCCGGATTGGCGCGTGCCCAGACCAAGTGGGACTTTGCCACCGCCTACCCGGCGGTCAACTTCCACTCCAAGAACAACCAGCAGTTTGTCGATGAGGTGGCCGAGGCCACCGGCGGCGAGCTGCAGATCACGCCGCATTTTGGCGCTTCGCTGTTCAAGATGCCCGAGATCAAGCGTGCCGTGCAGACCGGCAACGTGCAGATGGGCGAGTTTTTCCTGGTCAGCTTCCAGAACGAGGCACAGATCTTCGGACTCGACGGGCTGCCGTTCCTGGTCAACGGCTATGACGAGGCGTTCAAGCTGTACCAGGCGCAGAAGCCGTACCTGGAGAAGCAGCTGGACAAGCAGGGCCAGATCCTGCTGTACTCGGTGCCCTGGCCGCCGCAGAGCATCTACAGCAACAAGGAAATCCACTCCGCAGCCGACCTCAAGGGCCTGAAGTGGCGCGTGTACTCGCCCACCACGGCGCGCATAGGCGAGCTGGTGGGCGCGCAGCCGGTGACCATCCAGGAGGCGGAGCTGTCGCAGGCGCTGGCCACCGGCGTCATCGAAGCGCTGATCACTTCCAGTGCCACCGGCGCCGACAACAAGCTCTACGAGCAGCTCAAGCATTTCTACAAGGTGCAGGCCTTCATCCCCAAGAACGCGGTCACCGTCAACAAGAAGGCGTTCAACGCGCTCAGCGAGGACGAGCAGGAGGTCCTGCGCAAGGCGGCTGCAGACGCGGAGAAACGGGGTTGGGAGCGCTCGCGCGAGGTCGACAAGGAGTCCCTGCAGGTGCTGCGCGATGGCGGCATGACGGTGGAAGACCCCACGCCCGAGCTGCAGGCCGACCTGCGCAAGGTGGGTGAAACTATTACCAGGGAGTGGGTCGAGCAGGCCGGGCCAGACGGGCAGGCCGCGCTGGATGCGTTTGAAGCATCGAAATGATGCCGCGGACCCGCATCGGCCGGGTCCGCGCAGTGTTTTGCTGGTGATCCACGATGCGGCGCCTGCTTGATGGCCTGTACTGGTGCAGCGGCTGGCTCGCCGGCATCTGCATGGTCGCGGTGCTGTTCTTCGTGGTGCTGACCATCGTCAGCCGCTACTTTGGCTTTGTCGCACCGGGCGCCGACTCCTACGCCGGGTATGCTACTGCCGGCGCCGGCTTCATGGCACTGGCCAGCACGCTCAAGCACGGCGAGCACATCCGCGTGACGCTGCTGCTGGGCGTGCTCAAGGGCAAGCTGCATCATGCGCTCGAGGCGGTGGTGCTCGCACTTGCCACCGTGATCGCCGGGTTCCTGGCCTGGTATTCGGTGCGCCTGGTTTGGCAGTCGCTGGAGATTGGCGACGTCTCCATGGGACTGGACGCCACGCCCATGTGGATTCCGCAACTGTTCATGGCGGCGGGCACCATCGTTTTCTTCATTGCCTTTTGCGACGAGCTGGTGCTCCAGCTGCTGGGCCGGCGCGTGGACCCCCGCGGCAAGGACGCGCACCATGAGTGAGGTGGCCGTCAGCGTTGTCCTGATCGTGGTGCTCTTTGCGCTGCTGGGCGGAGGTGTCTGGGTTGGGCTGGCGCTGGCCGGGGTGGCCTGGTTTGGCATGGAATTCTTCACCCCGCGCGCGGCGGGTGACGCCATGGCGCTCACGATCTGGGGCTCGTCCAGCAGCTGGACGCTGACCGCCTTGCCGCTGTTTGTCTGGATGGGCGAGATCCTGTACCGCACCAACCTCTCTTCCAACATGTTCAAGGGCCTGGCGCCCTGGGTCAACGCGCTGCCCGGGCGCCTGCTGCACGCCAACATCCTGGGCTGCACCATCTTTGCCGCGGTCACGGGCTCATCGGCGGCCACCTGCGTGACCGTGGGCAAGATGAACCTGCCGGAGCTGCAAAAGCGCGGCTACCCGGACGCGCAGATCATCGGCACGCTGGGCGGCCCCGCCACGCTCGGCCTGCTCATTCCGCCATCCATCATCCTCATCATCTACGGCGTGGCGGCCGAGCAGTCGATTGCCAAGCTGTTCATAGGCGGCGTCCTGCCCGGCCTGCTGCTGGCGGCGCTCTTTGCCGGCTGGATCATGCTGTGGTCGCTGCTGCACCCGGAGCAGATTCCGCGTGACGACACCAGCATGGGCCTGCGTGAAAAGATCTGGGAAACACGCCAGCTCATCCCGGTGGTGCTGCTCATTGCCGCGGTCATTGCCAGCATCTACACCGGCGTTGCCACCGCCACCGAGGCGGCATCCATAGGCGTGGTGGGCGCGCTGGTCCTGTCGGCCTGGCAGCGCGCGCTGAGCTGGTCCAATTTCAAGGACGCGCTTCTCGGCGCCACGCGACTGTACTGCATGATTGCACTCATCCTCACGGGGGCCGCGTTCCTGACCCTGTCCATGGGCTACATCGGGCTGCCGCGCCGCCTGGCGCAGTTCGTGGGCAGCCTGGGGCTGACACCGGGCATGCTGGTGGTGATGCTGGCCATTTTCTACCTCATCCTGGGCTGCTTCCTGGACGGCATCTCAACCATCGTGCTGACCATGGGCGTGGTGTTGCCCATCATCCACACAGCCGGCATCGACCCACTGTGGTTCGGCATCTTCCTCGTGGTCACGGTGGAGGCCGCACAAATCACGCCGCCAGTGGGGTTCAACCTGTTTGTGCTGCAGGGCCTGACCGGCAAGCCGGCGACGTGGATCGCCCGCGTCTGCCTGCCGTACTTTCTGCTCATGGCTGCCATGCTGGTCATGCTCTGGTACTTTCCGGGCCTGGTGACCGCGCTGCCGGCCAGGATGTAGCCGGCAGCGCCTGGCCCTTGCAACCAGGTGCATCACAAACACGGCAAGCTGATCCACTCTGCGGTCGGCACGCTTGTCGGTCAGATAGCCATCATCCTCGTCATAGCCCTGTTCGGCAGCTTGGCGCTCGAGCTTTGGGTGTCGGCGGCCCGGTTTGTGACCGGCGTCGTTGGCTCGATTTACCTGGGGCTGGCCAGTCCGACCGACTCGGCCGCTGTCGGCGTCGTGCTGGCATTGCTGATGAGTTGGGCATTTGGCGATCTGAACTGGCGTACCTTCAAGGAAGGGCTGCTGGCTGCCACCTTGACGTCGTCCATGATCGCGTTCATTTTGGCCGGCGCTGCCTTTCTCACACTGGCCATGGGTTATTCGGGCCTGCCTGCGGCCATTGCCCGCTGGATCACGAGCATGGGTTTGAGCCATTTCGTGTTTTTGGCCGTGCTGACGGTGGTTTTCATCATCATGGGCTGCTTTTTGGACGGCATTTCCATCGTCGTGCTGACCACCGCCATCTTGTTGCCGGCCGTCCAGGCCAACGGCATCGATACCATCTGGTTTGGCGTCTATCTGGTGCTGGTCGTTGAGATGGGGCAGATCACGCCGCCGGTGGGGCTGAACCTGTTTGTGCTGCAGGGCATGTTCGACCGCGACATCCTGTATATTTCCAGAGCAGCCTTTCCGTTTTTCCTGATGCTGATAGTCGCTGTCGCTCTGTTTGCCATTTTCCCGGATATCGTCATGCTGCTGCCGCGCATGATGTACGGGCAATGACGGACCGGGGCGAACGCAAAAGCCATCCTGCAAGACAGCAAAGAGCCGTATCGCAATAAAGAGCAGGGAAGCATCATGTCCGTCAGCCACAAGATCCTGGTCGAAGGCAACAGCCTGAGTTTTAAGGGCGGGTTTTTTGGTTTCTCCACCGTTGCCTTGATCCGCGTCAAAGGCAGCGATCCGGTGCTGTTCGACACCGGACACCACAGTACGCGCCTGTTGCTGCTGCAGGCCCTGGAGCGCGAAGGGCTGACTCCGGAATCGATCCGTACCGTCTTTCTCTCGCACTTGCATTTTGATCACGCCAACAACCTCGATCTGTTTCCCAATGCCACGGTCCACGTTGGTGCCGCCGAATGGGCTTATGCACACAATCCTGCGGCTGGCGATATCTTTTTCAGCGTCGGCATGAATGAGTATCTGCAGCGGCGCAAGCCGCATCTGATCGGAGACAGCGAGGGCGAGCTGGCGCCGGGCTTGCACTATCGCCACGCGCCCGGCCACACGCCGGGCAGCTATCTGCTGCATTACACGGCCGAGTCGGGGCAGCGCGTGGTGCTGGCCGGGGATGCGTGCAAGACTTATCGCGAGCTGGCCCGTCTGCAGTCTGCCAACGAGTTTGACCCTGCGTGCCGTGCCAGTACGACGCTGCGGTGGATCGCCAAGAACGCCGACGTCGTCATTCCCGGGCATTTTCCGCCACTGTACAAGACAGCGTCCGGATGGCTGTGGGATGAGCCGTCGCGCATCGAGATCGTCATTCGGTAGTCCGGCGGTGCCGGTTTGGTGCAAGGCGGCCAAAGCGCGTTGCGCCCTGGCACCCAGTCCTGACGCGAGTGCATCATGACGGAAAAGATGGATTGCGTGGTCATTGGCGCCGGCGTGGTCGGCCTGGCGGTGGCGCGTGCCTGTGCCCGCTCGGGCCTGCAGACCCTGGTGCTGGAAGCTGCCAACGCCGTGGGCACCGGCATCAGCTCGCGCAACAGCGAAGTCATCCATGCCGGCATCTACTACCGACAGGGGTCGTTGAAGGCGCGGTGCTGCGTGCGTGGGCGCAAGTTGTTGTACGACTACTGCCGCTCTCGCGGCATTGCGTTTCGGCGCTGCGGCAAGCTGATCGTGGTCACGCGCAAGGAGCAGCAGGCGGCCTTGCGGGCGCTGCACGCCAAGGCCGTTGCCAATGGCGTCCACGATCTGAAATGGCTCGATGGTGCCGCCGCACGCGACAAGGAGCCGGCCTTGCGTTGCGCGGCTGCCTTGTGGTCACCGTCGACCGGAATCGTCGACAGTCACGCACTCATGCTGGCGCTGTGGGCCGATCTTGAAGCCGCTGGCGGCATGGTGGCTCTGTGCTCGCCGGTGGTCGGCGGCCAGGTCGCGCCATCGGCTGCGGGCGTCGTGCTGCGCGTCGGTTCAACCGGGCCCATGGAGCTGCTGGCGCGGCATGTGGTCAACGCCGCCGGCCTGCAGGCGGTCGAGGTTGCGCACATGATCCGAGGGCTCGCGCCGACAAGCATCCCAAAATACCATTTTGCCAAGGGCAACTACTTTGCCTTTTCCGGACATGCGCCGTTTTCTCACCTCATCTACCCGGTGCCCGAAGCAGGCGGATTGGGCGTTCATTTGACGCTGGACCTGAACGGGCGTGCCCGCTTCGGGCCCGACGTGGAGTGGGTCGATCGTGTGGACTACACCGTCGACCCGCAGCGCGGCGCGCGTTTCCACGAAGTGATTCGACGCTACTGGCCCGCATTGCCCGACAATTCACTGCATCCGGATTATTCAGGCATTCGTCCCAAGTTGGTGCCCCCTGGAGCACCAGATGCCGATTTCCTGATCCAGGACCAGCGCGCGCATCGGGTCACCGGCCTGATCCATCTTTATGGCATCGAATCGCCCGGCCTGACCGCTGCATTGGCGCTGGCCGATCGGGTGTGTGACTTGCTGCAGGCGTCAAAATCATGAATTTGCAGCGGTCCGGCGGGTGATCGAAGGCGCCCTTTTTGGCCCCTCAAGCCGATGGCACGGTGTCAAATTAAACTGGCCGTGAAACTGGAGGTTTTAAAAACACGACACAGCAGCGCTGTGCTGCGGGTTGAGACACCATGAATGACTTGCTCGCAATGGTGAATTCCCTGGGCCAGGCGGCACGAATGCAGGCACGAGTAGCGTATATGCTGCGCAAGGTTGGCATCTTGCGCTCGCCGCTCGAGGGGGATGCCGATTTCGGTCAAGGACTACATAGACGTGGCCGGGCAAGTCAGGACCGCCGAGTCAGCAGTCCTGAAAAATGCGGCACCAGCCAAAGCCAACGCGCCGATAGACGACCACATGATCGACGCTTGTCGCGGGCATAGTCGATCAAACCAACGTGACCGAATTTGGGTTTTCGGGCCTCGGCATCAATCCGCACTACAGCATGCTGCGCAATCCGTGGGGTCGTGCTGGTGGCGGGCGCATTTCGAGCGGCTCCAGCAGTGGTTCCGCCCGTCATCCACACAGCCGGCATCGACCTGCTGCGGTTCGGAATCTTCCTCGTGGTCACGGTGGAGGCCGCGCACATCACGCCGCCAGTGGAATTCAACCTGTTTGTGCTGCAGGGCCTGACCGGCAAGCCGGCGACGTGGATCGCCCGCGTTTGCCTGCCGTACTTCCTGCTCATGGCTGCCATGCTGGTCATGCTCTGGTACTTTCCGGGCCTGGTGACCGCGCTGCGCTGTACGCGCAAACCCCTTTTGGCACTACCAGCGCCGCAGGGATCGTACCGGGCCAGCCAGCCGCAGGACTCATTTATAATGGCGCCCTCTGGCCCGGTAGCTCAGTTGGTAGAGCAGAGGACTGAAAATCCTTGTGTCGACAGTTCGATTCTGTCCCAGGCCACCAATACCAAAAGGTCAACAGTTCGCTGTTGGCCTTTTTTCGTGCGCCCGATCGCGCCCAGCCCCCGCGTGTTCGCGGGGGCCCCTGCGGAAGCCTGCGGACTTCGGCATCCGGCATCCGGCCCATCGCCCCATCCAGGACCACCTTCCACTCTCTCCCGGCCGGTTTTCTCTCTGGCCTCGCTCCCCCGGCACGCCCGAAGTTCGCAAAGGCCGCGAACACGGGCATTACGAACCAACGAGTTGCGCGCGGGCGAATCAAGCGGTTGGACTGCAGCATTGGGGAGTGGGAGGAATTCATCAGTGTTGCGTTCTGTCGGTAGTTGTCAACAATTACCGACAAAACACAACATAATGGCCACATGGGTAGTTCACACCAGCGCATTCTGGAACTCGCCGCTCAGCACGGCCTGATACGCTCGCGCGATCTCGACAAGCATGGGCTGCCCACTGTTGCCCTCACGCGGCTGGTGCGGCAAGGGCTGCTCCAACGCGTGGGACGCGGCCTGTACGCGATTCCGGATCGGCCCGTATCGGAACATGGTGCGCTGGCCGAGGTGGCACGCAAACACCCGCAAGCCATCGTCTGCCTGCTGTCGGCACTGCGCCTGCACGAACTCACCACGCAGTCGCCGTTTGAGGTCTGGCTGGCGATCCCCAACAAGGCACGCGCGCCCAAGATGGACTATCCCCCGCTGCGCATTGTGCGCTTCTCTGGCGCTGCGCTGACGGAGGGGATCGAGGAGCACCTCATCGATGGTGTGCCAGTGCGCGTCACCAACGTGGCCCGGACCGTGGTCGACTGCTTCAAGTTCCGCAACAAGATCGGCCTCGATGTCGCGCTGGAGGCACTGCAGGAAACCTGGCGTGCCAAGCGTGTCGGCATGGATGAGCTGTGGCGCTTTGCTGAGCTGTACCGAGTGGCCAATGTGATGCGGCCCTACCTGGAGAGTCTGACGTGAGCAAACGGAACACCGCCGCCTCGGTCCGCGCGCGACTGCTCGCCAAAGCCCGCACCGACAAGCAGGACTTCAACTTCGTCCTCACCCGCTACGCCGTGGAGCGGCTCCTGTATCGCCTGAGCGTCTCGGCTCTTGCCGACCATTTTTTCCTGAAGGGGGCGTTGCTGTTCAACCTGTGGTTCGACATCCCGCATCGTCCGACACGCGACGCCGACCTGCTGAGCTTTGGCTCGGCCGAGATTCGGCATGTCGAGGCGACGTTTCGGGAGATCTGTGCGGTAGAACTGGACGACGGCATGCGCTTTCAGGCCGACTCGGTACACGCGGAGGAGATTCGCAAGGAAGCCAACTACTCCGGTGTCCGGGTCACGCTGATCGGCCTGTTGGACGGTGCCCGATGCCACGTGCAGGTCGACGTGGGTTTCGGCGACGCCGTGACGCCCGGCCCCGAGGCCGTCGACTACCCGGTGATGCTGTCGGAGATGCCTGCGCCGAAGTTGCGCGCGTATCCCCGCTACACGGTCATCGCCGAGAAGCTGGAGGCGCTGGTGGCGCTCGGCATCGCCAACAGCCGCATGAAGGATTACTTCGATCTCTGGATCTTGTCGCGCTACACCGACTTCGATGGCGATCTCCTGTGCAAGGCGATCCACGCCACCTTTGAGCGCCGCAGGACGCCGCTGCCGGACGGCTCCCTTTCGGCTTGAGCGACGAATTTGCCCAGGATCGGCAGAAGCAGACCCAATGGCAGGCATTCTTGAGGAAGAATGCCTTGGTCGAGCTTCAGCTCTCCGAGGTCGTTGCCGGGCTGCGTGAGTTCCTGTCATTCCCGCTGGACGCGCTACGGCAATCTGCCGCTTTCCCGCTGGCGTGGCGTGCAGGTAGCGGGTGGACGTCGAGCACCGGGGAATCTGGTCGATGACCTGGAATCCGGATCTGCTCTTGGAGGATTTTCGCCGTGTCGCCGGCATGGCCGGCGTCTCGTTGGCGCCCGATGCCAGCGCGATCGATCGACGCCCTGCGCCGCATGTGCCGCCCAGGTCGCTATCGCCCGGCAGGATGGCCGTCGATGTCTTCACGTTCGGGCAGCATGTGCTGAAGGTCGGTTCCAACAGCGCTGCCCGCAGATTGTCGGCCTCCAATTCCCTGGGCGTGGATTCCAGTCCGGTCGCCGTCGCCATTACTGCCTTGAAGCTTGTGGAGGCGAACGTCGAAGAAATCCTCGACGAAGCACGCGCCATTCTGACGGAGCGTGAGGCGCGCCACATACCGGCAAGCGAGTTTTGACGCTGGGCGTTTCACCCGGCCGTGCTGGGCGCACTGTGTCAATTCCGGGAAGCGTTCCTGGAGGACTGCGCGACAGACGCACGCATCGCACTTTGCGGTATTGTCCTGGCCGGATTGCAGGTCGTCAAGGTCCGGGCCGGGTGGCCGGCAGGCGGCTACGGTGTCGTATTCATGTGCCGGCCACGCCCGCCATGGAGGCAGAAGATGTGCTTCATGTTATAGGGAAATCGCCGGGAGATGAGATGTTCGAGTAAATCAGTGGGTTTTGGCGTGGCAGTGCTGGTGGCGGTTCAGTCGCGCAGGGCCCTGAGCAGCTTCTGCCCGGCGCGGCCGTCTGGGTCCATACCCAGTTGCCGCTGTTCTTCGCGCACAGCATTGCGCGTCTGCGCGCCGATGATGCCGTCCACGCTGCCGATGTCGTGGCCGCGCTTGAGCAGCAGGATCTGCAATTCCCTGTTCTCGGCGCGGGACAGGCCAGGGTCGTCCGTGGGCCAGGGCGTGACTATGGCCTGCTCGCGCTGCGGGCTGGCGATCATGTCGGCCAGCAGCGCGATGGTCAGCGCGTAGTTTTCGCTGGCGTTGTAGCGGTAGATCGCGTCAAAGTTGCGGCCGACCAGGAACGCCGGGCCGCCGCGCGCCGGAACCAGCAGGCCGGCGGGTGATGGCGCATCGGGCAGCGGGCTGCCGTCTGCGCGCGTCAGTCCGGCGCTGCGCCACGCGACCATGGGGCGTTTGTCCTTGCGGCTGGCGCCGCTGGTGTTGAAGCCGCTGGGCAGCCGCACTTCCATGCCCCAGTCCTGCCCCGGGCGCCAGCCGGCGTTCTTGAGAAACTTGGCCGTGCTGGCCAGCGCGTCGGGGACGCTGGCGACGATGTCGCGGCGGCCATCGCCGTCAAAGTCCACGGCGCTTTCAAAGAAGGTGCTGGGCATGAACTGTGTCTGGCCAAAGGCGCCGGCCCAGGAGCCGGTGAGCTGCTCGGGCGCCACGTGACCCTCTTGCAGGATGCGCAGCGCAGCGGCGAGTTCGCCCCTGAAGTAGCCCTGGCGCCGGCCAAAGCAGGACAGCGTGGCCAGCGACTGCACCAGCGGGCGGCCGCCCAGGTTCTGGCCAAAGTTGCTCTCCACGCCCCAGACGGCCACGACGACATGCGGCGGCACGCCGTACTGCCGGCTGATTTGCTGCAGCGTATCCTGCCATTGCGCGTACGCGGCGCGCCCGTCGGCAATGCGTTCGTCGTCGACGAGCACGGCCAGGTAATCCCACACCGGCTTGGTGAATTCGGGCTGGTGGTCCAGCAGTTGCAGGACGGTCGGGTCGGGGTCCAGTTGCGCCGTGTGCTCGGCAAACGTGCTGGCGTTGATGGCATTGAATGCGGTGCTGCCCTGCAGTTGCTGCAGGCAGGCGCGAAACTGGGCCGGATCGGCTGCTGGCAGCGTCTCCTCGGCCCAGGCGCCGCTGGCCGCGAGCAAGGCGACGCCGGCGCCGAGGAGCGCGCGCTCCAGTGCCAGCCGGAGGCGGGTGCCGGCTGAGGTGCTGCGTGAATGGACAGGGGCGAGTGGATGCATGCCGGTCATGATAAGGGCTGTGGAACCGGATCGGTGCTGGCGCCCGGCGGCCAGATGCAGCGCACCGCATGACCAATGATCTCGGCCCATGAAGGTTTGGCGTCATGCGTTGAGCGTTGAGCGTTGAGCGTGGCGCAGGACCGCGCTCGCGCATTGATGACCGCGCCGCCACGCGGCTGCAATGACTGCGGCTGCGCCGCGATGATTCGCTGGACGCTGGACGCTCAACCTCTTCACCAGAGGTCATCGTCATGCGCGATCTTGCCGGGCATCGTTTCGAATCAGGAACGGCTAGGAGCCTGGGCAAGCTCGGCCTGGGCGCGCTGGCGGCGCACCTGCACTTCCTTGATCGCGACCGCGGTCATGTTGACCACGCGCCGCACGGTGGACGATGGCGTGAGCACGTGTGCCGGCGCGGCGGCGCCCAGCAGCATGGGACCGATGGTGATGCCGCTGCCCGCGGTCATCTTGAGCACGTTGAACAGGATGTTGGCCGCGTCCAGGTTGGGGCAGACGAGCAGGTTGGCCTCGCCGCTGAGCGTGCTGGCGTCGCCCATGGCGCGGGTGCGCAGCGCGGCCGACAGCGCGCTGTCGCCATGCATCTCGCCGTCGCATTCGACGTCGGGCGCCAGCGCGCGGAACAGATCCCGCGCGTGTCGCATCTTCAGTGCAGACGGGCGCCGGGACGAGCCGAAGTTGGAATGCGAGAGAAACGCCACCTTGGGCGGGATGCCAAAGTTGTAGACCTCGGACGCAGCCATCCTGGCAATGGCGGCCAGCAGTTCGGCACTGGGGTTGTCGTGCACGTACGAGTCGGTGATGAACAGCGTGCGGTTGTGCAGCATGAGCGCGTTCAGCCCGGCCAGGTCGGGCGCGCCGGGCGCCACGCCGATGATCTCGCGCACCTTTTCCAGGTGGTTGTCAAACTTGCCGACCAGGCCGCAAATCATGGCGTCGGCGTCGCCCAGGTGGACCATGAGCGCCGCTATGGTGGTGCCGGAGCGGCGCACGGCAGCCTTGGCGGCTTCCACGCTCACCCCCTCGCGCGCCATGAGGTCGTGGTACGCCTGCCAGTACTGGCGGAAGCGCGGGTCGTCCTCGGGGTTGACGTTTTCCACGTCGACGCCCAGGCGCAGGCGCAGGCCCGCGCGCTCGATGCGCTGCTCTATGACCGCCGGCCGGCCGATGAGAATGGGAATGGCAATGCCGTCGTCCAGGGCGATCTGCGCGGCGTGCAGGATGCGCTCGTCCTCGCCCTCGGCGTAGGCGATGCGCTTGTGCGCCGCGTCGGCGGTGCGCGCCGCGTTGAATACCGGCTGCATCACCATGCCGGTCTGGTAGACGAAGTGCATCAGGTCGTCGTGGTAGGCATCAAAGTCCGCGATGGGCCGCAGCGCGACGCCGGAGGCTTCGGCGGCGCGTGCCACCGCCGGGGCAATGCGCAGGATCAGGCGCGGGTCAAAGGGCGTGGGGATGATGTAGTCGGGCCCGAACTGCAGGTCCTTGTCCACGTACACGGCAGCGACCTCCGCGCTGATTTCTGCCTTGGTCAGCGCCGCGATCTCCTGCACGCAGGCCAGCTTCATCTCCTCCGTGATCTTGGTTGCGCCACAGTCCAGCGCGCCGCGGAAGATGTACGGAAAGCACAGGACGTTGTTGACCTGGTTGGGGTAGTCCGAGCGGCCGGTGGCAATGATGCAGTCGGGACGCACGGCCTTGGCGTCTTCGGGGCGGATCTCCGGCTCCGGGTTGGCCAGCGCCAGGATGATGGGCTGGCCCGCCATGGCCTTGACCATGTCCTGCGTCAGAACGCCAGCCGCCGAGCAACCCAGGAAGACGTCGGCGTCCTGGATGACCTCGGCCAGCGTGGCCGAGCGCGTGTTGTCTTGCGCGTAACGTGCCTTCTGCTCGCTCACGCCCTCGCGGCCGCTGTAGATCAGGCCCCGGGAGTCGCAGACAAAGATGTTGGCGGTTTGCGCGCCCAGCGCCACCATGAGGTCCAGGCAGGCAATGGCCGCGGCACCGGCGCCGCTCACGGCGATCTTGACGTCTTCTATCTTCTTGCCGACCAGCTCCAGCCCGTTGATGAGCGCAGCCGAGGAAATGATGGCGGTGCCGTGCTGGTCGTCGTGGAACACCGGGATGTTCATGCGCTCGCGCAGCTTGCGCTCGATGTAGAAGCATTCCGGCGCCTTGATGTCCTCCAGGTTGATGCCGCCCAGCGTGGGTTCCAGCGCGGCAATGGTCTCCACCAGCTGGTCCGGGTCGCGCTGCGCCAGCTCGATGTCGAACACGTCGATGCCGGCAAATTTCTTGAACAGGCAGGCCTTGCCTTCCATCACCGGCTTGCCGGCCAGCGGGCCGATGTCGCCCAGCCCCAGCACCGCGGTGCCGTTGGTGACCACGCCGACCAGGTTGCCGCGGTTGGTGTATTCAGCCGCCTTGGCCGGATCGGCGTGGATGTCCAGGCAGGGGTAGGCCACGCCCGGCGAATACGCCAGCGACAGGTCCAGCTGCGTCGCCAGCGGCTTGGTCGGCGTGACCGATGTCTTGCCCCGGGTCGGGCTGTTGTGGTAGAGCCGGGCCGCGTCGCGCAGCGCAGCCTCGGCGGGGGTCAGTGACTTGGGCATGGCGTCTCCCGGGTTTTTGGCGGTGGTGATTGGGTCAAGCCTAGGAGTCTGTCGGGCTTTGGCGATCGTAGCGAGCCGAGTGGGAAAGCGAGGACAGTTTTGTTTGATTTTGAGGCGCATAGCCCAGCTATGCAACGAAAAAGCGGACAAAAATGGACCGCTTGTC
>Ga0172382_10002219_pt1 | contig 33042 bp, 35 predicted proteins | sample Leawel138RmetaG_FD_122245 | JGI IMG/M metagenome (GOLD analysis project Ga0172382, IMG submission 122245) | Leachate microbial communities from a municipal landfill in Southern Ontario, Canada - Leachate well 138R metaG | ecosystem: Engineered > Solid waste > Landfill > Unclassified | place...
CGGCCCGCTCGGCGCGGCGCAACAGCAGGCGCGCGGCGGCGCCGGCGCGGTCGCGCGCGATGCGCTGGATCAGCGAGGGGCGTTCGAGCCGGGCGACGAGCTGGACGAAGCCGAAGCCGTTGATCGCGGTGCGCTCGTGCGGCCAGCGGTCGAGCGCGGCGGACAGCGCGTCGTCGACCGCGCGGCGATCGGCCTTGTCGGCCAGCGTCGGGAAATCGATGCCGATCGCGCCGGCGAGGTCGAGGCGGCGAACCGCGCCGGCAACCGCCGGCACCGCTGCCAGCGCCAGCGCGCGCGGGGGCAGGGCGCCGTCGACGTCGATCAGCGTCATTGCCGGCGTGGCGCTGATCGTCAGGCTGCCGCCGGTGAACGCGACTTCTCCTGACAGCGCCTCGGCGACGAGTTCGTCCCAGCCTTGGGCCAGGTTCGCGTCGAACCGGCGGACGATCTGCACGGCGTGGCCTTCGTCGCGCAGGCGCTCGGCGAGTGTCGGGGCGGGGCGAGGCGGCCGGTCGGTCGGGCGGGCCTGGGCGCGCTTCAGCCGTCCGCGCTCGGCGATCGCGGCGCGGGTGACGATCGCGCGGAGCGGTGCGCCCTCGCTGGCCTCGCGCGGCAGGTTGTCGACGAGCGCTTCCCCGCCGCCGGCGAAGCGCAGCGTGCCGCGCTTCGATCCCGCGGCGCGGGCGATCAGCAGCGCGTCCTCGACCTGTCCCGCGGCCAGCGCGCCCGGCCAGTCGATGCGGGCGGCGAGGATCGCGCCGTTGCCGGCCCGGATCGCGCGGTGCTCGCCGATCCCTTCCTCGACGTACCAGGTCATCGCGGCCGCTCAGCCAATGGCGAAGCCCGCCGCCCGGAGCAGCGTCCGCGTCTCGTAGAGCGGGAGCCCGACGACGCCCGAGTGGCTACCCTGTATCCAGGCGATCAGGCCTTCGGCGGCGCCCTGGATGGCATAGCCGCCCGCCTTGCCGTGCCATTCCCCGCCGGCGGCGTAGGCGTCGATCTCGGCGGCCGAGAGCGGCTTGAAGCGCACGATGGTCTCCGACAGCCGCTCGCGCAGCGTTCCATCGGGCGCCTTGAGCGCGACGGCGGAGAGCACGCGGTGGCGCCGCCCGGACAGCAGCGCCAGGCAGCGGCGCGCGGTCGCCTCATCCTCGGCCTTGGGCAGGATGCGGCGGCCGAGCGCGACGACGGTATCGCCGGCGAGGACATGCGCCTCTCCGCCGTCGACAGCTTCCGCCTTCTCGCGCGCCATGCGGCGGGCGTAGTCGCGCGGCGGTTCGGCCTTGCGCGGAGTTTCGTCGATATCGGCAGCGGCGATGCCCGTGGGCTCGATACCCAGCCGGCCGAGCAGTTCGCGGCGGCGTGGGCTGGCGGAGGCCAGCAGCAGCCTGGGGACGGGGCCGGCAGGCGGCTTGGGCGCAGCGGCGCCCGCAACGTCCATCGTCAGTAGGAGCCGGGGCCGCCGCGGCCGGGCATGAAGCGATAGGTGATGCGGCCCTTGGTCAGATCGTAGGGCGTCAGCTCGACCAGGACTTCGTCGCCCACCAGCACGCGGATGCGGTTCTTGCGCATCTTGCCGGCGGTATGGCCGAGAATCTCGTGGTCATTTTCCAGCCGCACCCGGAACATGGCATTGGGTAGCAGCTCGACCACGGTGCCGCGCATTTCGAGGAGTTCTTCTTTCGCCATCGGCGACGGGTTTCCACTTCGTATCGGTTTTTATGGCGCGCGCCATAGCTGCGGGTCGACGAAAAGGAAAGCCTCGGCCGCAGTCCGCCGCCGGGAAAGTGTTGCCTTGTGGCGACAAGGGCGCTTCGCCGCCACCGCTGGTGCCGGTGCGGCGTCGGACCCGGCCGCCGGCGGTGCCGGCTTTCGCCCGGCGGCCGAAACCACTATCTGGCCTGCATGGCTCGCACTCCCGCCGGAACTCCCCCCGATCCTCGCGGCGCCGAACGCTTCAACGAGGAGCGGGCGACGTTTACCGTGCGCGGATCGGACCAGCCCGACATCGAGGCGGGGATCGCGGCGATCCGCGAGACGGTGCGCACGCTGCCGGCGCGGCCCGGCGTCTACCGCATGCAGGACGCGCGCGGCGACGTGCTCTACGTCGGCAAGGCGCGGGTGCTGCGCAATCGCGTGGCCAATTACTGCCAGGTCGAGCGGCTGCCGCTGCGGCTAAAGCGCATGGTCAGCCAGACGCGCAGCCTGACGATCGTCACGACCAATTCGGAAGCCGAGGCGCTGCTGCTCGAGGCGCAACTCATCAAGCGCTTCCGGCCACCGTACAATGTGCTGCTGCGCGACGACAAGAGCTTCCCCTTCATCCTGCTGCGCGCCGACCATGCCTTTCCGCGAATCATGAAGCATCGCGGGGCCCGCAAGGCCAAGGGCGACTATTACGGCCCCTTCGCCAGCGCCGGATCGGTCAACACCACGATCAACGCGCTGCAGAAGCTGTTCCTGCTGCGGAGCTGCAGCGACGGCTTCTTCGCCCGGCGTGATCGGCCCTGCCTGCTCTACCAGATCAAGCGCTGCTCGGCCCCCTGCGTCGGGCGGATCGACGAGGCCGGTTATGCCGAACTGGTGCAGGAGGCCAAGGACTTCCTCGGGGGCAGGTCCTCGGCCGTCCAGCGCAAGATCGAGGTGCAGATGCGCGAGGCGTCCGAGGCGCTCGATTTCGAGCGGGCGGCCATGCTGCGCGACCGCCTGCGCGCTGCGACCTTCATCCAGGGCAGTCAGGCGATCAATGCCGAGGGGCTGGGCGAGGCCGACATCTTCGCGATGGCGACCAAGGCCGGGCAGGTGGCGGTGCAGGCCTTCTTCATCCGCGGCGGGCAGAACTGGGGCCACCGCGCCTTCTTCCCGACGCACACCGAGGGGCTGTCCGAGGAGGAGGTGCTGACCAGCTTCCTCGCCCAGTTCTATGAAGAGGTGCCGCCGGCGCGCTGCATCCTGGTCGATCGCGCGCTGCCCGAGGCGGCCCTGCTGGCCGAAGCCTTCCGCGCCGGCGCCGGCGGCAGGGTGGAGATCAGCGTGCCGCAGCGCGGCGCTCGCCGCCGCCTGATCCAGCAGGCGACGCGCAACGCGGTCGAGGCGCTGGACCGCCGGCTGGCCGAAAGCGGCACCCGGGCGAAGATCCTGCGCGAGATGGCCGAGTTCTTCGAGTTGCCGGACGTGCCGCAGCGCATCGAGATCTACGACAACAGCCACATCCAGGGCACCAACGCGCTGGGTGCGATGGTCGTCGCGGGGCCCGAGGGCTTCTTGAAGGGGCAGTACCGCAAGTTCAATATCCGGTCCGCGCAGACCGATGACGACTTCGCCATGATGCGTGAGGTCATGGCCCGCCGCTTTGGTCGGGTGATGGCGGAAGACCCCGGGCGCGAGAGCGGCACCTGGCCCGACCTTGTGCTGATCGACGGCGGCAGGGGGCAGATGAGCGCGGTTCGCGAGGTGATCGAGGAACTCGGCATCGAGGACCTGCCGCTGATCGCCGTGGCCAAGGGCCCCGATCATGGACGCGAGGGCCGTGAGGTGTTCCATTTTCCCGACGGCCGCGAGAAAACGCTGCCGACCAATTCGCCGGTGCTGTTCCATCTCCAGCGCCTGCGCGACGAGGCGCACCGCTTCGCCATCGGCGCGCACCGGGCAAAGCGCAGCCGGGCGATCACCGCGAGCCCGCTCGACGAGATTCCCGGCATCGGCCCGGCCCGCAAGCGCGCGCTGCTGCTGCATTTCGGCACGGCGGGGAAGGTGAGGGCCGCCAGCCTCGACGACCTGCAGCGCGCGCCCGGCGTCAGCGCGGCCGTGGCCCAGGCGGTCTACGACTTCTACCACCCGAACGGCTGAGGTCGCCCCGGATCACGTCCGGAACGGCATTTACGCCACCATCAGCAATTCGGGAGCCACCCCGGCCCATTCGACGAACGCCGGCGGGCCTATCAGCGGCGCGCTGCTTTTGCCCCGGATGCGGCGGAGAAGGTCGGTGAAGCCGCTGACCTCGGCCTCGAACTCGATCTGCGAGACGCGGTTGTCGTCGAGGATGCGCGGCAGCGCCAGCAGGTTCGCGCCCTTGCGCGCGAGGCCGGCGTGGCAGGTTGTCGCGCTCCTGATCGCGGCTTTCTCCAGCACCGGCCGGTGCGTGTGGCGCCATTGTCCGCTGGGATAGCAGAAATGCGCCATGCGCCGGCCGATCACGGGCTCCACCGCGGCGCGGTTCGCCTGCAACTCGTCCTGCGCCTCGGCGGGATCGTCGGGAAAGCGGTGGCGGTGCGTGTGCATCTCTATGGCCATGCCCGCCCGTTCCAGTTCGCGCGCCTCGTCCGGCGAGATCAGGCTGAGCAGGCGGCTGTCGCGGATCCGGTCGTAATCGACCTCCAGCGCTTCGGCCAGCCGGCGCGAAAGCGCGACGCGGCCGGCTTCATCGAGTTGGGCCACACCATAGGCGAAGATCACGCCGCTCGCCCATGCGCGGTTCTCGCGGGTGAGTGGGAGCGCATCGGCCCCCGCCAGCGCGGGGATGCCCAGCCCGGCCAGGCTGGCCTTTCGCTTCGGCGATTTCCAGCAGATGTAGTCGACCGCGAGCTGGAAGATCGGCGTCGCCTTCTCGAAGTAGTACGAGGTCAGGTAGAGCGTCGAGGGAAAGCGGTGCTTCAGCAGCACGTCGCGGGCGACCGCGTGAACACTATGGAAACCGTCGTCGATCGTGATCGTTACCGGGTCCGGGGGCAGGGTGCCGTCGCGCAGCCGCGTCACCGCTTCGTCCAGCGGCAGCACGCGATAGCCGTGGCGGGCGAGGTAGCGCATCCGCCGCTCGAAAAACGGGCGCGAGACGAACAGCGATTTGCGGAAGCGGTCCTCGTCGTCGAGAACGAAGCCGTGGTAGCACAGGATGCGCAAGTCCGACCGCGTCAGCCGCCGTGCGAGCCGGAACAGCCCCAGCGCCTTGGCGATACCGAATGCCGCGAGGATGATCCGTCGCTTGGTCACGTGCTCCACCTGTGGTTCCGGCGCCTCCTCTCGCTGCGCCTTGCGCCCGCCTGTAGCGCCCGGGCGTTAACGAAACGGTGACGCGCGGGTCCGGGGTGCGTCGGATCGGGCCGGGTGATGATCCGGGCGTGGGCGGCGCGCTGCGCAGCCGCGAGGTTTCGGCGGCATCGTGGTCATCGTGCATCCGCGTTTCCTGCGGCGGGCTTGCGGCGGAAGGGGGATTGAGAAAACCCCGCCCGGATCGCTCCGGACGGGGTTTCGCTCTTGCCGCGCTTTCCGCGAAAGCGGGGGCTTAGCCGGCCGCGTGGCCCGCCAGCACCGCGAGCAGCAGCAGCGCGACGATGTTGGTGATCTTGATCATCGGGTTCACCGCCGGCCCGGCGGTGTCCTTGTAGGGATCGCCGACTGTGTCGCCCGTCACCGCGGCCTTGTGGGCTTCGGAGCCCTTGCCGCCGTGATTGCCGTCCTCGATGTACTTCTTGGCATTGTCCCAGGCGCCGCCGCCCGAGGTCATCGAGAGGGCGACGAACAGCCCGCCGACGATGACGCCGAGGAGCAGCGCGCCCAGGGCGGCGAAGCCATTCTCGGGGCCGGCGACCCAGGTGATCACGAAATAGACGACGATCGGGGCCAGCACCGGCAGCAGCGAGGGGACGATCATCTCCTTGATCGCCGCCTTGGTGACGAGGTCCACCGTGCGGGCATAGTCGGGCCGCGAGGTGCCTTCCATGATCCCCGGATTGTTGCGGAACTGGTTGCGCACATCGAGCACCACGTCGCCCGCCGCGCGGCCCACCGCGGTCATGCCCATCGCGCCGAACAGATAGGGCAGCAGCGCGCCCAGCAGCAGCCCGACGATGACGTAGGGGTTTTCCAGGCTGAAATCGACGGTCAGCTCGGGGAAGAAGGCCCTGAGGTCGGTGGTGTAGGCGGCGAACAGCACCAGCGCAGCGAGGCCGGCCGATCCGATCGCATAGCCCTTGGTGACGGCCTTGGTGGTGTTGCCCACGGCGTCGAGCGCGTCGGTCTTCTCGCGCACGCTGTCGTCGAGGCCGGCCATCTCGGCGATGCCGCCGGCGTTGTCCGTCACCGGGCCGTAGGCGTCGAGCGCGACAACCATGCCCGCCAGCGCCAGCATGGCGGTGGCGCCATAGGCGATGCCGATCAGGCCCGCGAGCTGGTAGGCAATGATGATGCCCGCGACGATCACCAGCGTCGGCAGCGCCGTCGCCTCGAGGCTGATGGCAAGGCCCTGGATCACGTTGGTGCCGTGGCCGGTTTCCGAGGCCTTGGCGATCGACTTCACCGGGCGATAGTTCGTGCCGGTATAGTATTCGGTGATCCAAATGATCAGGCCGGTGATGGCCAGGCCTACCAGAGAGCAGTAGAACAGCGTGCGGCCCGTGAAGCCTTCCTCGCCGATCGGCGCTTCCATGCTGCCCAGCGCGTAGGAGATCGCCCACCAGATGGCGGGGATCGAAAGGATCGCGGTGACGAGGAAGCCCTTGTACATCGCGCCCATGATGTTCTTGCTGCCGCCAAGGCGGACGAAATAGGTGCCGATGATCGAGGTGACGATGCAGACGCCGCCGATCAGCAGCGGCAGCGCCATCAGCTTGGGCAGAAGGTCGCCGACGCCGCTCAGCAGCAGCGCGGTCAGCACCATGGTGGCGCCGACGGTGACGACATAGGTTTCGAACAGGTCGGCGGCCATGCCGGCGCAGTCGCCCACGTTGTCGCCCACGTTGTCGGCGATGACCGCCGGGTTGCGCGGATCGTCCTCGGGGATGCCCGCCTCGACCTTGCCGACGAGGTCGGCGCCGACGTCGGCCGCCTTGGTGAAGATGCCGCCGCCCAGGCGCGCGAAGATCGAGATCAGCGAGGCGCCGAAGGCCAGGGCGACGAGGCCGTCGACCACGGTACGATCCTCGCCGCCGACGGCGTAGCCGCCGGGACCGGTCAGGTACCAGTAGAACACCGCGATAGCCAGCAGCGCGAGGCCCGCCACCAGCATGCCGGTGATCGCGCCAGCGCGGAAGGCCAGCGTCAGGCCGGCCTGCAGGCCCTTCTGCGCGGCCGCCGCGGTGCGCACGTTCGAGCGGACCGAGATGTTCATGCCGATGAAGCCGGCGACGCCCGACAGGATCGCGCCGATGACGAAGCCGGTCGCCGAGATCGCGCCCAGCGTCAGGGCGATGATCACCGCCACGACCACGCCGACGATGCCGATCGTGGTATACTGGCGCTTCAGGTAGGCCTGCGCGCCTTCCTGGATCGCAGCGGCGATTTCCTGCATCTTTTCCGTGCCGGCCGGGCTTGTCAGCACCTGACGGCTAGTGACGAAGCCGTATAGCACGGCCAGGAGTCCCAAAACTATCGCGATCGTGACGAGATCCACGCAACGCCCCCTATCCTGTTTCCCAAGGCCCGCGCCCTTATTCGAGCCTGCCGGCGATGAGGGGCTATCGGGTCGTCGCGGCCGGCGCAAGCCCCGCCAGCCAAAAATCCCGGCGCAAGGCCCGCGCGCGCAGGACGTGTCAAGGCTGTTCATCGGGTCTGCGGGGCGGCTTGCGGCCTTTCGTGGTATATGCAAAATTAACCATATGGAAAAGGCGGTCAAAGCCCTGTTCTCGGTCATGCCGTTGTTATTCGGCATCGGCTTCATCGCGCCCCTGATCGCGCAAGCGATGGCTGCGTGGGACTGGCCCGCGCCCTTCGGCCTGAGCCATGTCGCCTTCGGCCTCGCCGTCGGCGGGCTCTGGGGGCTCTACGCCAATATCCGGGGGCGATGGATCTGACGCCGCCCGATGCGACCGCGGCCGCCGTTGCGGCCGGGCCTGCCGCCGGGGGCGGGGCCGTCGCGCGGCTGGCGCCGGGGCCGGACGGGCTCGATCGCGACACGCGCTGCGATCTGCGCCGGCGGGAGAAGGAGATCGCCCGGCAGTTCCATTCGTCGTCCTGGGCCTATGGCGTATTCGCGGTCTGCGGCTTCGCGGTCTGGCTCTCGTTCTTTCCGCTGGCGATCGCGGGCCTGCTCAACTTGCCGTTGGCCTTCGTCGCTGCGACGGCGCTCATCATCGCCGTCTATCTCGCCGGGCATGAGGCGATGCACGGTAACATCGGCCGGCGCGGCGAGAAGCTCTACTGGCTGAACGAGCTGGCGGGATTCGTCTCGACCATCCCGATCGCCCTGTCCTTCGGCGCCGCGCGGATCACGCATCTCGAGCATCACCGCCATTGCAACGATCCGCTCAAGGACCCGGACTTTTCCGATCAGGCACCCGGGCCGCTCGCTGCCTGGTACAAGACCTGGTACAATCGCCAGCCCGGGGTCGACGGTTCGGTTCACCATTACAAGCGCGTGCTCAAGAATCTGGGCACGCCGGAAGCGACGCGTGCACTCTACGGCACGCTCGTCCTGCAAATCGTGTTCCTCGCCACGCTGTTCACCATGGCCTGGACCGGTCATGCGATCGCAGCCGCGCTGATCTGGTGGCTGCCGCGGCATCTGGCGCTGAGCTGGATCCGCTTCTACTTCAGCTGGGCGCCGCACCATCCGCGCCAGGGCCGCAGCGGGCGCTACGACAATTCGCGGATCTTCCGCAGTCGGCTCGGCCGCGTGCTCACGTTCGAGACGGAGACGCACCTGGTCCACCACCTCTATCCCAACATCCCCAATCATCGCACCCGCGCCGCCTATTTCGCGCTCAAGCCGATCCTCGCCGCGCGCGGCGTCGACGTGTCTCCGCTATGACCGATACGACCGACCAGGACCTGTTTCTCGACCTGCCGGGGCCGGATGGTGAGGTTTCGCGCCCGGCACTGCCGCTGCCCCAGGGCGGCGCGTTCGACGCCCACACGCGCCGCACGCTGGCGCAGATGGAGCGCGAGATCGGCCGCAAATACGCGGCGCACAACCTTCCGACCTGGCCCTACGTCGCCGTCACCATCGCCTGTTTCGCGGGGTTCGTCGCCTCGTTCCCGCTGGCGATCATGGGCATCCTGCCGCTCTGGCTGGGCTGTGCGATCAATTCGGTCTTCGTCGCGGGGGGCTATGTCATCTCGCACGAGGCGATGCATTCCAACCTCGGCCGCGAAGGCACCGGGCGGCGTTTCTGGAACGAACTGGCCGGCTGGCTCGCCGCCGTCCCGCTGATCCTGCCGTTCAGCATGCTCAAGACGATGCACCTGCTGCATCACCAGCACACCAACCATCCGGACAAGGACCCGGACGCGATCCATGCCGCGCCCAACCTGTTCATGGCGATCGTGCGTTCCTGGCTGAACCGCCAGCCCGGCCCAGGGGGCACCGGCGCGCGCTGGCGCCGGCATTGCGCGGAGCTGGGCACGCCCGAGGCACGCTCCGCCGTCAAGCATACGATGGCGATCCAGGCGGTGGTGATGACCTTCTTCTTCGCCATGGCCTGGAGCGGATACGCCATCGAGATCGCGCTGCTCTGGTGGCTGCCGCGGCATATCGGCCTGTCCTATATCCACGCCGTGCTGAGCTGGTCGACGCATCATCCCCACGATCGCTTCGGCCGTTACGACAACACGGCGGTCATCCGGCATCCATTGGGCTACTGGGGATCGATGGGGATCGAATACCATCTGATCCACCACCTCTATCCCTATATCCCGGTCCATGCCTGCCGATCCGCCTACCGCGAGATGAAGCCGATCTTGGAAGCGCGCGGGGTGGACTGCAGCGCCCGCTGACATGCCTTCCGGGTCAAGCCCGGGACGACGTGTCCCGATGTTCGAAGCCGAGCCTGTCCTTCTCGCCGAGCGGCCGGCCATCGAGCAGCAGCGGGGTATCGGCCGGAGGCCGGGCCTCACCGATCCGCACCGCCGGGACGGGCAGGGCGGTATCGGCCGGCGCGGTGAACAGCAACTGATAGTCGTCGCCCCAGCGCAGCGCCTCGTCGCGGCGATGCTCGGGAGCGGCGAGGGGGATCGCGGCGGCATCGAGCGCCAGCGTGACGCCGCTGGCGCGCGCAAGGCGCGCGGCGTCGAGCAGCACGCCATCGGAGACGTCCATCATCGCGCTGACGTGCGGCGCCAGCGCGCGGCCCTCGGCCAGCAGCGCGCGCGGGCGGCGGTAGGCGAGGCTGTCGCCCTGGCCCGCGCGCAGCGCCTCCAGCCCCATCATCGCCGCGCCGACGGCGCCGGTGATGTAGAGCGCCTCGCCCGCCCGCGCGCCGCCGCGCGAAGGTGCGGGCCGGTGCGTCGCGCGGCCGATCGCCGTCAGGCCCAGCGCTTGCACGCCCTTGCCCGAAACCGTGTCGCCGCCCAGCAGCGGCGCCTGATAATGCGCCAGCGCCTCCTCCAGCCCGGCAAGGAAGCGCGCGTCGTCCTGTCCCAGCGTGTAGCCCAGCAGCACGCCCACCGGTTCGGCACCTTTCGCCGCCAGGTCCGACATGTTGGTCGCGACCAGCTTCCAGGCGATGTCGGCGGGGTCCTGTCCCGAGAGGTAGTGCACGCCCTCGATCATCATGTCGTGGGTGAGCACCAGCGCCTCGCCGCCGAACGCGATCACCGCGCAGTCGTCGTCCAGCCCGCGCGCGCCGGGATGCGTCGCCATCCGGCGCAGCGCTGCGATGAAGGCGAGTTCGGTGGACACCATGTTGCCCTACGCGTTTGATCGCGGCCGCGAAAGCCGATGTTCGCATTGCCGGCCGCTGGGGGCCAAACGTCGCGTCGACGAGGCCGGCGGTTCCCGGTCAAGTCCGGGACGACGGATCAGGGCTGGCGCACGGCCTTGGCCACGGCGTCCAGAACGCCGTTGACGAACTTCGCCTCGCGCGCATCGAAGAAGGCGTGCGCGACGTCGAGGTATTCGCTGATCGCGGTGCCGGTGGGTACGTCCGCGCGCGCGATCAGTTCGTAGGCGCCGGCGCGCAGGATCTGCAGCATGGTCTTGTCGAGCCGTTCCAGCCGCCAGCCCTCGGCCAGCTTGTCCGCCAGCGCCGCGTCGATCTCGTCGCGGCGGGCGAGCGTGCCTTTCACCACGTCGTCGAAGAAGCGGATCTCGGCTGCGGCGTACTGTTCGCCGTCAAGATCGGGGTCGATCTCGCGGCCGAGGCGATGCCGATGGAACTCGTCGAGCAGCGGCGCGAGCGGCGTTGCCTCCATCTCGTGCTGGTAGAGCGCCTGAACAGCGGCGAGGCGCGCGGCGGCGCGGGCGCGCGAGCGGCTCACTGGCCGAGCCTCACGGCGACCGAGCGCGCGTGCGCGGGCAGGCCTTCGGCTTCGGCAAGGGCGACGGCGGCGGGGCCGATCGCCTCGAGCGCGGCCTGGTCGAGCTGGATGAAGCTGGTGCGTTTCATGAAATCGAGAACCGAAAGGCCGGAGGCGAAGCGCGCGCGGCGGCCGGTGGGAAGGACGTGATTGGGCCCGGCGACGTAATCGCCCACCGCTTCGGGCGTCAGCCGGCCGAGGAAGATCGAGCCTGCGTGGCGAATCGCATCGGCGAGCGGCTGCGGATCGTCGACGGCGATCTCGACGTGCTCGGCGGCCAGCGCGTTGGCCAGCGCCGGGGCTTCGTCGAGGCTCGCCACCTCGATGATCACGCCGTGCGCGGCCCAGCTCTCGCTGGCGACGCGGGCGGTCTGCAGCAGCGCCAGTTCGACTCCGACGCGGTCGGCCACCTTGTCGGCGAAGGCCGGATCGTCGGTGATCAGGATCGATTGGGCGGCGGGATCGTGCTCGGCCTGGCTGAGCAGGTCGGCGGCGATCCATTCGGGATCGTTGCGGCCATCGGCGATGACCAGGATCTCGCTCGGCCCCGCCACCATGTCGATGCCGACGACGCCGTAGAGCTGGCGCTTGGCCTCGGCCACCCAGGCGTTGCCGGGGCCGGTGACGACATCGACGGCGCGGATGCGCTGCGTGCCGTAGGCAAGCGCGCCCACGGCCTGCGCGCCGCCGACGCGCCAGACTTCGTCCACCCCGGCGATGTGCGCGGCGGCAAGGACCAGCGGGTTGACCTGCCCCTTGGGCGTGGGCGTCACCACGGCCAGCCGTTCGACCCCGGCGACCTTGGCGGGAATCGCGTTCATCAGCAGCGAGGAGGGATAGGCGGCGCGGCCGCCCGGCACGTAGAGCCCGGCGGCGTCCACCGGCCGCCATTTCGCGCCCAGGCGCACGCCCACCGCATCGGTATAGTCGCGGTCGGCCGGGAGCTGCGCCTCGTGATAGGCGCGGATGCGCTGCGCGGCGAGTTCGAGCGCGGCGCGCAGCTCGGGCTGGAGATCCTCGTAGGCCTCGCGGCAGGCGGCGAGGTCGATCCGCCAGTTCTCCTCGGCGGCGAGCGAATGCCCGTCGAAGCGCTGGGTCAGCTCGGCCAGCGCCGCATCGCCGCGATTGCGCACGTCCTCGAGAATCAGGGCGACATCGCGCGCCACGTCGGCGTCGCTCTCGCGCCGGTCGCGCACGAGGCGGCGGAAAGCCTGCTCGAAGCCGGCGTCGCGGGTGCTCAGGCGCAGCATCAGGCCGCCTGCCGATCGGCGACCAGCGCGCGGAAACGCTCGACCAGCGCGCCGACGCGCTCGTCGGTCTTGAGCGCGGCGCGGTTGACGATGAGCCGCGAGGATATCTGCAGGATCACGCTCGTCTCGGCGAGGCCGTTGTCCCTGAGCGTCTTGCCGGTCGAGACGAGATCGACGATCCGGCCGGCGAGGCCGAGCCCGGGGGCCAGCTCCATCGCGCCGTTGAGCTTCACCACCTCGGCCTGGATGCCCAGGCGTTCGAAGTGGCGGCGGGTGAGGTTCGGGTACTTGCTGGCGACGCGCAGGTGGCTGGCGCTGGCGCTGCCTGCTTCCCGCCCAGCAGGTTCGGCGACCGAGAGGCGGCAGTGGCCGATGGCGAGGTCCACCGGCGCGTAGAGGTCCGGGTAGGCGAACTCCTCGACCACGTCCGAGCCGACGATGCCGATCTGGGCGGCGCCGTGCGCGACGAAAGTGGCGACGTCGAACGCGCGCACGCGGATCACGCGCATGTCCGATCCCTCGCAGGCGAAGGACAGCGCGCGGGAGTTCTTGTCGTGGAACTCGGCTTCGGGCACGACACCGGCGCGCGCCATCAGCGGCAGCGCCTCGTCGAGGATGCGGCCCTTGGGCACGGCGAATGTCAGCGGCTTGGGGGTCAGCGGCTTCAGCATGGGCCGGGCATGTAGGCGGCGGCAGTGGAAAGGGCAACATGAAGCACGACGAGACGGCGCCGCATGGCGCGATCGAGCATCCCGACAACCGCGGCGTCGCCGAGGCCTATGCCAACCAGGTCGCCTATTGCCGCAGCAATGGCGCGACCGTGACGGCGCGGATCGTGGCCGGCATCGCGGCGCTGCTCGACCGTCCCGACGCGGGGGCGTTCGTCGCGCGCATCCGCGACTGGCAGGGCCGGCCGCTCGGCGATGCCGTGCCCTTGCGCTCGGCCGGCGCGCTGCATGCGCTGCATCTTGCGGGCAAGGCGCCCGAGCTGGCGCCGATCTACGCCGGCCGGCCGGCGGACGACACGGCGATCATCGCCGGCGCGGTGCTGACGCACGCCGCATTCCTGCTGCCCTGGCTCAACGGTCCGCCGCAGACCAACGAGGCGGGGCGATCGTCGAGCTTCGTCGCGGCGATGTTGTGGCTGGCCGAACGGGGCCTGCCGGCCCGCTTCGAATGCCTGGAGATCGGCTCGAGCGCGGGGATCAACCTGATGATCGACCACTATGCCTATGACCTGGGCGGGGTGAAGGTGGGGCCGGGAGACGATGCGGTGATGGGCTTCACGCCCGAATGGCGCGGCGACCCGCCGCCGGACCGGGCGATCGGGTTCGCCTCGCTCAAGGGGTGTGACGTGGCGCCGATCGACCTCACCGATCCGGCGCAGGCGCTGAAGCTCAGGGCCTATACCTGGCCCGAGCATACCGTGCGGTTCGAGCGCCTGGAGGCGGCGATCGCCGCGGCGCAGGCCGCAAAGCCCGATCTCGTCCGCATGGACGCCGCCGATTTCGTCGAGCGGGAGCTTGCCCGGCCGCAGGCGCCGGGGACGACGCGCGTGCTGATGCATTCGATCGTCTGGCAATACGTGCCCGAGGACCAGCGCGAGCGGATAACCCGGGCGATGGCAGCGCACGGCGCGCAGGCGGCGCAGGACCGCGCGCTCGCCTGGATCGCGCTGGAGGCGGATCGCACCTTGCTGAACCACGGATTGCGGGTGCGCTACTGGCCCGGCGGGGAGGACGCGCGCCTGCTCGCCGCCGCGCACGCGCATGGGGCCTGGATCGGGTGGATGGCCTGATCAGCGATGCACGTGCGCAAGCGGGTCGGGCCTGGATGTCATGGAAGGCCGAGGCTGCGATGCCGCCGGCCCTCCATGCGGAGCGCCCGGTCCATCAGCGCGATGATGTCCAGCGGATAGATCGTCTCGGGCCAGGCTTCGATTTCCGCGCGCGTGAACCAGCGATGCACCTGCATCACCTCGCGCTCCAGCTCGGTATGGCCGCTGGTGTCGATCCGCGCTTGCATCGCGCGGTGGAGGAAGAAGTGCTCCACCGACGTCACCGGCTCGCCCAGATAGTCGTATTCGGCCTCGCGCACGAGGTCCAGCGGGTGCGGCTCGGCGATTATGCCCGTCTCCTCCAGCAGTTCGCGCCGCGCCGCCGTGGGGAAATCCTCGTCCGGGTCGCAGGCGCCGCCGGGCATGATCCAGAACAGCGGGTAGTTGGCTGGGACGTAGCGGAACAACAGCACCCGATCCTCGCCGTCCAGCAGGACGATCCGCGCGGCGCGGCGGATGCGGCGAGAAGGTGCGCCGCTCACTCGCCCGGCGCTTTCGCCTTGATCGCCAGCGCGTGCACCCGCTGCCCCGGAATGTCGCCCAGCGCGCGATTGACCATGCGCTGGCGTTCGAGCCGCGAGACGCCGGCGAACGCGGCGCTCTCGATCTCGACGGTGAAATGCGATTCGCCGCTGCCGTCGTCCCCGGCGTGGCCATGGTGCCGGGCGCTGTCGTTGATCACGTCCAGCCGCGTGGGCGCGAAGGCTTCGGTGAGCAGGCGGTCGATTTCTTGTGCAACTGGTTCGGTCATGATTTTTCCTGTCCTGGTATCTGGCCTTCTAGCCGATGAATTGCCATCTGGCACCCGGTGAGGCACGACAGATTCCATGGACGGCACCAGACGCAGGGGCGGCGGTGCGAAGCGCCCGACTGCGGCGAGACGGGCGAGTTCCGCGCGCCGGGCACGCGCCCTCCGGGCTTCGACGGGCCGGGCGAGTACCGCTGGTTCTGCCTCGACCATGTTCGGGCGTTCAATGCCGGCTACGATTTCTTCGCGGGCATGAGCGCCGACGAGATTCTGGAAGCGCAGTCGCCGATCCACGGCTGGGAGCGCGAGACGCGCGCGTTCCGGCCCAACGGTAATGTCGATGCCGCGCCGCGCTGGGCCGATTTCGCCGATCCGCTGGAGGCGATAAGCGCGCGGGCCAGGGCGCACATGCAGGCGCGGCGGCCGGCGCAGCGCCAGGATGGCCGGCCGGTGACGCCCGACGAACGGCGCGCGCTCGACATCCTCGGCCTGCCGCTCGACGCCGATCGCACGGCGCTGCGCAGCCGCTATTCGGAACTGGTGCGCAAGTACCATCCGGACCGCAACGGCGGCGACCGCGGCTACGAGACGCGGCTGCAGGAAGTGGTCGAGGCCTACCAGCTCCTGCGCAGGGCGCCCGCCTTCGCCTGAGGCCGCCGAATGTCCTCAGTCGCGGTCGGGCGCGCCGGGCGGGAAGAACGCGCGGTAGGGCCGGGCCTCGTCGACGCAGCGCGCCACGGGGGGCAGGGCCAGCAGGTGCGCGCGCCAGTGCCGGAGGCGGGGGAACGCGTCGCCGATGGTGTGGACCCAGTCGGCATAGAACAGCGATGGCGCGGCGGCACATTCGATCAGCGTCACGTGGTCCATCGGCGGGTAGTATTCGAGCCAGCCTTCCAGCCAGCGGTAGGTCCGCGTCAGCCGCTCGCGCGCTTCGGCGATGCGCGCCTGATCGGGATCGGCGGCGTCGCGGATGTGCTCGTCGACGACGATCTGCATGACGTTCATCACGTAGTTGTCGAACACCCGGTCGAGCATGCGCATGCCGAGCGCGGCGCTGGGATCGCCGGGGATCAGAATCTCGCTGCCGGCGTGGCGCTGGGCGAGGTATTCGATGATCGGGGTGGATTCGAAGATGACGTTCTCACCATCCTGGAGCACCGGGAACTTGCCGAGCGGCCCGGCCGCTCTGACGAACTCCGCATTCTCCGGATGGTCGCCGTCGACCACGCGGAACTCGAACGGGGTCTCGTTCGCATAGAGCGCGATCAGCGCCTTCCAGGTGTAGGAGGAGAAGGGGTGGCCGTAGAGGGCGAGCATCCGTGTTCCTTTTCGTTCGAGCCTTGGGCGTTACCCGCGCCTTGCCGCTTCGATAGCGGCGATGTCGATCTTCTTCATCGTCATCATCGCCTCGAAGGCCCGCTTGGTCGCGGCCGGGTCGGGATCGCCGTAGATGTCCATGAGCTGGCGCGGCGTGATCTGCCAGGACAGGCCCCAGCGGTCCTTGCACCAGCCGCACTGGCTTTCCTGCCCGCCGTTGCCGACAATGGCGTTCCAGTAGCGGTCGGTCTCCGCCTGGTCCTCGGTCATCACCTGGAACGAGAAGTTCTCGCTCTGCGGGAAGGCGGGGCCGCCGTTGAGCAGGAGCGTCGGAATGCCCATGATCGTCATCGCGACCATCAGCGTGTCGCCCTTCTGCCCGTCGGGGTAATCGCCGGGCGCCGGCTGGACGTGATCGACGACGGTGTCGGGGAAGGTCTCCGCATAGAAACGCGCGGCGGATTCCGCGTCCTTGCCGTACCACAGGCAGACCTGATTCTTGATGCCGGTCATTTCTTCATCTCCGCGATGAGCGCGCTGTCGACCGCCTTGGCGGCCTTGTAGCGCGGCCGGGCCTGCATCCGCTCGGCATAGGCGACGAAAGCCTCGCGCGGAGGGATGATCCCGAAGTTGAGCCCCCAGTCGACGGTACTGCCGACATAGACGTCGGCCATGGTGAAGCGCTCGCCGCAGACGTAGGTGGCATCCGCCAGGTGCTGCTCCAGCGTATCCATAGTCCGCTCGAAGCTGCCCCAGCCGGCCATGGCCTGCTGCTCGGGCGCGGGCTCGAACTTCAGCGCGCGGCTGGTGATCGCCTGCTCGACCGGACCCGCGGCGAAGAAGGTCCAGCGCAGATAATCGGCCGTCTCGCCCTCGTTGGGCAGCAGCCCGGCCTCGGGGTGCATCTCGGCGAGGTAGAGGCAGATCGCCGCTGCCTCGGTGACGGTGCGGTCGCCGTCGTGCAGATGGTGGATCAGCGTCGGCACCTTGCCCATCGGATTGGCGGTGAGGAATTCGGGCGGCTTGTTCTGCCAGTCGACCAGCACCTGCTCGTATTCGGCGCCCGCTTCGTGCAGCGCCCAGCGCGCGATCTGTCCGCGCGACATCGGGTTGGTGAAGAAGGTGTAGTCCGCCATGCGTCAGGCTCCCTTCGCGCCGACGAGCGAGAACGGCGCGCCCTGCGGATCGATGCCGTTGATGATCCAGTCGCCGCCGGGCACCTCCATCGGCCCGTTCAGCACCTGGCCGCCGCTTGCCTGTACGGTTTCGGCCGCCGTGTCGATATCGGCGACGCGGACGTAGTAGTTCCAGCCGGGCATCGGCACGTGCGGAGGCTGCTGCATCATCGCGCCGATGGTCTCGCCGCCGTGGTCGACGAACCAGTAGTCGCCCATCGGCCCCATCGGCAGCTTGTCGTTGAACGCGAAGTTAAAGTGCCTGGCGTAGAACGCCTTGGCGCCTTCGATGTCGGGCGTGTAAAGTTCGTTCCACGAGACGTGCTGGACCGCGTAGCGATCATAGACGTCGCCGGCGGCGTCGGGCCTGTCCGCGGGCGGGATCGGCGTCATCACGTAGAACGGCACGCCCTGCGGGTCGGTGACGAGGGCGAAGGAGCCGACGTCGATCGTCGTTTTCGGCATCAGCAGTCTGCCGCCGTCGGCGGTGATCGCCGCCACCGCCCGGTCGACGTCCGCCACGTAGAGATAGCCCAGCCAGCAGGGCCGGGCGCCCTCGTCGCGCATCTGCGGGGTCAGCCCGAGCACGCCGCCGCTGCTGCCGCCGTCGTCCTCGCGGACGATGTGGCGATAGTCGACGCCGCCCGCCTGCGCGCCGGCCTCGCCGATGATCTTCCAGCCGACCACCTTGCCGTAGAAGTCGCGCGCGCCGTCGGGGTCGCCCGTCACCAGTTCGTACCAGATGTGGCTGCCGAGAGGGTTGGCCATGGTCATTCTCCTGCTGGGGTCCCGGACATGTCCACGACGGGGACGAACCCGCCGTAGATCATGCGCTGCGGATCGAAAGGCAGATCCTGATCGGCGGGCGGCTGCATGCGCTCGTCGGACTGCATCTTTTCCGCCGCCGCGTCGCAGACCGCCTGCGAGGGCCATTCGACTAAGGAAAAGACCACCTTCTCGCCCGGCTCGGTCTTCACCGCGCGGAAGAAGTCGGTCTGCTTGCCTTCGGGGACATCGTCCTGCCAGCATTCGAGCACGCGCAGCGCGCCATGGTCGCGGAACACCTCCCACGCGTCGTCGGCCATCTGGCGATAGGCTTCCCGCTTGCCGTCGGGCACCGGGAGGACGAAGCCCTGGACATAGCTGGCGTCGACATGCCTGCCGCGCTCGACGATCGGCTGGAACCTGCCGTAGATCATCCGCTTGCCGTCGAAAGGCACGGTATTGCGCGCCAGGTCGAAGCGGGGATCGGTCTCCATCGCCTCGTGCAGCTTGGGAAGCCGGGCATCATAGGTGGCCTTGTCGGCCCATTCGATCCAGCTGAACACGATATTCTCGTCGTCCCTGGCGGCGACCGCCCCGAAGAAGTCGGTCGTCTTTCCCCTGGGAACGTCCTGCTGCCAGCATTCGAGGATGCGCCCGGCACCGTATTCCAGGAACACCTCGTCCGTGCGGCGGGCATGGTCGATGAACGCCTGCCTGTTCGCGGTCGGCACGGCGATGACGAAGCCTTCGATATAGGTCATGCGGGTTCTCCCATTGCGCCGGGGTTCTCCGGTTCAGGTTCGTGGTTCAGGTTCGTCGGTTCAGGCCGGGGCTTTTTCCATCCGAATCGGCCTTGCATCGTGATGTGTCTTTGAGTTACAAAAAGCAACTATGAAGTTACAAAAAGAAACTAGTATCCACGGCAAATGGTACGATGACGCCTGCGGCACGGCCTTCGCGCTCGAACTGCTGGGTGAACGCTGGTCGCTGCTGATCGTGCGCGAACTTATCTTCGGCGGGCGACGTTTTTCGGATCTTCGCGCCGGGCTGCCCGGAATCAGCGCCAAGGTGCTGACCGAGCGGCTCGAGGGGCTCGAACGCGCGCGGATCGTGCGGCGCCGCCAGCTTTCGCCGCCGGCGGCGACGCAGGTTTACGAGCTGACGCCTTGGGGCCACGCGGCGGAGGACGCGATCAAGGAACTGGGCCGCTGGGCGGCGGCGTCGCCCGATCACGACCCGACGCTGCCGCTGTCGCCCGCATCGCTGATGCTGAGCTTCCGCACGATGTTCGACGGCGCGCGCGCCGGCGGCCTGGCGGTCACCGGCGCGGTGCGCGTGGGGGTGGAGCGCTTCGTCGTCGCGGTGGCGGAAGGCCGGCTGCGGGCGGAGCGCGGCGAGGCCGAGGCGCCGGACTTCGCCTTCGAGGCGCCGGTCGCCGCGCCGATCGCCGCGGCGGTTTACGGCAAGGTGCCGTTCGACGATCTCGCGCCCGCCGGCCTGCGCGTCACGGGCGATCGCGACGCGGCACTGCGCTATGTCGACTGCTTCCACTTGCCGGAGAAGATCGGCTGATGCCGGGGCGATCGCCCGCCGGAACTCGCCCGCCGCTGCGCTAAAGCTTATTGCAGCCCCGCGCGGGCGCGTATAGGCGGGTGCCGCGATGACTGACATTTCCAATATCCAGATGGACCCCCGCAGCGCCACCGTGCTTCCCGCGCCCGACCGCGAGGTCAGCGTGCGCGAGGTTTTCGGCATCGACATCGACATGAAGGTGCCGGCCTTCTCCGAAGCCGACGAGCGCGTGCCCGATCTCGACACCGCCTATGTGTTCGATCCGGATACGACGCTGGCGATCCTGGCGGGCTTCGCCTTCAACCGCCGCGTCATGGTCCAGGGCTATCACGGCACCGGCAAGTCCACGCATATCGAGCAGGTGGCGGCGCGGCTCAACTGGCCCTGCATCCGCATCAACCTCGACGCGCACATCAGCCGCATCGACCTGATCGGCCGCGACGCCATCGTCCTGCGTGACGGCCTGCAGGTCACCGAGTTCCGCGAGGGCCTGCTGCCCTGGGCGCTGCAGACGCCGACCGCGCTGGTGTTCGACGAGTACGACGCCGGCCGCCCGGACGTGATGTTCGTCATCCAGCGCGTGCTGGAGACCGAGGGCAAGCTGACGCTGCTCGACCAGAACCGGGTGATCCGCCCGAACAAGTGGTTCCGCCTGTTCGCCACCGCCAACACGGTAGGGCTGGGCGACACCTCGGGCCTCTATCACGGCACCCAGGCGATCAACCAGGGCCAGATGGACCGCTGGAACATCGTCGTCAGCCTCAACTACCTGCCGGGCGCGGTGGAGACCGAGATCGTGCACAAGAAGGTGCCCGAGATCGAGGAGAAGCAGATCGCCGACATGGTCAAGGTCGCCGACCTCACCCGCCAGGGCTTCATCAACGGCGACATTTCCACGGTGATGAGCCCGCGCACGGTGATCACCTGGGCGCAGAACACCGCGATCTTCAAGGACGTGGGCTTTGCCTTCCGTCTCTCGTTCCTCAACAAGTGCGACGAGACGGAGCGGATGCTGGTGGCCGAATACTACCAGCGCGTGTTCGGCACCGAACTGCCCGAAAGCGTCGTGGCGAAAGTATAATTCCTTCCCCAGCTTGCTGGGGGAAGGGTAAGGGCGGCTATCTGAGAGGTCTCGTCGCGAGGCCCGTGCCCCTCCACCACCCTGCGGGTGGTCCCCCTCCCCGAGGCAAGCTCGGGGAGGAACGCTTCACCCTTTCGCGGCGCGTTTTTCCTTCACCGGTTCGAACACCAGCTCACCAGCCGGCTTGGCGTGGCTGTAGAGGAAGCCCTGCGCCTGGGTGCAGCCGTCGCGGCGCAGCGCGTCGAGTTGCGCGCCGAACTCGACGCCTTCGGCCGTGGTCGTCATCTTCAGTTCGTTCGCCAGCGCGATCACCGAACGCACGATCGCCTGGCAGTCCTCGCGCTCGGCGAGTTCGGAGACGAAGCAGCGGTCGATCTTGATCTTGTCGAACGGGAAGCTGCGCAGGTAGTTCAGCGAGGAATAGCCGGTGCCGAAATCGTCGAGCGCAATCCTGACGCCCACGTCGCGCAGCTTGTGCAGGATCGCCAGCACCTCCTCCGATTCCTGCATCAGCAGGTTCTCGGTGATCTCCAGCTCCAGCCGGCCGGGCGCGATGCCGCTGGCGGCCAGCGCGCTGATCACCACGGGCAGCAGGTTGCCGTCCTTCATCTGCGCGGGCGACATGTTGACCGCGACCGTCAGTTCCTCGGGCCAGCTTGCGGCCTGCGCCAGCGCGGTGCGGATCACCCATTCGCCGATCTCGACGATCACGCCGGTGTCCTCGGCGATGGGAATGAACGTCTCGGGCGAGATCAGGCCGCGCGTCGGATGGTTCCAGCGCAGCAGTGCCTCGAAGCCGGCGGTCGCCCCCGAATCGATGTCGAGCAGCGGCTGGTAGTGCAGCTCCAGCTCGCCGCGCACGATCGCCGCGCGCAAGTCCAGCTCCAGCGCGCGCCGTTGCTGCATCTGGAGCTGCATTTCGGCGTCGAACACCGAAACGCCGCGGCGCCCGCGCGCCTTGGCATCGTACATGGCGAGGTCGGCGGCGCGCAGCAGCTCGTCGCCGGTGCGGCCGTCCTCGGGCGCGAAGGCGACGCCGACCGAGGCGCCGATCGGCATGATCTGGCCCTCGATCTCGATCGCGTTGCCGATCGCGGCAATCACGCGCTGGGCGACGGCGAGGCCCGTGGCGGTGGAATCGAGGTCGGTCATCAGGATGACGAATTCGTCGCCGCCCAGGCGCGCGATCATGTCGCGCGGGCGGACGACGTCTTCCAGGCGGCGGGCGACCTCGATCAGTACGCGGTCGCCCACGGCATGGCCGTGCCCGTCGTTGATCGCCTTGAAGTGATCGAGATCGACATAGAGCAGGCCGATGCGGCCATCCTGCGCGTTGCGGTGGAAGGCGCGTTCCAGCGTGGCGTTGAACAGCGTGCGGTTGGGAAGCTGCGTCAGCACGTCGTAATGCGCCATGAAGGCGACCTTGGCCTCGGCGCGTTTCGCGGCGCTGATATCGGCGATGAAGCCGCGCCAGCCGCTGGCCTGGCCCGGCCGGCCTTCGACCCGGCGGCCGTTCATCGACCACCAGCGCTCGGCGCCGCCGACCCGGACCGGCACCACCACGTTGCGGAACGGGCGGCCTTCCTCCAGCAGCTCGCGCAGATCGTTCGCCTCGACCGCCTCATCCAGAAGCTGGAGCAGCGACATGCCTTCCAGCGTCTCGCGATCGCGGCCGCAGGCGTCGCAGAAGCGGGGGGAGGGGTTGCGGATGCGGAATTCCGCGTCGATCTCGTAGAGCCAGTCGCTGCCCTCGTCGTCGTACTGGTTGAGCAGGAGCTGGATGGTCTCGTTCGACTGGCTCAGCCGCTTGGTGCGGATCCGCCGCGTCGCGAACATGTAGTACAGGTTGTAGAGCGCCCAGTGCATGAAAACGACCATGACCCAGACGGTCACGGCGATGGGGGCTGCGTCCCAGCCTTCGCGCGCGAAAAGCCCGGCGCTCATCGCCGCTCCTCCCGTCGCGCTGGCGGCAAGGCCGAGATGCGGCAGCGACATGGCGCTCAGCCCGTCGATCATCATCATCGCCACGCCGAGCGCGATCAGCCCGTCGAGGTTTCCCGCGGGCGCAATGAGCATGCCCGTCAGCAGCGCGCCGAACCACCAGGCGAGGCGCAGGCGGATGACGCTGAAGCGATTTCGCAGGGCCCGCTTCTCGTCGAAGCCGGGCGCGGCCTCCTTGACCCGCACCGACCGCTGCATCGCCATGATGGCGCACCAGCCGACCAGGACGAGCGCAGTGAATGCGGGCTTGGTCTGCGGCCCGACCAGCAGCAGCAGCAGCGCCAGCCGCACCGCCTCCAGCAGCGACAGCGGGAAGCTGCGCAGATAGTCCGCGCGGCAGCGGGCGAACCAGTGCTCCTCGTGCGGCTCCACGTCATGGCGGGTGAGCGCGAGCAGACTGTACGGCGTTTGCGTGATAAGCCTGTGCCCGGCCCGGGAATGAACGACCATCCGGCGTGCCCCTCTTCCGGCCATTCATCGACGGCCCGTTTTTGCTGTGCGACTCTGTTCGCGGCTGGGGCTGCTATCGGAACTTTCCTATGAACCGGTTAAAACCGCAGTCGTCGCGGTAACCAAATTTTCATCCGGGGTAGTCGGCCCGCATGAAATAAAGTCCGTCGGCCGGGGCGTTGAGGCCCAGGGCCTGCCGGTCGCGCGCCGCCAGCGCCTCGGCGATGCGCGCCTCGGGCCAGCGCCCGAGGCCGACCAGCGCGAGACAGCCGACCATCGAGCGGACCTGGTGATGCAGGAAGCTGCGCGCGCCGGTTTCGATCACGACCTGTTCGCCGTCCCGCCGCACGTCGAGCCGGTCCAGCGTCTTGATCGGGCTCGCCGCCTGGCAGTGGGCCGAGCGGAAGGTGGTGAAATCGTGCCGCCCGACCAGCGCCTGTGCCGCCCGGTGCATCGCCGCGGCGTCGAGTGGGGCGTGGACCAGCCAGGCGCGGCCGCGCTCCAGCGTCAGCGGCGCGCGGCGGTTGACGATGCGGTAGAGGTAGGAGCGGCCGACGCACGAGAAGCGCGCGTGCCAGTCGTCGGGCACCGCCTCGCAGGCGAGCACCGCGATCGGCGCGGGGCGCAGCCGGGCGTTCAGCGCCTCCTGCAGCCGGAAGGGCGCGATGTCCTTGGCGATGTCGACATGCGCGCGCATGGCAAGAGCATGGACCCCGGCGTCGGTGCGCCCGGCGGCGTGCATCGTCACCGTCTCGCCGGTGACCGCCTTCGCCGCTTCCTCGACCGCCTGCTGCACCGAAGGGCCGTGCGCCTGCCGTTGCAGGCCCATGAACGGGCCGCCGTCGAATTCGAGGGTGAGGGCGAAGCGCGTCACGCCGGGCCGCCGCCGTGCGCGGCCCCTTCGGCGAAGCTCGAGACATGCTTCGACGGGCTCAGGCCGAGCGGACGTCTTTCCAGGACCCGCTCATGCTGAGCTTGTCGAAGCACACGCGCCGCCATCAGCCCAACACCGTGCCCGCCGGGATCGGCCGCCCGCGCAGGAAGGCCTCGGCGTCCATCGCCGGCCGCCCCGCGCGCTGGATGCGGACGATGCGGATCGCGCCGGCACCGCAGGCCACGGCCAGCCGGTCGTCGAGCGTGACGCCCGCGTCGCCCCCGGCGCGCCCGATCACTTCGGCCGCCAGCACGCGGTAGCGTTCGCCCGCCCGCTCGAAGAACGCGCCCGGCGCGGGCGCGAAGGCGCGGACTTGCCGCTCCACCTGCTCGGCCGGCGCGGTAAAATCGAGCCGCGCCTCGGCCTTGTCGATCTTCTTCGCGTAAGTCACGCCGTCCTCGGGCTGGGGGACCGGCGGATAGGCGTCGAGGTCCGCCAGCACCTGCACGATCAGCCGCCCGCCGATGTCCGAAAGCTCGGCCGTCAACTCGCCCGTGGTCTTGGCGTCGACCGGGGTACTCTCCGTCGCCAGCATCGGCCCGGTGTCGAGCCCGGCCTCCATCTGCATGATCGTCACCCCCGTCTCGGCGTCGCCGGCCAGGATCGCGCGCTGGATCGGCGCGGCGCCGCGCCAGCGCGGCAGCAGCGAGGCGTGGATGTTGATGCAGCCGTGGCGCGGCGCGTCGAGGATCGCCTGCGGCAGGATCAGGCCATAGGCGGCGACCACCGCCACATCGGCGCCGAGCGCGGCGAAGTCCGCCTGCTCCTGCGCGCCCTTGAGCGAAAGCGGATGGCGCACGGGGATGCCGCGTGCCTCCGCCTCGCGCTGGACGGGGGAGGGGGTCAGTTCCTTGCCCCGCCGCCCGCCGGGGCGCGGCGGCTGGGTATAGGCGGCGACCACCTCGTGCCCCGCCGCGACCAGCGCGACCAGCGCCGGTACGGCGAAGTCGGGCGTTCCCATGAAGATCACGCGCATGTGCGAAATGCTTTCCCTTATGAGGCTTGCGCCCTATCTGCGCACAAATGGCATCGCAAGAGATCGAGACGCTCACGTCGGCCCTGTCGCGCCTGCCGGGGCTCGGGCCGCGCTCCGCGCGCCGCGCGGTGCTGTGGCTGATCAAGCGGCGCGAGACCGCGCTGGTCCAGCTCCTCGACGCGCTGGCGGCGGTGCGCGGGGCGCTGGTCGAGTGCCATGTCTGCGGCAACGTCGACACCACCGACCCTTGCGCCATCTGCGCCGATCCGCGCCGCGACAGCCGCGCCCTCTGCGTGGTCGAGGACGTCGCCGACCTCTGGGCGCTCGATCGCGCGCGGCTGTTCACCGGGCGCTATCACGTGCTCGGCGGGCGGCTCTCGGCGCTCGACGGCGTGCGGCCGGAGGACCTGACCATCGGCAAGCTGATCGAGCGCGTCGCCGGCGGCGGCATCGACGAGGTGGTGCTGGCGATGAACGCCACGCTCGAAGGCCAGACCACCGCGCACTACATCGCCGAGCGGCTGGAGAGCTTTCCCGTGCGCCTGACCCAGCTCGCCCACGGGCTGCCGGTGGGCGGCGAGCTGGACTACCTCGACGAAGGCACGCTGGCGCAGGCGTTGCGGGCGCGACGGCCGGTGGGCTGACGACGTTCGGCCTTCTTGCAGACGAACCGCCGTGCGCCTATCTGCACCCCATGGCCATCCGCGAAATCATCGAAATCCCCGACCCGCGTCTCAAGCAGATCTCCAAGCCGGTCGAAGCGTTCGACGACGCGCTCAGAACGCTCGTCGCCGACATGTTCGAGACGATGTACGATGCGCCCGGCATCGGCCTCGCCGCGATCCAGGTGGGCGTGCCGCTGCGCGTGCTGGTGATCGACCTGCAGCCTGACGATCCCGATGCCGAGCCCGAAGTCTGCACCGCCCACGGCGACCACGAGCACACGCACCAGCCGACGAAAAAGGAACCGCGCGTCTTCATCAACCCCGAGTTGCTCGATCCGTCCGAGGAGCTTTCGGTCTATAACGAAGGCTGCCTCTCGGTCCCCGAGATCTACGCCGAGGTCGAACGCCCGGCCCGCATCCGCGCGCGCTGGCAGGACATCGACGGCAAGGTCCACGAGGAGGAGATGGACGGGCTGCTGGCCACCTGCCTCCAGCACGAGATGGACCACCTCGAAGGCGTGCTGTTCATCGACCACCTCTCGCGCCTCAAGCGCCAGATGGCGATCAAGAAGCTGGAAAAGCTGCGCAAGGCGGCCTGACGGCCCGGGGCGGCGGGTTTTTCCGGACGCGCGATTTTCTCCACAGGCGGGCGGTTGCCTGCCGTTTGCCGACAGGCTAGGTTCCCATTTCGTTCCAAATGGGAAGATGCTGTGGAATCTGCGCTGTTCGCCATCATCGCGCTGGTCATCGGCCTGGGGCTGGGCTGGCTGCTCGGCTCGCGCCCCGTTGCCGAATGGCGCCAGCGCTTCCTCGTCCGCGATGGCGAGGCGCGCGAACTGGACGAGAAGTTCCGCCGCGCCATCACCGAGCTGGCCGGCGCCAGCGAGCGGGCCAGCCGGACCGATGCGCTCGCCGGCGAGCTGGCGGGCGCGAACGCGCGCTGCGCCGCCCTGCAGGGCGAACTGGCCGCCGCCGCGACGCGCGCCGACAACGCCGAGCGGCTCGCCGCCGAGCTGCCGGAACTGCGAACCTCGCGCGAGGCGCTGCGCGCCGAACTGGCGACGCTGAAGGCCAACGCGGCGAACTTCGACGAGAAGCAGCGCTTGCTGCTCGAAGCGCAGGAAGCGCTCCGCAAGGAGTTCCAGGTCGCCGGCGCCAAAGTGCTCGAAGGCGCGCAGGAGGCGTTCCTCAAGCGCGCGCAGGAAGGCTTCGCGGTTTCCGAGCGGCGCAGCGAGGAGAAGATCAAGGCGCTGCTGGCCCCTGTGGGCGACCGGCTGAAAAGCTACGAGGAGCAGGTGGGCATGCTGGAAAAGCAGCGCGTCGACGCCTTCGGCCAGCTCACCGGCCAGATCGAGGCGCTGCGCGCGGGGCAGGAGCAGGTCCGCGCCGAGGCGGCGCGGCTGGGCAACAGCCTGCGCAACGCGCCCAAGGCGCGCGGGCGCTGGGGCGAGCAGCAGCTCAAGAACGTGCTCGAGCAGTGTGGCCTTGTCGAGCACACCGATTTCGTCACCGAGCATTCGGTCCAGACCGAGGACGGCCGCCTGCGGCCCGACGCGATCGTGCGCATCCCCGGCAACAAGCAGCTCGTGATCGACGCCAAGGTCTCGCTCAACGCCTATCAGGACGCGTTCGACGCCGATGACGAGGGCGCCCGCAAGCTGCATCTCGACCAGCACGCCGCCTCGATGCGCAACCACATCCAGACGCTCGGCGCCAAGAGCTATCAGAGCCAGTTCGAGAACGCGCCCGACTATGTGCTGATGTTCGTGCCGGGCGAGCACTTCATCGCCGCCGCGCTGGAGCACGACGCCAAGCTGTGGGAATACGCCTTCGAGCGCCGCGTGCTGCTGGCCAGCCCGACCAACCTCGTGGCCATCGCCCGCACCATCGCCCAGGTCTGGCAGCAGGAAGGGCTGGCCAAGGAAGCGCGCGAGATCGGCAAGCTGGCGAGCGACCTCTATGACAGCCTGGCCAAGACGCAGGAAGACCTGCTCAAGACCGGCGTGCACCTCGGTCGCGCGGTCAACAGTTTCAACGATTTCGCCCGGACCTACGAAGGCAACGTGCTCAGTCGCGCCCGCCGGCTGACCGAGAAGCACATCAAGATCGGCAAGCGCGAGATCACCGAGGACGTGCCGCTGGTCGAAGCCTCCCCCCGGCAGGGCGCGGCGCAGGCGGCGGAACTCCCGTCGCCGCGGCCCTTTGACGATACCCAGGAGACACAATCGCAGGAGGCGTGATGCGCGCCTGCCGCCTGCCGGCGACGCGCGAGAATGGCGCCTGGAAGATCGCCGCGCTGGTCGCGGGGGATTGAGGGGCCTGGCCGGCCTTTTCGACGGGGGTTATGCCACTACACCCGCTCAGCCTGAGCCTGTCGAAGCATGTCCTGAGCTTCGCCGAAGGGGCCCGCGCAACGGTAGCCTCGCACGCTGGAAAGCCAGCCGCACCGCCGCGCGTGGCCTTCGACAGGCTCAGGCTGAGCGGGGTTGGGTGGTTGGTGTTTGGGCATGACCCCCTTTTTGGAGGAAGGGTCGGCGGCGTAAGGCCCGTCATCCCGGCGCCCTTCGACAAGCTCAGGACTGGTCCACGCTCTAACGCATCCGCGCCAGCTCGCCGGTATGGGCCGGGCTCCTCAGCGTCATGCGGTCGCCGTCGACGGCGAGGTCGGGGTTGGCGTCGAGCAGTTCGGCGACCGCGCGTTCCTGCTCCATCTTGCCCTCGCAGAACATCTGGGTGGAGATCAGCGGCGAGGCGGTCAGCTTGCCGGCCTCCACGCGCCAGGTGCCGCCCAGGCGGTTGCAGCCGGCATAGGCGGCAAGGCGGTCCCCCGCGAACGAGAGCGTCGCTTCGCCCACCGGCGGCGCGCCGTCGATCGCGGTGAAGCGCCATTCGCTGCCGGCGAGCGCGGGCGCGGCCGCCGGCATGGTGGTGCAGCCGCCAAGAACGACGGCAAGGGCAAGGGACATCGACAGCATGCGCATGGCCGCCTCCTGTAACCGGGCGTGGGAGGCCAGCCTACCGCCGCGGCGCGAGATGCGCCAGCGCCTCGTAGGCCAGCACCGCGCCCGCCACCGCGGCGTTGAGGCTGTCGGCGCGGCCGAGCATGGGGATGGTCACGCGCAGGTCGCAGGCGTCTTCGTATTCCGCCGGCAGCCCGCGCGATTCGTTGCCGACCATGAGGAAGCAGGGCGCGGCGTAAGGCGCGGTGCGATAGTCGGTGGCGTCGCGCAGCGAGGCGGCGACGAGCTGGCCCCCGGAATCCTCGGCGCCGGCGCGCAGCCAGCCGAGGAACTCGCTCCAGCGTGCCTGCGCGACCTGCTGGGTGAACACGGCGCCCATGCTGGCGCGCACCGCCTCCACCGAGAACGGGTCGGCGCAGTCGTCGATCAGGATCAGCCCGCCCGCGCCGACCGCGTCGCCGGTGCGCAGCATCGTGCCCAGGTTGCCGGGATCGCGCAGCGCCTGCGCCACCAGCCAGATCGGCGCGGCGGCGCGGTCGAGCCCGGCAAGCCGCGTGTCGAATTCGGCGAAGACGCCGGCGACCGACTGCGGGTTGTCCTTGCCGGTGACTTTGGCCAGCACTTCGGCGTCCATCTCGATCACATCGCCGCCGGCCGTCGCGACATCGGCGGCGAGCGCATCGAGCAGCGGGTGCGGCTGGCGGCTGGTCGCCATGACCAGCATCTCGGGCAGCTTTCCCGATTCGCGCGCGTCGGTCAGCAGGCGCAGCCCCTCGGCGAGAAAACGCTTCTCGCGCCGCCGGTGCTTCTTGTCGCGCAGCGAGCGGAGGAACTTGACCGTCGGGTTGGAGAAGCCGGTGATGGTGCGGTGCATGGGCGTGCTTAGCTGTGAGGGTGGCGCGTGTGCTTCGACAGGCTCAGCACGAGCGGGGTTTGGTATTGAAATGTTGCGTGTGGCCTTCGACAGGCTCAGGCTGAGCGGATGTTGTGCCGAGACACGTTCAGGATGAACAGAAATACCAGCAAACCCTGCTCAGCCTGAGCCTGTCGAAGGCCACGCGCAACGCCCGGGGTTCAATCCTCGCCGAAGCCGTCCTTGACCAATCCGGCCAGCTTCAGCAGCGCGGCTTCGGCGCCTTCGCCCGAGACGCAAATCTCGACCGTGTCGCCGCGGGCCGCGCCCAGCATCATCAGCCCGAGGATCGAGCCGCCCGACGCCTCGGCGCCGTCCTTGCCGACGCGCACGTCGAGCCCCTCGGGCAGCAGCGTCACCATGCTGACGAACTTGGCGCTCGCCCGCGCGTGCAGGCCGCGCTTGTTGGTGATCGTCACCGTCTCCTTCACCGCGATCATGCCCGCGCCCCCCTCATTCCTCATGCATGCTGGCCGAGATATTCCGACGCCATGGTGATGTAATTGCGGCCCGCGTCGCGCGCGGCGATGGCGGCGTCGCGCACCGACATGCATTCGCGCGCCTTGGCCAGGCGGATCAGCATCGGCAGGTTGATGCCGGCGATCACCTCGACATGCCCGGCCTGCATCAGCGAGATGGCGAGGTTCGACGGCGTGCCGCCGAACAGGTCGGTCAGGACGATGACGCCTTCGCCGCTGTCGACCTCGCGGATGGCCGTGGCGATCTCGTGCCGGCGGCGCTCCATGTCGTCGTTGGGGCCGATGCAGACGGTCGCGACGGCTTCCTGCCGGCCGACGACATGCTGCATTGCGTTGACGAACTCCTCGGCGAGATTGCCGTGGGTTACCAGGATCATCCCGATCATGTTGGAAAAGCGCTCCGAAGCCCCTGCGTGACGCCCTGGAAATCTTGATTTTCTGTCACGGCGCCGTGCCCCTTTCCAGGAGGTCGGCTGCCCGCGAGCCCAGGTTGCGGTGCAGCAATGTGGGGGAAAAACCGACGGCGCGCAAGGCAGCGGCGATCTCTTCGGCGACGAAGACCGAGCGGTGCCGCCCGCCGGTGCAGCCGAAGGCGATGTGGATATAGCCCCGGCCCTGCGCGGCATAGCGCGGCAGCAGCAGCAGAACGAGGTCGCGGATGCGGGTGAAAGCCTCGGGAAAGGCGGGGTCGCGCCGGATGTGCGCGCCCACGGGTGCGTCCTGGCCGGTCAGCGGGCGCAGGTCGTCGATCCAGTGCGGGTTGTCGAGGAAGCGCATGTCGAAGACGAGGTCGGCGACCGGCGGCATCCCGCGCGAGAAGCCGAAGCTGGAGACGGTGACGGTCATCGTCGCGCCGCTGCACGGCGTGAAGCGTTCGCGAATCACCTGCTGCAGCTCGTTCACCGCATAAGGGGTGGTGTCGATCACGCTGTCGGCCCAGCGGCGCAGGGGCGCGAGCAGCTCGCGCTCGGCGGCGATGCCCGAGGCGACCGGCATGTCGGCGGCCAGCGGGTGGCGCCGGCGCGTCTCGTTATAGCGGCGTTCCAGCTCGCGGCCCGAGCAATCGAGGAACAGCGTGGTGATGTCGAGGTCCGGGCGGCGGTCGAGCTTCTTGACCCGCTCGATCACGTCGCGCGGGTTGAAGCCGCGCGTGCGGGCGTCGAAGCCGATGGCGAGCGGCGCGCGCAGATCGGGCGCCTGCGGCGCGCCCGCCTGGCCGGGGGCGGTGTCGAGCAGCCGGTCGAGCAGGCGGATGGGGAAGTTGTCGACCGCTTCCCAGCCCAGGTCCTCGAGCACGCGCAGCGCGGTCGTCTTGCCGGCGCCGAGCATGCCGGTGACCAGCAGGATGCGCTGGCTGGGTTCCTCGGGGGTGTCGCTATCGTCGGTCGGGCGGGGCATGGATCGGCTACTGTGCGCTTGTCTCCACGGAAAGGGAAGGGGGCGAGACGGTCTGTACCGCCGTGACACTTAACCCCACGTGAGCCCGTAGCGCCAAAGCGCCCGTTCCGCCTTGAGGTGCAGCACCGGCCCTTCGGGCGAGAGCCGCAGCAGCGGCAGGGCGATGCCGCCGCGCTGCGCCGTCTCGGCCTCCTCGACGAAGCGCGGCGCCTGGGGGTCGAGCGCCAGCACCAGCGCCACGGGCGCCTCGGCGCGGACGGGGAAGGGCAGCAGGCCCAGGTTGCGCACTTCCAGCAGCCCGTGAATGTTCGGGTGCGGCCGGGCGACGAGCCGGCCGGCGCGCGCTTCCAGCAGCACGCCGTCGTCGCCGATCAGCACGGCGCCGCGATCGATCAGCGCCAGCGCCAGGCTGGACTTGCCGCTGCCCGGCGCGCCCTCGATCAGCACCGCGCGCGCGCCGATGGCGACGCAGGTGGCCTGATGGGCGATCGCTGTCACAATCCCTCCCAGGCCGGCAGCTCGATCGCCAGGCGCGCGCCGGGCTGGCCGTCGGTGCGCGCGCCGGCGACGAGCGTGCCGTAGTGCGCCTCGACGATGGTGCGGGCGATGGCCAGGCCGAGGCCCGAATGACTGCCGAAATCCTCGCCCACAGGGCGCAGCGAGTGGAACCGCTCGAACACCTTTTCACGCGCATCGGCCGGGATGCCGGGGCCGTGGTCGGACACGGTGATGGCGACGCGGCCTCCGTCGCCCTGGCCCTCGCAGGCGATGTCGATCTCGATCGTCGCCGGGCTGGGCGAGAAGGAGATGGCGTTGTCGAGCAGGTTTTCCAGCACGCGCTCCAGCCGGGCCGGATCGCCGGGGACGATGCAGGTGCCGGCGCCGCGATGCGTCACCTCTATGCGGTTGCCGGCGTTGACCCCCCGGCTCTCGCGCGCGGCCACCAGCGCCAGCACGAGCTGCACCATGTCGACCGGCTCGAACGTGGTGCGGCTCAGCTCCGCGTCGATGCGGCTGGCGTCGGCGATCTCGGTGACGAGGCGGTCGATGCGCTGCACGTCGTGCGAGGCGATGGCCAGGAGCTGGCGGCGCAGGTCGGGGTCCGTGACCCGCTCCGTCGATTCGAGCGCGCTGCGCAGCGAGGTGAGCGGGTTCTTGATCTCGTGCGCGACATCGGCGGCGAAGCTTTCCACCGCGTCGATCCGCTGGCGCAATGCTTCCGTCATGTCGGAGATCGCGCGGGCCAGCAGGCCGATCTCGTCGCGCCGCTCGGGCAGGCGCGGCACCACCAC
>Ga0172382_10002220_pt1 | contig 33041 bp, 28 predicted proteins | sample Leawel138RmetaG_FD_122245 | JGI IMG/M metagenome (GOLD analysis project Ga0172382, IMG submission 122245) | Leachate microbial communities from a municipal landfill in Southern Ontario, Canada - Leachate well 138R metaG | ecosystem: Engineered > Solid waste > Landfill > Unclassified | place...
GTCGGTTGAGGGTGACGAGGTGGCTGAGGCTGTCGAGGTAGCGCCCGAGGTGCATGAGGCTGCGGTCGAGGGTGAGGCTGAGGAGTTGGCCTCCGACGTTGAGGGTGCGCCCGAGCCCGAAGGTGTTGAGGCCGCCGAGGCTGAGGCTGAGTCGCCAGTCGATGGTGCTGAGGCTGAGGCTGAGTCGGAAGTCGTTGAGGGTGACGTCGAGTCGGTGACCGAGTCGGAGGGGCTTGGCTCGGTTGAGGGTGACGAGGTGGCCGAGGCTGTCGAGGTCGCGCCCGAGGTGCACGAGGTCGTGGTTGAGGGCGAGGCTGAGGCTGAAGCGTTGGCCGCCGACGCCGACGCCGACGCCGACGCTGAGGCTGAGGACCTGGCTGCTGACGTTGAGACTGAGTCGCCAGTCGATGGTGCTGAGGATGAGTCCGAGGCTGAGCCGGAAGCCGTTGAGGGTGACGTCGAGTCGGTGACCGAGTCCGAGGGGCTTGGCTCGGTTGAGGGTGACGAGGCGGCCGAGGCTGAGGATCTGGCCGGTGAGGTGGAGGCTGGCGTCGAGGCTGAGACTGACGAGGCTGCGGCTGATGAAGTTGCCGAGGTTGACGCTGGTGCGGTGACCGACGCCGATGACGACGCCGAGGGTTTGGGTTCGGTTGAGGGTGACGAGGTGGCTGAGTCCGCCGAGGATGCCTCGGAAGTTCACGAGGCCGCGGTCGAGCGGGAGGAAGCCGCTGAAGAGCGTGCCGCCGAGGCCGAGGCCGACGATGCTTCGGAACCTCAGCCTGAAGAGGCCGCGGACACCGAGCCCGCTGCCGACGGTGCCGTGACTCGCGTGGAATCACGTTCTGTCGCTACCGAGAGTGAATCAGGCGGACTGATCCGGAGGATGCTCCGTCGGCGTCGAAGTCGCTGACTCGCATACCCATGACCGGATAGCTCAGCTGGAAACCCAGCCTGTGGTCCGCGTCGGCGCGAGGTGCTCCACCATGTGTCCACCTCCATGAGGCGTTCGGCCTGACATCGGCAGCGTAAGGCTGGTTGTGTCGAGCCTCCCGTAGCGACGGCCATCCGCATCTGGTCCCAATGGGAGTAGACTTGACTTCTGCGATCGGAGCAGGTCATGGCCACAAAATTGCCTCTAGAAGTGGTATCGATTCTGGCGATGAGCATCGGGGTGTTACTGTCCGCCTCCCCGGCGAACGCTTTACCGCGATGCGTCAACACATCCCCAACTACCACGCAGTGCGAAACCAACGGAAGCGCCCAGATCACGACGCAACCCGGCCCCTGGACTTACAACTACGGTTGGCCCGGATGGGGCTTTGGGTTCGGCTGGCCCGGGTTCGGGTTCGGATTCGGCTGACGCACTCGCATGACGGGCCGAGTAGCTCGGCCCGTGATCTTCGGCGCCCAGCTCCGGGAAGTTGGGCGATCTGACCGCGCCGCCGACCGGCCATCGGTACACCGCGGAATCTCATGGCGGGGCGCGATTTCCGGTGCTGGCGACCCGCCACGCCGATACCCGAGGTCGATACCCGCAGGACTCGTCGGGAAAGTCGGTGGTGTCGCCCGTATCCAACGTGAACGCCGCCACCGCATCGAGATTCAACAGCGACCGCGAACGCCGATACCAAGGCCGATTCGCCGCCACCGACGAACCACCACCGTTCTGAGAGTGGGTTCGGCGGAGGGCCCGTTCTGGCATGCTGTTGTCATGACCGAGCCCCCATTCAGCGGTAATGAAGGCGGACCCTCGTATACGCCGCCACCGCCCCAGCCGGGTTACGTTCCGCCGGGGCCGCAGTACGCGCCGCCGCCTCCGGGTGCCTATCCGCCGCCGGCCGGCGGCTATGCGGGCGGCTACGTCGACCCTGCCGCACCGTGGGGTCGTCACCCCGTGACGGGTGAACCCTTCTCGGAGAAGTCCAAAGTGGTGGGCGGGCTGCTTCAGCTGCTCGGCCTCTTCGGGCTGGTGGGTATCGGACGCATCTACCTGGGCTACACGAGCCTGGGCGTCATCCAGTTGGTCGTCGGTCTCATCACGTGCGGAATCGGCGCCATCATCTGGGGCATCGTCGACGCCATCCTGATCCTCACCGACAAGGTGCGCGACCCGGAGGGGCGTCCGCTGCGCGATGGCACCTAGCACCACAACCGGTACACGCACCCGTCTGCTTGTCGGGGCGAGCGGCGGTGCGGCGACCGTCGGTGCGCTCGCCTACATCGGCATCGGCAACCCGCACAGCCCGAGCTTCGTGTTCCCGTCATGTCCGTTCAATGCGCTCACCGGCTGGCTCTGCCCGGCCTGCGGCGGGCTGCGCATGACCCATGACCTACTGCATGGCGACCTGGCCGCGGCGTTCGTGGACAACCCTTTCGTCCTCTTCGGTCTGCCGCTGTTGATGGGCTGGCTGCTGATCCGCCGCCGACAGGGCAGGCCGGCGTTCACCGCGCCGGCCTATGTCGTCATGATCACAGCGGTCCTGGCGTGGACCGTCGTCCGTAACCTTCCCGGATTCCCGCTGGTCCCGACGATTCTCGACGGGTAGCCGATCACCGGCGCTGATACACTGGATCGACGGGCCGGTGCAGTCCCTGATAGCGAAATTCAGGACTGTGGAGGCCCGTTTCGATGCTCTTCTCGGCTTTGCCCGACGCCCAGGGCTTATACGACCCCGGAAACGAGTCGGATTCGTGCGGCGTGGCGATGGTGACCGACATCCAGGGCCGACGCTCGCATTCGATCGTCGCCGACGGCCTCACCGCCTTGGAGCACCTCGAACACCGCGGGGCCGCGGGCGCCGAACCCACCAGCGGTGACGGAGCCGGCATCCTGATCCAGCTGCCCGTCGATCTGCTGCGTGCGGTCACCGATTTCGCGCTGCCCGACCCGACGGGTGACGGTGCCAACACCTTCGCCGCCGGCATCTGCTTCCTGCCCCAGGACCTGGCCGCGCGCGAAAGCGCCCGCGGCACCGTCGAAGCCATCGCTGCCGAGGAAGGTCTCGAGGTGCTCGGCTGGCGTGAGATGCCCGTCGATCCCGACGGCGCCGATCTCGGCGCCACGGCATTGTCCTGCATGCCCCACATGGCCCAGCTGTTCGTGGCGGCGCCCGAACTCAACGGCGCCCGCCCGGGCGGCATCGACCTCGACCGTCGGGTCTACCCGCTGCGCAAGCGTGCCGAACGCGCCGGCGTGTACTTCCCGTCGCTGTCCAGCCGCACCATGGTGTACAAGGGCATGCTCACCACAATGCAGCTGCCCCAGTACTTTTCAGATCTGCGCGACGAGCGCTGCATCAGCGCCATCGCCATCGTGCACAGCCGCTTCTCGACCAACACCTTCCCGTCGTGGCCGCTGGCCCACCCGTTCCGGTTCGTCGCCCACAACGGCGAAATCAACACCGTCCGGGGTAACCGCAACCGCATGCACGCCCGCGAGGCCATGCTCGCCAGCGCCAAGATCCCGGGCGACCTCACCAGACTCTCGCCGATCTGCACCCCCGATGCCTCCGACTCGGCCTCCTTCGACGAAGTGCTCGAGCTGCTGCACCTGGGTGGCCGAAGCCTGCCCCACGCGGTGTTGATGATGATCCCCGAAGCCTGGGAGAACAACACCACCATGGGCGACGCGGAGCGCGCGTTCTGGCAGTTCCACGCCTCGTTGATGGAGCCGTGGGACGGGCCCGCCTGCGTCACGTTCACCGACGGCACGTTGGTCGGAGCGGTGTTGGACCGCAACGGGTTACGTCCGGGGCGCTGGTGGCGCACCATCGACGACCGCATCATCCTGGCCAGCGAGACCGGCGTCCTCGACGTGCCGTCCGCCGAGATCGTCGCCAAGGGCCGGTTGCAGCCGGGCAAGATGTTCCTGGTCGACACCGCGGCGGGCCGCATCGTCTCCGACGACGAGGTCAAAGAGAAGCTCGCCCACGCCGAGCCGTACGGCGAATGGCTGCACTCGGGTCTGCTCGAACTCAACGCTCTCCCCGACCGGGCCAGGGCCCAGCCCAACCACGAATCGGTGGTCCGTCGCCAGATCAGCTTCGGCTACACCGAAGAGGACCTCCGCATCCTGCTCACCCCGATGGCCGCCTCGGGCGTCGAACCGCTGGGTTCGATGGGCACCGACACCCCGCTGGCCGTGCTGTCACAGCGGTCCAAGCTGCTCTACGACTATTTCGTCGAGCTGTTCGCCCAGGTGACCAACCCGCCGCTGGACGCCATCCGCGAGGAGGTCGTCACGTCCATGGCCCGCATCATGGGGCCCGAGCAGAACCTTCTCGAACCCTCCGCGGCGTCCTGTCGTCAGATCAAACTCACCTGGCCCGTCCTGGACAACGACGAGCTCAACAAGATCGTCCACATCAACGACGACGGTGAGCAGCCCGGGTTGCGCACCACGGTGCTGCGAGCCCTCTACAACGTCGAGCGCGGTGGGGAAGGCCTCGCCGAGGCCATCGAGGACCTACAGTTGCGCGCCAGTGACGCGATCGCCAAAGGTGCTCACACACTGGTCATTTCCGACCGGGACTCCGACCACACCAAGGCGCCCGTCCCTTCGCTGCTGGCGGTGTCGGCCGTGCACCACCATCTGGTGCGCACCAAGAAGCGCACCACGGTGGCCCTGGTCGTGGAGAGCGGAGACGCCCGTGAGGTCCACCACATCGCGATGTTGATCGGATTCGGTGCGGCCGCGGTGAATCCATATCTGGCCTTCGAGTCCATCGAGGACCTCATCCGGGAGGGCGAACTCACCGGGGTGGACGCCGCGACCGCGGTGCGCAACTACCTCAAGGCGCTCGGCAAGGGCGTGATGAAGGTGATGAGCAAGATGGGCATCTCCACGGTCGCGTCGTACACCGCTGCGCAGGCCTTCGAGGCTGTCGGCATCGACAAGGCCGTCATCGATGAGTACTTCACCGGTACGCCGACCCAGCTCGGTGGCATCGGCCTCGACGTGATCGCCGAAGAGGTCAAGCTGCGTCACCGCCGCGCCTATCCCGAGAATCCGACCGAGCGGGTGCACCGGCGTCTGGAGGTCGGTGGCGAGTATGCATTCCGCCGCGAAGGCGAACTGCATCTGTTCACCCCCGAAGTCGTGTTCCTGCTGCAGCATTCGACGCGCACCGGGCGCTACGAGGTCTTCGAGCAGTACTCCGAGGAGGTCAACCGGCTGGCCCGCGAGGGGGGTGCGCTGCGCGGACTGTTCGAGTTCAAGACAGGCCTGCGCCCGCCGGTGCCGCTGCACGAGGTGGAGTCCGTCGACTCGATCGTCACCCGGTTCAACACCGGCGCGATGAGCTATGGATCGATCTCGGCCGAGGCGCACGAGACGATGGCCGTGGCGATGAACAACCTCGGTGGCCGGTCGAACTCCGGCGAGGGCGGCGAGGACGTCGAACGGCTCTACGACCCGAAGCGGCGCAGCGCCGTCAAGCAGGTCGCCTCCGGCCGGTTCGGCGTCACCAGCGACTACCTGGTCAATGCGACCGACATCCAGATCAAGATGGCCCAAGGGGCGAAACCGGGTGAGGGTGGACAGCTTCCGGGCTACAAGGTGTACCCGAACATCGCCAAGACCCGGCACTCCACGCCCGGTGTCGGACTCATCTCGCCGCCACCTCACCACGACATCTACTCGATCGAGGATCTCGCCCAGCTGATCCACGACCTCAAGAACGCCAACGCCGACGCGCGCATCCACGTCAAACTGGTGAGCTCGGTCGGCGTCGGGACGGTCGCCGCGGGTGTGTCGAAGGCGCACGCCGACGTGGTGTTGATCTCCGGCTACGACGGCGGAACCGGCGCCGCGCCGCTGACCAGCCTCAAGCATGCCGGGGCGCCGTGGGAGATCGGCCTTGCCGACACCCAGCAGACCCTGATGCTCAACGGTCTGCGTGACCGCATCACGGTCCAGTGTGACGGCGGCATGCGCACGGCCCGCGACGTGATGGTGGCAATGCTCCTCGGCGCCGAGGAGTACGGCTTCGCCACCGCGCCGCTGGTGGTGTCGGGCTGCATCATGATGCGCGTCTGCCATCTCGACACCTGCCCGGTCGGGGTGGCGACCCAGAACCCGGAGCTGCGGGCACGGTTCAACGGCAAACCGGAGTTCGTGGAGAACTACTTCCGGTTCATCGCCGAAGACATCCGCAAGTACCTGGCCGAGCTCGGGTTCCGCAGCATCGACGAGGCGGTCGGGCGTGCCGAGCTGCTGGACACCGACATGGGCGTCGCGCACTGGAAGAGCAAGGGCCTGGACCTGAGCCCGATCTTCGCGGTGCCGTCCAACGCCCACACCGGGGAGCCCGCGGCCCGGCGCAGGGTCCGCGACCAGTACCACGCGCTGGATCAGGCTCTGGACCAGACGCTGATCCAGTTGGCCGAAGGCGCGCTCGAGGATGCCCACCCGGTGCGTCTGGAGTTGCCGATCCGCAACGTCAACCGGACCGTGGGCACCCTCCTCGGCAGCGAGGTCACCCGCCGCTACGGCGCGCAAGGTCTGCCCGACGACAGCATCCACGTCACACTGACCGGTTCGGCCGGCCAGTCGATCGGCGCCTTCCTGCCGCCCGGCATCACGCTGGAGCTCGTCGGAGACGCCAACGACTATGTGGGCAAAGGCCTTTCCGGCGGCAAGATCATCGTCAAGCCGCAAGACGACGTGCTGTTCCTGCCGGAGGACAACGTCATCGCAGGCAACACGCTGCTCTACGGCGCCACCTCCGGTGAGCTGTACCTGCGCGGGCGGGTGGGGGAGCGCTTCGCCGCGCGCAACTCCGGAGCCCTGGCCGTCGTGGAGGGGGTCGGTGACCACGCCTGCGAGTACATGACGGGTGGCCGAGTGGTGGTGCTCGGCAAGATCGGCCGCAACATGGCGGCGGGCATGTCGGGCGGTATCGCGTTCGTGCTGGGGCTCGACCCGTCGCGGGTGAACACCGACATGGTGGAGTTGCAGGCTCTCGAACCGGAGGACCTGGCGTGGCTGCGCGACGTGGTCGCCCAGCACGCCCATTACACGGGTAGCACTGTTGCGACGTCGGTGTTGTCTGATTGGCCAAGGCGCAGTGCGCAATTCACGAAGGTGATGCCGCGGGACTTCCAGCGGGTGCTGCAGGCGACCCGGATGGCCAAGGCGGAGGGCCGGGACGTCGACACCGCGATCATGGAGGCGAGCCGTGGCTGATCCACACGGATTTCTCGAGGTGGCCAAGGTGGAGGCCGCCAAGCGGCCCGTCGACGAACGGGTCGGCGACTGGCGCGAGGTCTACGAACGACAGGACCCTCATCAGCGCGCCGGCGAAGTGTCCCAGCAGGCCCGCCGCTGTATGGACTGTGGAATCCCGTTCTGCCACTCCGGAACCGCGGGCTGTCCGCTGGGCAACCTGATCCCCGAGTGGAATGACCTGGTGCGCCGGGGCCGGTGGGATGCGGCGAGTGAGCGTCTGCACGCGACCAACAACTTCCCGGAGTTCACGGGTCGGCTGTGTCCGGCGCCATGCGAGGCGGCCTGTGTGCTGTCCATCGCCGAGGAGCAGACCGGTGGCAGCGTCACGATCAAGCGGATCGAACAGACGATCGCCGACCAGGCCTGGATGGACGGCATCGTCGAGCCCCAGCCCGCCGCGATCTCGACCGGCAAGAAGGTCGCCGTCGTCGGTTCGGGTCCCGCGGGTCTGGCTGCGGCGCAACAGCTGACCCGCGCCGGCCACGACGTCACCGTCTACGAGCGCGACGACCGAATCGGCGGTCTGATGCGCTACGGCATCCCCGAGTACAAGCTGGAGAAGTCCATCCTGAATCAGCGGCTCGCCCAGATGCGGGCCGAGGGAACCCGCTTCGTCACCGAATGCGAAGTGGGCGTCGACCTTCCGGTGGAGCAGCTGCGGGCCCAGCACGACGCCGTCGTGCTCGCGGTCGGGGCCCTGCGTGCCCGCGACAACGACGTCGAGGGCCGCGACCTCGCCGGCGTGCACCTGGCGATGGAACACCTGGTGCCCGCCAACAAGGAATGCGAAGGCGACGGACCCAGCGGGGTCAGCGCCGAGGGCAAGCACGTCGTCATCATCGGCGGCGGCGATACCGGCGCCGACTGCCTGGGCACCGCGCACCGGCAGGGTGCCACGTCGGTGACGCAGCTGGACTACAACCCCGAACCCCCCGAGCTTCGCGACGAATCGCGCTCACCATGGCCGACCTGGCCGATCGTGCTGCGCACCCGGCTGTCCCCGGCGCACGCCGAGGGCGGACACCGTCGGTACGAGGTGGCCGTGCAGCGCTTCCTCGGCGACGACCGCGGCAACCTGCGCGCGATGGAGATCGCCGAGGTCAAGGTCGAACGCGACGAGGCGGGCCGCAGGCACATCGTCCCGGTCGGGGAGTCATTGGAGATCCCCTGCGAACTGGCGCTGCTGGCAATCGGATTCGAGGGTGTCGAACACATGGCGCTGCTGGACAAACTCGGTTTGACGCTGAGCCGGCGCGGCACCGTGCCGTGCGGTTCGGACTGGCAGACCGACGCGCCGGGCGTGTTCGTCTGCGGGGACGCGCACCGGGGCGCGTCGCTGATCGTCTGGGCGATCGCCGAGGGCCGCAGCGCCGCGCACGCCGTCGACGCCTACCTGATGGGTGACTCCGATCTGCCGGCCCCGGTCCGGCCGGGCACCCTGCCGCTGGCCGTCGTCTGAATCGATTAACGACTATGCTCAGGGCTCGTGAATAGACGCGGAAAGATCGTCTGTACGCTTGGCCCGGCCACGGCTACCGAGGAAGCAGTCAGGCAGCTGGTCGAGTCGGGGATGGACGTGGCCCGGCTCAACTTCAGCCACGGTGACTACCCCGACCATGAGGCCAACTACAAGCGGGTTCGTGCTGCGTCCGACGCCACCGGACGGGCGGTCGGAATCCTCGCTGACCTGCAGGGACCCAAGATCCGGCTGGGCAGGTTCGCCGACGGGCCGACGATGTGGGCCAACGGTGAGACGGTCCGGATCACCGTCGAGGACTTCGTCGGCAACCACGACCGGGTGTCGACGACCTACAAGCGCCTGGCGCAGGACGCCAAGCCCGGCGACCGCGTCCTCGTCGACGACGGCAACGTCGGTCTGGTTGTCGAGCACATCGACGGCAACGACGTGGTCTGCACGGTCACCGAGGGCGGCAAGGTCAGCAACAACAAGGGCATGTCCCTTCCCGGGATGAACGTCTCGGCGCCCGCGCTGTCGGAGAAGGACATCGACGATCTCGAGTTCGCGTTGCGCCTCGGTGTCGATCTGGTCGCCCTGTCGTTCGTGCGGTCACCCGCCGACGTCGAACTGGTCCACGAAGTGATGGACCGCGTCGGCAGGCGGGTGCCCGTCATCGCGAAACTGGAGAAGCCGGAGGCGATCGACAACCTCGAAGCCATCGTGCTCGCCTTCGATGCGATCATGGTCGCCCGCGGAGACCTCGGCGTGGAGCTGCCGCTGGAGGAAGTGCCGCTGGTCCAGAAGCGCGCCATCCAAATGGCAAGAGAGAACGCCAAACCCGTCATCGTCGCCACGCAGATGCTGGAATCGATGATCGAGAACTCGCGCCCCACCCGCGCCGAGGCGTCCGACGTCGCCAACGCGGTGCTCGACGGTGCCGACGCGGTGATGCTGTCCGGGGAGACCTCGGTGGGCAAGTTCCCGTTCGAGACGGTGCGGACGATGGCGCGCATCATCAAGGCGGTGGAGGAAAACTCGGTGGCAGCACCGCCGCTGACCCACGTGCCCCGCACCAAGCGCGGCGTCATCTCCTACGCCGCCCGCGACATCGGCGAGCGACTCGACGCCAAGGCGCTGGTGGCGTTCACCCAGTCCGGTGACACCGTCCGCCGGCTGGCCCGGCTGCACACGCCGCTGCCGGTGCTGGCGTTCACCGTGCTGCCGGAGGTGCGCAGCCAGTTGGCGCTGACCTGGGGCACCGAGACGTTCATCGTCCCGCACATCGACACCACCGACGGAATGATCCGCCAGGTGGACCAGTCGATGCTGAACCTGGGCCGCTACAAACGGGGCGACCTCGTGGTCATCGTCGCCGGGGCGCCCCCCGGCACAGTAGGCTCCACGAATCTGATCCACGTCCACCGCATCGGGGAGGACGACGTCTAGGGAACCGTCCCAGGAGGTATTACGTGTCGTCGCAGGCCGACTTCGACGAACTGCTGGCGGTTCTGGACCTGGATCGGCTCGACGACGACACGTTCGTCGGTTCACACCCCAGCAAGAACCCGGTCCGCACCTTCGGCGGCCAGATGATGGCGCAGGCATTCGTGGCGGCGAGTCGCAGCCTCCGGCACCCCACCCCGCCGAGCGCACTGTCGGTGCATTTCATCGCAGGCGGCGACCCCGCCCTGGACCTCGAATTCCACGTGGTGCGGTTGCGCGACGAACGCCGGTTCGCCAACCGCCGCGTGGACGTCATGCAGAAGGGCCAGCTGCTGACCACCGCGATGGTGTCCTACCTGTCCGGCGGCAAGGGGCTGGAGCACGGGGTGGAGCCGCCGCCGCTGGACGACCCGCTGACGGTGCCGCCCATCGACGATCTGTTGCGCGGCTACGAACAGGTCGTCCCGCATTTCGCCAACGCGTCGCGGCCCATCGAATGGCGCTACACCAACGACCCGGCGTGGATCATGCGGGACAAAGGGGAGAAGCTCACCCACAACCGGGTGTGGATGAAAGCCCACGGCGCCCTGCCCGACGACCCGGTGCTGCACACCGCGGCGATGGTCTACTCGTCGGACACCACGGTGCTCGACTCCATCATCACCACGCACGGTCTGTCGTGGGGACATGACCGGATCTTCGCCGTCACCACCAATCACTCGGTGTGGTTCCACCGTCAGGTGCGCTTCGACGACTGGGTGCTCTACTCGACGACCTCACCGGTCGCCGCTGACTCCCGCGGGTTGGGGACCGGACACTTCTTCGACCGGTCGGGCCTGCCGCTGGCCACCGTCGTGCAGGAGGGGATCGTCAAACACTTCCCGGGTCGGGTTACGGCGTCGGGGTGACGGTGATGGAGAACGATTCCTCCACCCGCTGGGTGAACTCGTCGGCGCATTCCTGGACGGCCTGCTGGTCGTTTCCGGCGCGCTGGAGGCAGTCGAGATAGTCGCCGCCGCCCAGATCCTTGAACAGTGTCACCCCGAGGGTTGCGTAGATCGCCACGATCACCAGGCTGGCGACGATCGCCACGGCGCCCAGCACGATGCCGGCCAGAGCGACGCCGCCGTTGGTCGCCTCGCCCCGCTTGACCCGCCCGCGGGCGACAAAACCCATGACGATCGCGGCGATGCCGAGCAGCACACCGCCGGCGACCGTCCAGCAGAGCAGCAGACCGACGATCGCGAGGACCAGTGCGGCCGTGCCGAGACCGTTCTTCGGGGCGGTCGGAGGTGAGGGTGGGTAACCGCCGTAGGGCTGGGTCGGGTAGGCAGGCGGATAGGCACCGTACGGCTGCGGCGGATAGCCGCCCGGGTAGCTGCCGGGTGGGGGTGGCGGCGGCTCGCTCATGTTGGTGAGACTACCGTCACAGGGACGCCTTCCGGCAGGTGATGAGTGGCGACCACGACGGTTTGTTGCGGGCTGAACAGAGTTCCGGGCGTCAGAAGGTCGGTCAGGATCTGATCGGCGTCGGAAGCGTCGAGATGCTCGGTGGGTTCGTCGAGAAGGACGGTCGGTGCAGCCGACACCAGCGCCCGCGCGAGCAGCAATCTCCGACGCTGTCCCGCCGACACCGCCGCAGCGCCACCGACCAGCAGGGTGGACAGCCCCTGCGGCAGCCCGTCGAGCCAGGCCCCGAGTCCGGCGAGTCGGAGTGCATCCCGCAGTTCGTCGTCGGTGGCGTCGCCGCGGGCGACGAGCAGGTTGTCGCGGACGGTCGTGGAGAACAGGTGCGCGTCCTCGGCGAAGAAGACGCCGGGGGTCTGCATCAGCAGCGTGGTCTTGCCACATCCGCTCGGACCGACCACGGCGACACGGTCGCCGGGCTCGAGGTGGAGGGGGATGACGGTGGGGCGGCGGTCGCCGAGCTCGGCCGGCTCGGTGAGGGTGAGCAGTCGTTGGGCGGCGATGCGGCCCCTGGTCAGTGCGACCGCGGCGCCGGGCAGCGCCCCGGTGGCCTCGAATGCCGCCAGCGGCAACAACATCAGGATCGCGACGGTGGTCGGTGCGGCGGTGTGTGACAGCGCGATGCCTGCGAGCACGGCACCGAGCACGCTCACCCCGACGGCTACGATGGGCACGGCTGCGGCCACCGCAGCCGGGGCGGCGGCCCGGTCGACCGCACGGCCCCACCGGCGTTGTTCGTCGCCCGCCGCGGCGACGACATCGTCCAGGCGGCCGCTGACACGGAGCTCGGGTGCGTGTTCGAGGGCAAGCATCGTGGCGTTGTCGCGTTGCGCATGATGTTCCACCGCAACGGTTTCGGCGGCCGACGCGGCACGGGCCGCCAGTGCGGGGGCAACCACTCCCGCGATGAGCAGGCAGACGGCCAGCACTGCCGCCGCCGCGGGTGACATGACGGCGATCGCCACCACCGCCGCCACCCCGAGGACGGCGGCCACACAGATCGGCACGACGGCGCGCACGACGACGTCGGACAGTTCATCGACCCCGGCGCCGACGCGGGACACCAGATCGCCGCTGCTGCGCCGCATCACGACGTCCTCGGGCCCGGTGGCCAGCCGGACGAACAGGCGTTCCCGTGCGGTGGCCGCGGCACGCAGCGCCGTGTCGTGGGAGGCCAGCCGCTCGCAGTACCCGAGCACGCCGCGGGAGATGGCCAGGGCCCGAACGGTCACCGCGGCGACGGTCAGATGCAGCACCGGGGGCATCTCCCAGGCGCGGGTGATCAGCCACGCCGACACCGCCGTCAACCCGAGCGCGCTGCCCAGCGCCAGCACGCCGAACATCACCGCCAGCGCGATGCGCGGCGCGCGTGACCCCAGTAGCGGCCAGGCCCGGGCGAGGGGATCACGGCGCGACACGGGCGCCTCCCATCCGGACCACGGCGTCGCCGATCTCCAGAATCGGATCACGGTGCCCGACCACGAGCACCGTCGCGCCGTCGGCGGCGCGACGTGTGATCGCGTCCAGAACCCGGGCCTCGGTGGGCCCGTCGAGGTGTGCGGTGGGTTCGTCGAACAACAACAGGGGCGCCGCGGACCCGAGCACCCGCACCAGGCCCAGCCGTTGCCGCTGGCCGAGGGACAGGCCGACGCCGCCGCGCCCGATCACCGTCTGCAGACCGTCGGGCAGGGTGGCGAGGACCTCGTCGAAGCAGGCGGCGCGGCACGCCGACCGCAGATCGGGCAGCGGGCCGAACAGCTCGAGGTTCTCCTGCACCGTGCCGGGGATCAGCACCGGCCGTTGTGCCAGCCAGGCGACCTTCGGCCACCACTGCTGCGGGTCGAGTTCGGCCACCTCCACCCCGTTGATCCTGATTCCTCCCTCGGTGGGCCGGTCCAGTCCCAGAATCGCCTGCAACAGGGTGGATTTGCCGATCCCGTTGGGCCCGGTCAGCACGGTGACGCGGCCGGGCCCTGCGGTCAGCTCCGGGTCGTCGACCTCGACGGTCACGCTGTCGCCGGGCACGCCGAGCGTCCCCGCCCCGGGCGGTTCCGCGGTGTCGATGAAACGGAACGCCGCCTGCACGGCCGTCTTGCCGTCCTGGGCGGAGTGGAAGGCGGCCCCGACCCGGCGCAGCGGCCAGAACACCTCCGGTGCGAGCAGCAACGCGGTCAGCCCCGCCGACAGGGTCATCTCGCCGTAGACGAGCCTCATGCCGACGCCGACCGCCACCAGTGCCACCCCCAGCGTGGCGAGGAGCTCGAGCACAAGCGCCGACAGGAACGCGATCCGCATCGTCGCCATGGCGGAACGGCGGTGCGCCGCACCGAGTTCGGCTATGCGCGCGGCAGCGCCCCCGGTGCGACCGAGCGCACGCAGGGTGGGCAGGCCCGCGACAAGGTCGAGTAGCCGGGACTGCAGTGTCGCCATCGCGGCCAGCGCGGCCGCCGACCGATCCGCGGTCGCGAGTCCGATCAGGACCATGAAGACCGGGATGAGCGGCAGCGCGATCGTCACGATAAGGGCGGACTTCCAGTCGTAGAACGCGATGACGACGGCGGTCGCGGGGGTCAGGACGGCGGCCAGGAACAGCGACGGCAGGTAGGTGGTGAAGTACACCCGCAGGCCGTCGAGCCCGCGGGTGATCACCACGGCCGCCTCGTCCCGGTGCGCGGCGAGTTGGCGCGGGGGCAGCGACGTGGCCGTCGTCAGCACCTGATCGCTGAGGTCGGCGATCACCGCGCTGGCCCCGTGCTGCCCGAGCCTGCCCTGCCGCCACTGAGCCAGCGCCCGAAACACCCACAGCGCCAACAGTATTGCGATCGGGGTGCTGAGCTCGCCGACGCTGCGTGAGGCGGGGTCGGTGATCACCCGCGCGACGATGCCCGCGAGCACGACCGCCGAGGCGATGGTGCACGCAGCGATGAGCACTCCGCAGGCCGTGGTGGCGATCAGGAACCGGCGCATCGCCGCCGACGCCCGCCACAGTCGCGGGTCGATCGGGGCGCGGCTCTGATCTGTCAGGACGGTCGCCTCGACAGCCCGATGGAGGCGGGGATGGATTCGGCGGTGATGCGCTTGCGGAACACCCAGTAGGACCACGCCTGGTAGGCCAGCACCAACGGGAGCAGGGTCAGCGACGCCCACGTCATGATCCGCAGCGTGTAGGGGGTGGACGAGCCGTTGTAGATCGTCACGCTCCACTCCGGATTCAGCGTGGACGGCAGCAGGTTGGGGTACATGGAGCCGAAGATCAACACCGCCACCGCGGCGATGACGACCACCATCGACACGAACGCCACGCCTTCACGGAATCCTTTCCACACCAGCGCGACCGAGATCAACAGCGCCACCACGGCGACGGCCAGGGCGAGCCATGTCCACGGTTTCCCGTAGGCGAGCTGAGTCCACAAGCCGAATCCGCCGGCCAGCACGATCACCGGAAGCGACAGCACGCGGGCGACGCGGAACGAATCGTCGTGCAGTGCGCCGGCGGTGCGCAGGGCAAGATACACCGACCCGTAGAACAGGAACAGCGACGCGGTCGCGAGGCCGCCGAGCAGGGTGTAGGCGCTCAGGATGTCGCCGATTCCCGGATGGGCACGGCCGTCGGCGTCGATCGGCAGGCCGCGCAGCAGAATCGCGAACGCGACACCCCACAGCACCGCGGGAAGCCACGACCCGAGCGCGATCCCGATGTCAGCCCATCTGCGCCACTGCGGATCGTTGATCTTGCCGCGCCACTCGATGCCGACGATGCGCAGGATCATGCCGAACAGAATCGCCAGCAGTGGCAGGTAGAGCGCGGAGAACAGTGTCGCGTACCAGTTGGGGAAGGCGGCGAACATCGCGGCGCCGGCGGTGATCAGCCACACCTCGTTGGCATCCCAGACCGGGCCGATCGTGTTGAGCACCGCACGGCGCCGGTCATCGGGATCACCGGGCCCGATGGTGCCCATCGGGCTCATCAGCATGCCGACACCGAAGTCGAAACCCTCGAGCACCAGAAAGCCGAGGAACAGCACGGCGATCAGGAGAAACCACAGTTCCTGGAGTCCCACGACAATCTCCTAGTAGGCGAACGAGAGCGGTGCGACGTCGTCCTTGCTCGGCGGCGTCGGCGGCGCCGGTTCGGAGTCGTGCTCCTGCGGACCTTCGACGACGTAACGGCGCAGCAGGTAGAACCACACGACCGCGAGCGCGCCGTACAGCAGCGTGAAGACCGCCAGCGAGAACATCACGGTGCCGGCTGCGTGGTTGGACACGCCTTCCTGCACGGTCATCCGCACCATCTGGTCACCGGTGGGGTTGGGTACCACAACCCATGGCTGGCGACCCATCTCGGTGAAGACCCAGCCTGCCGAAGAGGCCAGGAACGGCGTCGGGATGGTCAGCAGACCGAATGTCCCGTACCAGCGCTGGCCGGGTATCCGGCCGCGACGCGTCAACCACAGGCTCAGCAACGCGAAGGCCACCGGAACCAGCAGCAGCCCGATCATGGCCCGGAAAGCCCAATACGTGACAAAGAGATTCGGCCGGTAATTGCCTGGCCCGAACTTCTGTTCGGCCGCTTGTTGGAGGTCCTCCACACCCTCGAGGGTGACGCCGGAGAACTTGCTCTCGGCCAGGAAGGGCAGCACGTACGGCACTTCGAGTACGCGGACGATGCCGTCACAGTTGTTGTGGGTGCCGACGGTCAGAATCGAGAAGTTCGGGTCGGTTTCGGTGTTGCACAACGACTCCGCGGAGGCCATCTTCATCGGTTGTTGGACGAACATCAACTTGCCCTGGATGTCGCCGGTGAAGAACAGACCCGCAGCGGCCACCAGTGCGACCGCGCTGCCCAGAATCGTCGCGGGCCGGTACATCGTGCGTGCTTCGACTTCCTCCCCGCCGCGCCGGTGCGCCCGGACCATCAGCCACGCGCAGATGCCCGCCACGAAAGCTCCCGCGGTCAGCAGCGACGCCGTGATGGCGTGCAGGAACGCCCAGATCGCGGTGTTGTTGGTCAGCAACGCTCCGAAGTCGACGAGTTCGGCGCGGCCGGTCTCGGGGTTGAACTTGGCGCCTACCGGGTGCTGCATGAACGAGTTCGCGGCGATGATGAAGTAGGCGGAGGCGTTGACGCCGAACGCAACGATCCAGATGCAGGCCAGGTGCACCACCCGGGGCAGCCGGTTCCACCCGAAGATCCACAGCCCGATGAAGGTGGACTCGAAGAAGAACGCGATCAGCCCTTCGAACGCCAGCGGCGCACCGAAGATATCGCCGACGAACCGGGAGTACTCGCTCCAGTTCATCCCGAACTGGAACTCCTGCACGATGCCGGTGGCCACGCCGATGGCGAAGTTGATCAGGAACAGCTTCCCGAAGAAGCGGGTCAGCCGGTACCAGGCAGCGTTGCCGGTCACATGCCAGACCGTCTGCATGATGGCGATCAGCGGAGCCAGGCCGATGGTCAGTGGGACGAAGATGAAGTGATAGACGGTGGTGATTCCGAACTGCCACCGCGACACGTCAAGTGCGTCCATGCGCCACTCCCAGGCTCGACCGATCCAATCTACGACACAGTGTAGTAGCTCGTTCGGGCGCCGGCACTAGGGGCTTTGGGCCTCATTCCGGCGCTGACGTACCGACCGTCTGCGGTGCTTCGGACAGCTTCTTGCTCGCCGAGCGGATGCCGAACGCCGACACGACCTCGAAGACGCCGAGGACGATCAACCAGATGCCGACGACCATCGTCAGCGTCGCGAGCGATTCGAACGGGGCGGCGAGCATGACGACGCCCGCGATGAGGCTGATGACGCCGATGAAGATCTCCCAGGCCCGTCCGGGCAGCGTCGGGTCGCTGATCGCCGAGACCGCCGTGGCCACACCGCGGAAGACGAAGCCGATACCGATCCAGATGGCCAGCAGCAGGATCGACTCCTGCAGGCTGCGGAAGCAGAGTACGGCCAGGATCAGCGCGGCCGCGCCGCTGAGGAACAGCAGCACGCGTCCACCTGCCGAGACGTGCAGGCTGAATGCGAAGAACACCTGCGTGATGCCGGTGATCAACAGGTAGGCGCCGAAGAAGATGGCCGCGACCACGATTGTGATGCCGGGCCAGATGAGTACCATTACGCCAAGTGCGACCGCGAGGATCCCGGACACGAGCGCGGACTTCCACAGATGCTGCAACATGCTTGGGGGAGCGGCGGTTTCCATGCGCGCAGTGTGACACACCGTGGCGGCGACTTGTCTGATTTTGCAGTACCGCTGTGATGTCTCAACGCTGTCGTTAATGTTTCGTAACCGGCGCTGCGCGCCGGGTCATAGGCCGTTAACGTTCCTGGCTGGTAGGCAGGCCCAGACAGGGACGTGGACGACCCGAAGTAGAAAGTTGAGGCATCAGTGGTGGCTGGAATCCAAGACCGCCGAACCAGGATCTGGCGCGTCGCGGCGGTGTTCGCCGCGGTGGGCGCCCTGGCCCTGTCGGGCTGTTCGAGCAGCTCGGAGGAACCTGTCGAAGAAGGTTCCCCGACCGCGGCGGCGCCCGCGGAAAAGGTCGATGCGATCGCGAACACCGTGCCGGAGGCAATCAAGTCGACCGGGAAACTCATCGTCGGCGTGAACATCCCGTACGCGCCGAACGAGTTCAAGGACGAGAGCGGCAAGATCGTCGGCTTCGACGTCGACCTGATGAACGCCATCGCCGGCACGCTGGGTCTCACCCCGGAGTACCGCGAGGCCGACTTCGCGAAGATCATTCCGTCGATCCAGGGCGGCACGTTCAACGTCGGCATGTCGTCGTTCACCGACAGCAAGGAGCGCGAGCAGCAGGTCGACTTCGTCACCTACTTCTCTGCGGGCACGTTGTGGGCGCAGCCCGCAGGCGGTCAGATCGACCCCGAGAACGCGTGCGGCAAGAAGGTCGCGGTGCAGGCCACCACGGTCCAGGAGACCGATGAGCTGCCCGCGCGCAGCAAGAAGTGCACCGACGCGGGTCAACCGGCGATCGAGATCATCGCGTTCGACAGCCAGGACGCCGCGACCAACGCCGTCGTGTTGGGCCAGGCCGACGCCATGTCGGCCGATTCGCCGGTGACGCTCTACGCCATCAAGCAGACCAACGGCAAGCTCGTGCAGGCGGGCGAGGTGTTCGACTCCGCCCCGTACGGCTGGCCTGTCGAGAAGGGTTCTCCGCTCGCGCAGTCGCTGCTGCAGGCGCTTGAGCACCTGATCGAGACGGGCAAGTACAAGGAGATCGCTGCGAATTGGGGTCTCGAAGAGGGGATGATCGACAAGCCGGTGATCAACGGCGCGGTTTCCTGACAACGATGACAGATGTTGGCGCGCCGCCGCCGTCCAGTTCGCCGCAGTCCATCGATGCCATTCCGCTGAAGCATCCGTGGCGGTGGCTGGCGGCGGCCGCCATCATCGTGCTCGTCGGGCTGTTCCTCTACGGCGCGGCGACCAACCCGGCCTACGGGTGGTCGACGTTCGGGGAGTACTTCTTCCACGAACGCATCCTGCTCGGCGTCTTCAACACGCTGCAGCTGACCATCTACTCGATGATCATCGGCATCGTGCTGGGCGTCTTCCTCACTGTGATGCGGCTGTCTGACAACCCGGTGCTCAGTTCCGTAGCGTGGGTTTTCCTGTGGATCTTCCGCGGCACGCCGATCTACGTGCAGCTGGCGTTCTGGGGCCTGTTTCCGACGATCTACCAGAACATCCAGCTCGGCGTGCCCTTCGGCCCGTCGTTCTTCCACCTGGACCTGCAGGACCTGTCGATTCCGTTTGTCCTCGCAGTGATCGGCCTCGGCCTCAACGAGGCCGCCTACATGGCCGAGATCGTGCGTGCGGGCATCATGTCGGTCCCCGAAGGCCAGATGGAAGCCTCGACGGCGCTGGGCATGTCATGGGGCAAGGCCATGCGCCGAACCGTGCTACCGCAGGCGATGCGCGTGATCATCCCGCCGACCGGCAACGAGCTGATCAGCCTGTTGAAGACGACCTCACTGGTCACCGCCGTGCCCTACGCGTTCGACGTGTACAGCATCGCCACCCGCGAGATCGCCGCCAGGATCTTCGAGCCCGTGCCGCTGCTCCTGGTCGCCGCCGCGTGGTACCTGGTGATCACGAGCATCCTGATGGTGGGCCAGTTCTACCTGGAGCGGTACTTCTCCAGGGGAGCGTCCCGCAAACTGACCTCCAAACAGCTGGAGGCGCTGGCGCTGGCACAACTGCCTCAGGTGAAGTAAAGGACGGGTATGACGGCAGATGCAGTCAGTGCGAAGCCGATGGTCAAGGCCGAGCTGGTGTGCAAGGACTTCGGCGCTCTCAAGGTGCTCAAGGGCATCACGCTGGAGGTGCAGAAGGGACAGGTGCTTGTCCTGGTCGGCCCCTCCGGATCCGGCAAATCGACGTTCCTGCGGTGCATCAACCACCTCGAGACCGTCAGCGCCGGCCGGCTCTACGTCGACGGTGCACTCGTCGGCTACAACGAACGCGGCGGCAAGCTGCACGAGATGAAGCCGCGTGACGTCGCCAAGCAGCGCCGCGACGTGGGCATGGTGTTTCAGCACTTCAACCTGTTCCCGCACCGGACCGCGCTGGGGAACGTCGTCGAGGCTCCCATCCAGGTCAAGGGCGTCAGAAAGGCCCAGGCCATCGAGAAGGGCAAGGAGTTGCTGGCCCAGGTCGGGCTCGCCGACAAGGCCGGGGCCTATCCGGCGCAGCTCTCCGGCGGGCAGCAGCAGCGTGTCGCCATCGCCAGGGCGCTCGCCATGGACCCCAAGCTGATGCTTTTCGACGAGCCGACGTCGGCGCTGGACCCGGAGCTGGTCGGCGAGGTGCTCGGTGTGATGAAAAAGCTTGCAGCCCAAGGTATGACGATGGTCGTGGTGACCCACGAGATGGGCTTCGCCCGCGAGGTCGCCGACGAGCTGGTGTTCATGGACGCCGGGGTCGTCGTCGAACGGGGCGCGCCACGCGAGGTGATGGCCAATCCGCAACACGAACGGACGAAAGCGTTTCTCTCCAAGGTGATGTGACGCCGGACCCGGCGACGCCGCTGTGGCGCGCCGCGCAGGTGTTCCGCCTGCTCAGCTGCATCTATGCGTTCGGCTTCCAGTTGGCGGTCAACCCCGACCTGGAGCATCCGGTCGGCGGATGGGTGCTGTTCGCGGTGCTGATCGGCTGGAGCGCGGCGTGCGCGACGGCCTACCTGCAGGGCTTCGGCCGCAGGCCCGCCTGGGTGCTGGCCGAGATCGTCGTCGTGGTGGCGTTGATGCTGTCGACGGAGTTCGTGGCGTCCGACCAGTGGGCGCTGGACAACCAGTCGTGGCCGACCACGCTGTGGGCGACGAACGCGACGATCTCGGCCGCGATCCTGTCGGGTCCGGTCTCGGGAATGCTGGCCGGCCTGGTGGTGGTGGCCGCCAGTGCAGCGCTCAAGGGGTACGTCAGCATCGACCTCGGCCGCAACGCCACCGTCGTGATCGAGTTGGCGGTCGGCCTCGCGGTCGGCATGGCCGCGCAGACGGCGCGCCGGGCCCACGCCGAACTGGAACGGGCGGCCCGCCTCTCGGCGTCACTGGAGGAGCGCGAGCGGCTCTCCCGCCAGGTGCACGACGGTGCGATCCAGGTGTTGGCGTTGGTGGCGCGCCGGGGGCGCGAAATCGGGGGAGACACCGCCCAGCTCGCCGAACTCGCCGGGGAGCAGGAGCGGGCGCTGCGCCGCCTGGTCAGCGCGAACGACGCCGAACCCCGCAAGGGCGCGATGTCCGACATCGGGGCGATGCTGCGGCGCCGGGCCACCGACCGGGTGTCGATCAGTGTGCCGGCCGACCCGGTGCTGCTGGACGCGACGGTCGCCGACGAGCTTCTGGCGGCGGTGACCAACGCGCTCGACAACGTCGAGGCGCACGCCGGACCAGTTGCCCGCGCGTATGTTCTTCTCGAGGATCTCGGCGCGACCGTGACCGTCACCGTGCGCGACGACGGGGTGGGCATCCCCGAGGGCCGGCTGGACGAAGCGGTGACCGAGGGCCGCGTCGGGGTATCGAAATCGATTGTGGGACGTATGGATTGGCTCGGCGGGCGGGCGGAGCTGAGCACCGGTCCGGGGATGGGGACGGAGTGGGAGCTGACGGTATCTCGGTGATGGTGGTCGACGATCATCCGATCTGGCGGGACGCGGTGGCGCGGGATCTGGCCGACGACGGCTTCGACGTGGTGGCCACCGCCGACGGGGTGGCGTCGGCGAAGCGGCGTGCCGCCGTCGTGCAACCGGCGGTGGTGTTGATGGACATGCGCCTGGCCGACGGCGACGGCGCACAGGCGACCGCCGAGGTGCTCGCCGTGTCGCCGTCGTCGCGCGTGCTGGTGCTGTCGGCCTCGGACGAACGCGACGATGTCCTTGAGGCGGTCAAGGCCGGGGCCACCGGATACCTGGTCAAGAGCGCGTCCAAGCAGGAACTCGGTGATGCGGTGCGGGCGACCGCGCAGGGACGAGCGGTGTTCACCCCGGGTCTGGCCGGTCTGGTGCTCGGTGAGTTCCGCCGCATCGAGCGCGACAGCCCCGCGGGGCCGACACTCACCGAGCGCGAGACCGAGATCCTGCGCCATGTCGCCAAGGGGCTGACGGCCAAACAGATCGCCTCGCGGCTGTCGCTCAGTCACCGCACGGTGGAGAACCACGTCCAGGCGACCTTCCGGAAACTGCAGATCGGCAACCGGGTCGAGCTGGCGCGCTACGCGATCGAACACGGCCTCGACGAGTAGTTGTACTCATCCACCGCACCGTGCTCGGCTGCGACGATGGCGGCATGACCGAACCGCACACCGCCGTCATCACCCGGCTCTCCGCGGATTTCGCCGCGATCTCCCGGCAACTCGCCAGGGTTTCCACCGATCTTGTCGAACTCGACCGGATACTGGCCGATCGCCCGCAGTCGGCACCCGCTCCCTGGCCGCAACCGGTCCCCGTGCCGTCGCCCGTCCCCGTGGCGCAGCCCGTTCCCGTGCCGTCGCCGGCCCCTGTGCCGCAGCCGGTGGCGCCGTATCGGCCGGCGTACCCGGCCTACCCGACCTACCCGCCGGCCTCTGCACGGGTGCGCAAAGAACGCTCGGACGGCTGGATCGGCAAGCTGCTGGCTGTCGCGGGGGTGGCCGTCACGCTGATCGGTGTCGTGCTGCTCCTGGTGCTCGCCGCGCAGGCGGGGATCCTGAGGCCGGAGTTCCGGGTGGCAGCTGGGGCTGTGCTCGCCGGTGCGCTGGTGGCTGCGGGATGGTGGCTCAACGGCCGCCCCGGCGGCCGGGTGGGTGCGATCGCTCTGGTGGCCACCGGTGTGGCGGCGGCCTACATGGACGTCATTGCGGTCACGACGATCTACGAGTGGACGTCCGCGCCGGCCGGGCTGGTATTCGCGTCGCTGATCGCAGGCGGCGGGCTGACGCTGGCGCGGCGCTGGGACTCCGAGCACCTCGGGCTGCTGGTGCTGGTGCCGCTGATCGGGCTGGCACCGATCGTCACCGACGGCATCTCACTGCTGTTGGTCGGCTTCATGCTGGCGCTGGCCGCGGTGTCGCTGCCGGTGCAACTCGGTAAAGACTGGATCTGGCTGCACGCGGCGCGCATCGCCGCCGCGGCGCTGCCGGTTCTGACTGCGCTGCTCGCGCGTCACTTCGAATCCGCGCGGCAGGATCTGTGGCTGGCCGGCGCGTCCGGCATCGCGGCCGCGGTGGCTCTGGTGGCCGCGCTGATTCTGTTGCCGGGCACCAAGAATCGTGCTGCGATGGCGCTGCTGACCGCGGCCGGCGTGCTTCCGGTGCTGTGTGTGTCACTGGCGGTGGACCGCGTCGTCGCGGCGCTGATGGCGGCAACACTGGCTGCGGCGCTGCTGGCGATCGTCCTCGTCGGCGAGCGCCTGCCCGGGGTGGCGGGCGTGGTGCGGCAGGTGTTCTCGGCGACGTCGGCGGTCGCCGCCTTGATCGCCGTCAACGTCGCGTTCGACGGCATGATCGCCGGACCGGTCCTGTTGGCGATGGCCGTGGTGGTGGCGCTGGTCGGCAGGCGCGATGAGGTCGCACGCTGGGCGGCGATCGGTTTCGCGGTCGTCGGCGCGGGCGTGCACCTGAGTTACTCACCGCCCAGCATGCTGCTGGAGGCCACCCGAATCAGCGCTGCCGCAGGCATATCCACGTTGGTGTCCGCGGTGCTGCTGGCGGCTGCCGCGGTCGCCGTGGTCTGGGCGTGGGATCACACCGGGGGTGCGACGGGATTGGCCATCTGGATCGTTCCTGCCGCCGTGGTCGTCTACGCGGTGACGTCGTTCACGGTGACTGCCGGGATGCTCATCGGCGGTGGCGACGGCGGCTTCTACGCCGGACACATGGCCGCGACCATCTGCTGGATCGCGATGGCCGCGGCGCTGTTCGGCTATGCGGCCCGGCTGCCGCGGGAGGACCGCTCGATGCTGATCGGCGGTGGGCTGGGCCTGGTGGCCGCAGCGACGGCCAAGCTGTTCCTGTTCGACCTGGGCACGCTCGACGGGATCTTCCGGGTCGCGGTGTTCATCGTCGTCGGCCTGATCCTGCTGGGCATGGGGGCGGGCTACGCGCGGCTGCTGGAGAAACAGGACAAGAAGCTGTGATGAAACGCACGTGCTAATCTGGACTCAGTCCAGAAAAGGAGGCGTTGACATGAACATGACGACCACAGCGAACGCACGAAGGACCGAGGCCGAGATAGCGAACTTCCAGGCCTCACCGGAACTGGGCGCCGCGCTTCAGCGAGTCCTGGTCGACCTGATCGAACTGCACCTGCAGGCCAAGCAGGCGCACTGGAACGTGGTCGGCACCAACTTCCGCGACCTGCACCTGCAACTCGACGAGATCGTCGACTTCGCCCGCGCAGCCAGCGACACCGTGGCCGAACGGATGCGTGCACTCGACGCGGTCCCCGACGGCAGGTCGGACACCGTCGCGGCGAGCACGTCGCTGCCGGCGTTCCCGGCGTTCGAGCACAGCAGCGGCGACGTCGTCGACCTCGTCACCACCCGCGTCTACGCCGTCGTGGACACCCTGCGGACCGTCCACGACACCGTCGACGCCGAGGATCCGAGCACGGCCGACATCCTGCACCAGCTGATCGACGGGCTGGAGAAACTGGCCTGGTTGCTCAAGTCGGAGAACCGGAAGGTGTAACCGCCTCGGCCCGATGGGCGACCAGGTACCACGTGTGCATCGGTCCCTTGCCCTTGACGTCGACGACACCGCGCTCCTCCAGCACGAACCGGTCGCGTAGTCGTTCATAGACGTTGTCGGGCACCTGGATTCGGCCCTCGACGTCGGTGGTCTCCATGCGGGACGCCACGTTGACGGCGTCGCCCCAGACGTCGTAGAAGAACTTCTTCGCGCCGACGACCCCGGCGACGACGGGACCGGACGCCATCCCGATCCGCAGCGGAACGTCATGTCCCTGCGGGTCTTTCAGGTCGGCCACCGCGTCGGCCATGTCGAGAGCCAGCAGCGCCAGGGCCTCGAGATGGTCGACGCGGGGGTTCGGCACGCCGCTGACGACCATGTAGGAGTCCCCGCTGGTCTTCACCTTCTCCAACCCGTGCCGGTCCACGAGTGCGTCCAGGTCGGTGTAGAGCCGATCGAGGAACCGCACCAGTTCCGACGGCGGCGTCTCGCTCGCGCGTTTGGTGTAGCCGGCGATGTCGGCGAAGAGGATCGAGGCGTCGTCGTACTTGTCGGCGATGACGGTGCGCGTCGGTTCCTTGAGCCGGTCGGCGATCGTGGCGGGCAGGATGTTGGCGAGGAGCTCTTCGGAGCGCTCGTATTCGGCTGCCATCGCCGCCTCGGCCCGGTCGATCTCGCGCAGCGTGTACCAGATCGTCGCAACGATTATCACGACCGACGACACCACCGCGCTGATGAAACCTGCGGTCAGCGTCCACGACGGACCAAGTCCCCGGTCGTCCGGCACCGTCAGCTCGAGGACGATGGTGATGATCACGCCGGCGGCCGCGATGGCGGCGGCGAGCGCGATGCGCTCGATGCCGAGCACCAGCACCACCAGTGAGGCGGCGACGAGGAAATAGAACTGAAGCCCGGACCCGGTGCCGATGGTGTAGCAGATGAAGCCGACGGACGTGTAGGCGAAGACGACGAACGTCAGCGGCGCGATCAGTTCACCGAGGGGGCACAGCCGCGGGATCGCGAGGAACACCACCCCGCAGCCGATGTTGACGGCGCCCAGCCACCACAGGGGGCCGCCGAACGTCAGCTGAAATACCCCGAATCCGGCAGACGCGGCGGCCGCGATCCAGCTCGCGATCATCAGAACGCGCTGCCGCCGCGCCACCCGTTCATGGCGGTGCCGGCTCGGTGACCAGGCACGGCGGCCCAGGGTGACTTCGGGGACGCAGACCGGCCGCATGTTGGGCACGCTCAAAGGTTATCGCTGCCAGTCCGCCAACCTGCTGGAATGGCGCGGATCGCGTATCGGCGACCAGAGGGTTTTGTTGGTGCCCTCGGTGAGATTCGAACTCACACTGTACGGGTTTTGAATCCGTTTCCTCTGCCAGTTGGGATACGAGGGCGCGCGGCCTACCACCATAGAGGATGGCCCCGCGCTCGCTCATCTGGCCTGTGCCCTTCACAATGTTGTGATGTCATCCGCTTCCGCGTCACCGTCAGACGCCGCCGTCACGCCGCGCCGAGTCCTCGTCGCCGAGGATGAGGCCCTCATCCGGCTCGACCTGGCCGAAATGCTGCGTGAAGAGGGCTACGAGATCGTCGGCGAGGCCGGAGACGGTCAGGAAGCCGTCGAACTCGCCGAAGCGCTGCGCCCCGATCTGGTGATCATGGACGTCAAGATGCCGCGGCGTGACGGCATCGACGCCGCCTCGGAGATCGCGAGCAAGCGGATCGCGCCGATCGTCATCCTGACCGCCTTCAGCCAGCGTGAGCTGGTCGAACGCGCCCGCGACGCCGGCGCGATGGCTTACCTGGTCAAGCCGTTCAGCATCACCGACCTCATCCCGGCCATCGAGGTCGCGGTCAGCCGGTTCAGCGAAATGACCGAACTGGAGAAAGAGGTCGCCAACCTCTCCGATCGCCTGGAGACCAGAAAGCTCGTCGAGCGCGCCAAGGGTTTGCTGCAGGCCAAGCAGGGGATGTCCGAGCCCGAGGCGTTCAAGTGGATTCAGCGGGCCGCGATGGATCGTCGGACCACCATGAAGCGGGTCGCCGAGGTGGTCCTGGAGACCCTGGATCCGCCGGCCGACACACCGGCGGGGCCCGGCCAATAGAGGATCGGCGCGGCACCGCCGGTTAAGACTGCGTTTCCGCGGCCGACTTTTTACAGGTTCATCCGGTTTATCGACGCGACGCGTTTTCCAACAGCACGCACCGCGGCGGTGCGTTGGTTATGGTCGTCGCGAAGCATCGCCGCCGTGTCGTCGTCTGCCACAGACGGCCGCTCGACGGTGCCGAGCGAAAACTGAACCGGAGGTGAGACGTGCGCGGTCGCGTAGCACGCAAGGCATTTGCACTCGGTACGGCCGGATTGACTGTGCTGGCGATCGCCGGCTGCAGCCAGTCCACGCCTGAAGAGGAAGCAGCGCAGACGAATCTGAAGATCGTCGAGAAGGTGCAGATCGACGAGAACGGTGCCGAAGTCGCCGCCAGCACGGGCGCCGCGCCCGCTGACCCGGCCGGCGACGGCAAGGCCACCTGCCCGCCGGTGTCCATCGCGATGGCCGGTGCGCTCAACGGGCCCGACGCGGCGCTCGGCATCAACATCAAGAACGGTGTGCAGTTGGCCATCGACAAGCACAACGCCGCCAACCCGGGCTGCCAGGTGCAGCTCAAGCCGTTCGACACCGAAGGCGACCCGCAGAAGGCCACCGCCATCGCGCCGCAGATCGTCGACGACCAGTACACGATCGGCCTCGTCGGGCCCGCCTTCTCCGGCGAGACCAAGGCCACCGGCGGTGTCTTCGACCAGGCCGGCCTCGTCGCCACCACCGCATCGGCGACCAACGTGACGTTGTCGGAGAACGGCTGGAAAACCTTCTTCCGCGGGCTGGCCAACGACGGCGTGCAGGGCCCGTCGGTCGCCAACTACCTGAAGAACACCCTCGGTCACAAGAAGGTCTGTGTCGTCGACGACAGCACGGACTACGGCCTGGGCCTCGGCCAGGCCGTCCGCGAGACCCTCGGCCCCGTCGCCGACTCGGCGTGCAACATCTCGGTGAAGAAGGGTGACAAGGACTTCTCCGCCGCCGTGACCCAGATCAACGGCGCCGCCCCCGACTCGGTGTTCTTCAGCGGGTACTACGCCGAGGCTGCGCCGTTCGTTCAGCAGCTCAGGGACGGCGGTTTCGAAGGCACCTTCGCCAGCGCCGACGGCACCAAGGATCCCGAGTTCGTCAAGCAGGCCGGTGAATCCTCCAAGGGTGCGGTACTGGCGTGCCCGTGCGGCCCGGCGACCGGTTCGTTCGCCGAGGAGTACACGGCGAAGTTCAACCAGGAACCCGGCACCTACAGCGCCGAGGGCTACGACCTGGGCACCATCCTGGTCAAGGGCATCGACTCCGGTGCGATCACCCGGCCGGCGCTGCTCGACTTCGTCCGCAACTACAAGGGGCAGGGCGTGGCTCGTGAGTACCAGTGGACTCCGGAAGGAGAGCTCACCACCACCCTCATCTGGATCTACGACGTCCAGTAACCGCTGAGGCGAAACGCGTCCGAGAGCTGTTGGCTCGGACGCGTTTTCGCACCATCGCATCGTCTGATCCCGTCGATCGTCCGTTAAGGAGTTCGCCACCGGATGAACCTGGCCGCAAACATCAACTTCAATGTCGGAGCACTGGTCGACAGTTTCTGGCAGTTGACGATCGACGGCCTGTCGTGGGGAGCGATCTACGCCCTGGTCGCTGTCGGGTACACCCTCGTCTTCGGCGTGCTGCGACTGATCAACTTCGCCCACTCCGAGATCTTCATGCTCGGCATGTTCGGGGCGTACTTCGCGCTCGACATCATCCTGGGGTTCACCCCGAGCGGAAACGCCTACAGCAAGGGCGTGGCGCTCACGGTGCTGTACCTGGGCATCGCGATGCTGTTCGCGATGCTCGTGTCCGGCGGCGCGGCGGTGGGACTGGAGTTCGTCGCCTACCGCCCGCTGCGGAAACGCAACGCGCGGTCGTTGACGTTCCTGATCACCGCGATCGGCATGTCGTTCGTGCTGCAGCAGTTCGTGCTGTTCATCCTGCCGAAGCTGATACCCGGCTACGGCGGGCCGAACGCGCAGCAGCCGATCGTGCTGGTGCAGCCCAAGACCCAGTTCGAGTTCTTCGGGGTCGCGATCTCGAACATCACCATCGTCATCGTCGCCTCGGCGCTGGTGCTCGCGGTGCTCACAGACATCGCGATCAACCGCACCAAGTTCGGGCGCGGTATCCGCGCCGTCGCGCAGGATCCGACGACGGCGACCCTGATGGGGGTGTCACGGGAGCGGATCATCATGACGACGTTCCTGATCGGCGGGCTGCTGGCCGGTGCGGCGGCGCTGCTGTACACCCTCAAGGTGCCGCAGGGGATCATCTACTCGGGCGGATTCCTGTTGGGCATCAAGGCGTTCTCGGCGGCGGTGCTCGGCGGGATCGGCAACCTGCGCGGTGCGCTGCTGGGTGGCCTGCTGCTGGGCGTGATGGAGAACTACGGGCAGGCCGTGTTCGGTACGCAGTGGCGTGACGTGGTGGCGTTCGTGCTGCTGGTGCTGGTGCTGCTGGTCCGCCCGACCGGGATACTCGGCGAGAGCCTCGGAAAGGCACGCGCATGAGCACTGTCGAGAAGGCGGGCGCGGTCTGGGCCCGCGTGATGGACTGGTGGGACGGTCTGACCCGCGCTCAGAAATGGGTGTTCGGGATCATCCTGTTCGCCGGGATCGCGTTGTCCCCGCTGTTCACACCGGGATTCATCGACACACCGGGAATCAGTTTCGGCGGCACCATGGCTCAGTTCGCGATGGTCGCGATCATCGCGATCGGCCTCAACGTCGTCGTCGGGCAGGCGGGTCTGCTCGACCTCGGTTACGTGGGCTTCTACGCCGTCGGCGCCTACACCGTGGCGTTGCTGACCAGCCCGGAGAGTCCGTGGAACAAGTTGGGGCCCACCGGGTTCTTCAGCACGCCGTGGGCGTGGCTGTCCTGTGTGCCGCTGGCCATGGCGGTGACTGCGCTGAGCGGCCTGATCCTCGGCACCCCGACGCTGCGACTGCGCGGCGACTACCTGGCGATCGTCACGCTCGGCTTCGGCGAGATCATCCGGCTGCTGGCCGACAATCTGGCCGACATCACCAACGGTCCACGCGGCCTCAACGAGGTGGCCTTCCCGCACTTCCTGGAGAGCGACCAGCATCCCGAAGGGGTGTTCTCCGTGTCGAATTCGGGTGGCGACGCCAACTACGGCACCTGGTGGTTCTGGCTGGGGCTGATCCTGATCGTCGGCATCCTGCTTCTCGTCGGCAACCTCGAACGCAGCCGTGTCGGACGGGCCTGGATCGCCGTCCGCGAGGACGAGGACGCCGCAGAGGTGATGGGGGTCAACGCATTCAAGTTCAAGCTGTGGGCCTTCACCATCGGCGCGGCGATCGGCGGACTCTCGGGTGCGCTGTATGCCGGACAGGTGCAGTACGTGGCCCCGCCGACGTTCAACATCATCAACTCGATGCTGTTCCTGTGCGCGGTGGTGCTGGGCGGGCAGGGCAACAAGCTGGGCGTGATCCTCGGCGCGTTCATCATCGTGTACCTGCCGAACCGCCTGCTCGGGGTGCACTTCCTCGGCATCGACATGGGCAACCTGAAGTACCTGTTCTTCGGACTCGCACTGGTGGTGCTGATGATCTTCCGCCCCCAGGGCCTGTTCCCGGCGCGTCAGCACCTGCTCACCTACGCCAGGGCCGCCCGCAAACTGCTGCGGGCGCAGCCGACCGATACGGAGCCGGCGAAATGACCGCTCCCGACAACGACGCAACGGCAGAGACGGCCCTGGAGAACTTCGAAGACAGTGTGGCCGACATCGCCGGCGTGCATCGCGAGATCCAGGCCGAAGAGGGCGAAGTCCTGCTGCAGACCACGGATCTGACCGTCAAGTTCGGCGGCCTGACGGCGCTGGACGCGGTGACGTTCAACATCCGCCGCGGCGAGATCCTGGGCCTCATCGGGCCCAACGGTGCGGGCAAGACCACGTGCTTCAACGCGATCACCGGTGTCTACCGACCCACCTCGGGCATCGTCACGTTCGACGGCGCTCCGATCGGGCGCATCAAACGGCACCAGATCACCCGGTTGGGCATCGCGCGCACGTTCCAGAACATCCGGTTGTTCGGGGAGATGACCGCGCTGGAGAACGTGATGGTGGGCACCGACGCCCGGCATCACACGTCGGTGCCCGGCGCGCTGATCCGCTCACCACGACACCGGCGTGAGGAACGTTCGGCGATCGAGAGATCGGCTGCATTGCTGCACTTCGTGGGTATCGCGCACCGCGGCGAGGAGAAGGCCAAGAATCTGTCGTACGGCGACCAGCGCAGGCTGGAGATCGCGCGCGCACTGGCCACCGAACCCAAGCTGCTGTGCCTCGACGAGCCGGCCGCCGGCTTCAACCCGAGCGAGAAGTCGGCGCTGATCGAGCTCATCCGCAAGATCCGCGACGACGGTTACACCGTGCTGCTCATCGAGCACGACATGCGGCTGGTGATGGGCGTGACCGACCGCATCGTGGTGCTGGAGTTCGGCCGCAAGATCGCCGACGGGCTGCCGGCAGAAATCCGCGAGGACCCCAAGGTCATCGCCGCCTACCTGGGAGTGCCAGACGATGAGCTCACCTGAAACCGTTGCGGGCCAGCCTGATCCCCGGCCGGTCCTGTTGGAGGTGCGCGACGTCGTCGTGCACTACGGGCGGATCAAGGCGCTGCACTCGGTGTCGCTGACGGTGCACGAGGGCGAGCTGGTGACGTTGCTCGGCTCCAACGGTGCGGGCAAGACCACGATGATGCGCGCGATCTCGGGACTCCTGCCGCTGTCCTCGGGGTCGGTGTGGTTCGACGGCAAGGACATCAGCCGGGTGAAGGCACACAAACGGGTGGCCGACGGCCTGATCCAGGCGCCGGAGGGTCGCGGCGTCTTTCCCGGCATGACCATCGTCGAGAACCTCGAGATGGGCTGCTACGGGCGCAAGTTCCCGTCGAAGGCGGAGCACGACGAGCGCCTGGACTGGGTGCTGGAGACCTTCCCGCGACTGGCCGAACGCAGGAACCAGGTCGGCGGCACGCTCTCCGGCGGTGAGCAGCAGATGCTGGCCATCGGGCGCGCGCTGATGGCGCGGCCCAAGGTGCTGCTCCTCGACGAACCGTCGATGGGGCTGGCGCCGATGGTGATCTCGCAGATCTTCCGGATCATCGCCGAGATCAACGCCGCGGGCACCACGGTGCTGCTGGTCGAGCAGAACGCTCAGCAGGCGCTGACCCGCTCGGACCGGGCCTACATCCTGGAGACCGGAGAGGTCACCCGGACCGGCAACGCGCGGGAGTTGTTGTCCGACAAGAGCATCCGCACCGCCTACCTGGGCGTCGCCTAAGCGGTTTTCCTGCCCACCTGCCCTTGCCCCCTTCCTTGGGCGCGAGCGTGCGTGTCTGCGGGCGCCACGCCGTGTATTTCCTCGATTCAGCGCACGCTCGTCGCCGGCCAGCTCACCCGATACGGAACCTCTTGATCCGGGACGACGCGCCGCCGGTCAATTCCACCCGGCTGCGCGGCACCCCGAAGTGCTCGGCGAGCACCCGGATCACCGCGGCGTTGGCCTTGCCGTCGACGGCACGCTCGCGCACGTAGACCGTCAGCTCTCCGTCGGGTCCGGTTTCGACCAGCGGTCCCTTCTTGCTGCCCGGCTTCACGTGCACGGAGACGACATCACTCACACGTTCATTGAGCCCTGAGCGTGCGCGAATTGCCAGCGTAGCGCGGTGTGTCGTTGCGCAGACATGCGCGTTCGTGGTGCGGGACGCGCCACGCTTCAGAGTCGGACCAGCGAGAACGGATAGGTGAACGCGCCGCCCGGCGCGCCGTCGCACCCCACGGCGAACGAGGACGTCAGCGTCCCCTGCAGGGTCGCCGCGTCCCAGGAGTAGACGTCACGGGTCGCGATGATGGGCCCGTAATAGACGTTCCCGCAACGCAGTCCGTCGGGAACATCGACGGTCAGGGTGTATCGACCGTCGGCGAGGCGCGCATCCCCGCTGTACTCGAACGCCTTGGCGATCGGCATCGGTATCGCCTTGATGTGCGCACAATCCGGTGCATCAGGGATGCAGTAGGTCACCGCCCAGGTCCAGGTGTGAAAGTCGTATCGGCCCTGAACGTTGAGCGAGTAGTTGGCGAAGAA
>Ga0172382_10002221_pt1 | contig 33019 bp, 31 predicted proteins | sample Leawel138RmetaG_FD_122245 | JGI IMG/M metagenome (GOLD analysis project Ga0172382, IMG submission 122245) | Leachate microbial communities from a municipal landfill in Southern Ontario, Canada - Leachate well 138R metaG | ecosystem: Engineered > Solid waste > Landfill > Unclassified | place...
CCAGGTCAGCTGCGCCGCCCTTTTGGAGGACGGCAAACCGTCGGTCGGCCATTTGGCCGACTGGATCGACCTGACGGACCGCATGCAGAAGGCCCCCCAGGTGCTCTGGCCCTGAACGGGCGGAAAGGGATACCAGGTGAATATCTGGCACGATATTTCAGACAGCCGGATTCGGCCGGACAAATTTGTCGCCGTGATCGAGATCCCAAAGGGCGGCAAGCAGAAATACGAGCTGGACAAGGCGACCGGCATGCTGCGGCTGGACCGCATCTTGTACACGTCGACACATTACCCGGCCAATTACGGTTTTATCCCGCGCACCTTGGCCGATGACGGCGACCCGCTCGATGTCCTGGTCTTGTGCTCGGAGCAGCTCCAGCCGATGTGCCTGGTCGACTGCTACCCGATCGGCATTTTCTCGATGACCGATGACGATGAGCTGGATGAGAAAATCATCGCCATTCCCTTCGAAGACCCGCAGATGAACCAATGGCACGACATCAACGAACTGCCCCGCCACATCTTCTCCGAAATCCAGCATTTCTTCACGGTATACAAATCACTTGAGCACACTCCGACCAGCCTGCAGGAGGTCGAGGATCACGAAGCCGCCCGCCAGGTGATCGCCAAATGCATCCAGGCATACCGCACACACTTCCGTATCAAGGATTGAAAAAGGAGATGGCCTCATGACATTCCATGTTGCTTTGGCGTCCTACTCGTTTCACGGCCTGGTCGGGAAGGGCCAGCTGAACCTGCTGGGCTACCTCGAACTGCTGTCATCACGTTACCAGGTTCATTGGGCGGATATCTGGACCGGCCTGCTGCCGCCCGAATCGCTCGATGACGCGTACCTGAAGACGGTACGCGGCTGGCTGGACGAGCGCCAGATCGGTCTGGCCAACCTTTGCGTCGACGGCCCGTATGTCTATCACCCGGATCCGGATGTACGCAAGCAGCACGAGCGCCTGATGCTGCGCTACCTGGACGCCGCACGCATGCTGGGCGCCCGTTCCGTCCGGATCGATTTCGGCGGCGACAATCAAGCCATGCCGGACGAGGCGTTCGAGGCGATCGTAGCCCAGTACCGGGTTTATTGCCGGATCTGCGAGGACTGCGGCATCAAGATCGGACCGGAGAACCACTGGGGCTGGGACCGCGATCCGGACAACCTGCGCCGGGTGCGCGACGCGGTCGATTCGCCGGCCTATGGCCACCTTTACCATGTGCGCGACTGGACGAAACCGGAGGAAGCGCGCCTGCTCGAGGTCTGTCTGCCCTGCCTGATGCACACCCATTTCCCAGCCGACACGGTGACCTGGTGCAAACCGCTCCTCAAGCGGCTGGCCGCCAGCGGGTACACGGGCGCCTGCAGCATCGAGCACCACAGCGGCCAGCACGAACTGCCGCGCGTCGCCTGGCAGCTGGGCTGCCTGCAGAGCCAAATTGCGGAACTTGAAGCTGAAAGCCCCGAAACGGCGGACGACGAAGGGTTCATCGCCCGGAGCGTACGCCAGGGGCTGCCCCGTGAGGTGAGGTGATAAGATGGAACCGATTCGAATCGGCGTGATCGGCAACGGCATCATCGGCCACGCGCATCTGCGCAACTACAGCCAGATTCCCCAGGCGCGCGTCGTCGCGCTCTGCGATATCGACCCGCAGGTGCTGTCCAGGACCGGCGAAGAATACAACATCCCGGAAAAGGACCGCACCACGCACATCGGCGAGCTGCTCAAGCGAGACGATATCCAGGCGGTCGATGTGTGTTTGCACAACAACCTGCACGCACCGGTGGCCATCGCCGCGCTCGAGGCGGGCAAGGATGTCTACTGCGAGAAGCCGATGGCCGGATCGTATGCCGACGCACTGGCCATGTTCAAGGCCATGGAGGCGAGCGGGAGGAAACTGCACATCCAGCTGGCTACCTTGTATCAGCAGGAAACCAAGGCGGCCCGCCGCCTGATCGACCAGGGACGGCTTGGCCGCCTCTACCACATGCGTTCGTATGGCTGGCGAAGGCGCGGCCGGCCGTATGTCGACGGCTATGCCACCAAGGAATTTGTCAACAAGACAACCTCCGGCGGCGGCGCGCTGTTCGACATGGGCGTCTACCACATCGCCCAGATGCTTTATCTGGCCGGCTTGCCGGCTCTGGAACGGGTCGTGGGTTCGACCTACGCCCGGGTTGCCATGAACGAGGAGCGAAAACGCCTGTCCGGTTTTAACGTCGAAGAACTGGGCTGCGGTTTCGCGACGTATGAAAACAACCTGACCCTGGATGTCCTCGAGTCCTGGGCGGTGCACATGGGCCCGTTCCCGGGATCGCTGATGCTCGGCGACCTGGGCGGCATCCGCCTCGACCCGCTGCGCTTCTTCTTTACCCAGGACGACCTCGAGCTTGAGGCCGAGATCGACATCAAGGCCATGGATTACCGCAACCACACCGTCTTTGCCGAGCAATCCGCTTATGACAGCAGCCAGGTCCACTGGATCGCCGCCCTGACCGGGCAGTGCCCGCTGCTGCCGACGGCCCGGATTGCCCTCGAGACCCAGCTGCTGCAGGAGGGGATCTACCTGTCGCAGCAGCAAGGCCGCGAACTGACGGCCGACGAGATCCGTACCCTGTCGGTCAGCACCCGCCTGACGCTGCCCAACTTGTAAGCCGGTCAGGTGTCAAGCAGCCGCTTGTCCCCGGTTATCGCCTGGATCGGCGCGATGTCCTGGGTCACTTCCAGCGTCCCCAGATACGCGCTGTTCTCGTCGCGCACGGCATAGTAGCGGATCAGGACATATCGCGGCCCCATGTGGATCCAGAAATCGGCCTGGTCACGCCTGCCGGCTTTGAAGTCGTCCAGGATCCGCTCGACGACATGGACGCTGGCCGGCGGATGGCAATGAATGACCTTGCGCCCGATAATTGCCTTGGTGCGGGCGAAGATCCGGTCCTTGCCCTGCGAAAAATAGCGCACGGTGTCTTCGGCGTCGACAAAGGTGAGATCGAAAGGCAGCGTATCCAGCAGACGGACAATCTCATCCAGCTTTAAGATTCCGCTGGGCAAGCGCAACATCCCTTCGGGCATCGCCCCGGATGCCGCATTCTCGTCCGTAGCCGTCTCCGTCGCCTTGGGACGCCAGGGGTAAACGCTTTCCGGTTTGATCAGGCAATAGCCGATATCCGAGCTCTCCTGGGCGATCCGGCCCCACTCCGATTCGCTGAGCGTCTCCTGGGCCAGGGGCAGCAGGATGTTTTCTTCCTTGAATATCATCTCCCGGACCCGGACCATGGCGTCCTGGACCTGGCTTCGCAGTGCGTCGGTCATTTCATGTTGGCCGGACCAGGCGGCGACAGCCTGGCGGACCGCCTTGATCTGCGCGCGGATTTCGTCGTCCACGCCCCACATGACCTTGGGCGGGGCAGTGACACCGTTCTTTTCCAGGTAGGGGAAAAGCAGGTTTTCCTTGCGGCTGTAATGGGTGTCGATCGAAAGGAGCTTGTCCAGGGCATCCAATAGCCTGTCCTTGACGGCACCCTCGGCCGGTTTGGCCAGGAGCGGTTCGATCTCCTTGGCCATCAGGCGCTCCAGGTGGCGGTTTTCGCGCTGAAACACCTGGATGGGATGGCCGGGGATTTCCGCCGGCTCGGACGGCTGGTGGATTTCCTCGATCGACCCCTTGAAAACGGCGGCGTGCACATCGCACAGGCGCTGGATTTCCGTGACCGGCATGCCCTCCGAAACGAGCTCCTGCTCCAGTTTGGATATCTCGGCTGCCGAAACATGACCGAAGTGGGCTTCGAATTCGCCGCGGACTTCATCGACGGTCTTGCCGTCATGCAACTGCTGGATCAGGGCTTTGAGCTGGTCGCGGCGCTGCCGGCTGTTGTTGATCAGTTCACTCATCTTTTCATATCCTTTCGTGTGTAGCCGCGGCAGGATCGGGTCCGGCCGGCGGCGGCCAATGGGGGATTGGGAAGGGATATAACCCGGGGCTAGTCCCCCCATGTCTGCTGCTGGATCAAGCATACCGCCTGCTCCGGCAAATTTCTGTGATCAGGATCAAAATTTGCTGTTGGCCTTCAAGGCGTCGAGGTCGAGGATCTGAATGTTCTTGTGGCCGATCGCGCGGATGACGCCGTCGAGTTCAAGCTGGCTGAATTTCCTGGAAACCGTCTCCCGGGCAACCCCGAGGTAACTGGCGATGCCTTCCCGGCTGAGCGGCAGGCGAACCAAAAGGCCGCCGGCTTGCCGGCGGCCGTACTTTTCGGCAAATTCAAGCAGCAGCGCCTGTACGCGGCTGTCCAGGCTCTGGCTGCCCAGTGTTTTCTCCAGAGCGTGCAAACGCTTGCTTAAAGCGGTCAGGACCTGGAGCGCGATGTTGGGATGAGTCTTTAGCAGATCCTGGAAATCGGCCCGGAAGAGCTGGCACAACCGGACATCGGTCAGCGCCTCGAGCTGGTAGGGCGCCGCCTCGTCGTGAAAGAGGCCGTGTTCGCCGAAAAAGTCGCCTTCGCTGAACAGGTAGACGATCTGCTCCTTGCCGTCTTCGGAGTAGCGGGAGGCTTTGACCTTCCCGGTATTGACGATCGTGATGGCGTCTGCTCGGTCTCCGGCCGACAGGATGACGGATCCCCTGGGGACGCTGCGATGCAGGATGCGCCGGGCGATCGTTTCCAGGTCTTCACGGGCCAGATCGGCAAAAATCGGGACCTTCTGCATGCAGAGCTTATCAAGGCACAACTGGCAGTCCGGGCCGCACGCTAACGGCAAATCGACCACCTCCTTTGCCTCATTATACCAAACGGATCGGGCCCCGGTCAGCCTGTCTTGCCAGAACAGGTGTCCTGAAGGATAATGATGACAAGATAAAAATCAAGTTCCGGAGGATACCCGTGTCTGCTTTCCGACGCATGCTGCATCACGCAGCGCCTTATAAACTTTACTTGCTGCTGGCAGGTTTCTCGACATTGATGATCACCGCGCTCAACCTGGTAGCGCCCTGGCTGGTGCGGGACCTGACAAACATCCTGCTCGGGACGCTCGACGACATGACGCTGCGCCGCATCGGCCGGATCGCCGTCATTTTGGGCCTGACTTACCTGGGACGGGCGGGCTTTAGGTTCGTCAGCAACTACTTTGCCCATGTCGGCGCCTGGCGATTGGTCACGGACATGCGCGTGAAGGTGTACGACCACCTGCAGCGGCTGTCGCTCAGCTACTACCATGACAAGCAGACCGGCCAGCTGATGAGCCGTGTCGTCAACGACACCGCCCAGTTGGAGACCCTGATTGCCCACGCGATCCCCGAGCTTTTCACCAACATCCTGATCCTGATCGGCGTGGCGATTCTGCTCTTCGTGATCCAGCCGCTTTTAGCCTTGTTCACCTTGATCCCGATCCCGTTTCTGGCTGTCGGCAGCGTCTTTTTCATGAAACGGATCCGTCCGGATTTTAGAGCCGCCCAGCAGTCGCTGGCCGAACTGAACGCCGGCCTTCAGGACAACTTGTCCGGCATCAAGGAGATCCAGGTCTTCAACCAGCAAAAGCGCGAAGCCCGCAACATCGAGAAAACCGCCGCCAGCTGGCGTGACGCCATCCTGCGTGCCTTGAAGAAGAGCGCCATTTTCCACCCGATGATCGAGTTTATCAGCGCTTCCGGGCATGTCATCGTCGTCGGCTTTGGCGGCTATCTCGCCTGGCAGGGTCAGATGAATGTCGCCGACATCATTGGGTTTTTGATGTACCTCAACCTGTTCTACCAGCCGATCACGCACCTGGCGCGCGTCGCCGAGGATGTCCAGACGGCTCTGGCCGGTGCGGAACGCGTCCTGCAGGTCCTGGACGCGGAACCGGACGTGGCCGACCGCCCCGGTGCCCGGGAGATCGAGCGCGTCCAGGGCGACATCGTCTTCGAGCATGTCGATTTTTCCTACGCGGCGGACATATCTGTGCTCAAGGATATCTCTTTTCAGGCCAAACCCGGCCAGATGGTGGCCCTCGTCGGCCCGACCGGCGTCGGCAAGACGACGATGGTCTCGCTGCTGGCCCGTTTCTACGAACCGACCGCCGGCCGCATCCTGATCGACGGCAACGACATCGCCGAATTGACCCTGCATGCCCTGCGCGAACAGATCAGCATCGTGCTTCAGGACGTGTTCCTCTTTCATGGAACCGTCGAGGAGAACATCGCCTACGGCCTCGAACAAACCACGCACGAGGACGTCGTGCGCGCGGCCCAGATCGCCCGGGCTCACGACTTTATCTCCGAGCTGCCCCAGGGCTACCAGACCCTGGTGGGCGAGCGCGGTATCCGCCTGTCCGGCGGGCAGAAGCAGCGCCTGGCCATCGCCAGGGCGGTGCTGCGCGACAAGCCGATCCTGATCCTGGACGAGGCGACCGCCTCGGTCGACACGGAAACCGAAACCGAGATCCAGCGGGCCATTCAGACGCTGGTCGGAAGCCGGACGATCGTGGTCATCGCCCACCGCCTCTCGACTGTGCGCCGCGCGGACCAGATTCTGGTCCTGGAACAGGGCCGGATCGTCGAAAGCGGCAGCCACGAGCAGCTATTGGCCAAGCAGGGTCTCTACGCGCGCCTTTATGGCGCCCGTCCGGCCGGGACCGGCGATTTTTTGCCGGGCCCCGCATCCTGACCGGCAAGATGCGTAAAACCGCCAAACAGTGCCGATGGATTCTTCTCATGGCTATCCTGGCTGCGGTGCTGGGCCTGGCGGCCGTTCCGGCGGCCGCGTCTTCCGGCCTCTGGCCGCCGCTCGACGCGATTCAGGCTGAAGCCTACGTTGTCTTTGACCGCAGCACGGGCGAGTTTGTCATCGAGCACCAGGCAGACAAGATCAGTTATCCTGCCAGCACCACCAAGATCATGACTGCGCTGCTGGCCCTGGAGAACCTGCCGCCGGACCTGGAGACGACCGTTTCGGAAAATGCCGTCGCCCTGGGGTCCGCCTCCTCCAAGGTCGGGCTGCTGGCCGGCGAGGTGGTTCGGGTGCGCGACCTGATCGCGGGCCTGCTGGTCGCGTCCGGCAACGACGCGGCCAACGTTCTGGCTGAAACGCTTGACGGGACCTGCGAGCAGTTCGCGTCGCGCATGAACCTCAAGGCGGCCGAACTGGGCTTGACGAACACCCATTTTTGCAACCCCAGCGGCCTGCACGACGACAGCCATGTGACAACCGCCCGGGAACTGGCTTTGCTCGCCGACCACGCCATGAGCAACGAGCAGTTCCGCGCTTTGGCGGGCCTTGGCTGGTATGTCATGCCGCCGACCAACCTGCACCCGTATCCGGGCTGGGGGCTGCTGAGCAATTCCAACCGGCTGCTCCTGTTCGGCGAAAGCGCTTTCCAGTCGGCATACATCGCGCGCTACACCGGGGTCAAGACCGGCAGCACCTACTATGCCGGCAACTGTCTGGTCGCCGCCGCCGAACTGGTCGACGGCCGGGAGCTGATCTCCGTCATCCTAGGTGCCCACGATGCCGACCAGGCCGGATCGACGTTTATCTACAGCCGGACGCTGCTGCACGAGGCCGCAAGCCGTATTCTGGGGCCGGTGCCGACTTCGACGCCCGAACCGGAGCCCAGCGCGACCCCGCCGCCCCCATCGACGCCGCCGACCCCGACACAAGCAGCGATGCCGACACAACCCGCACCGACCGAAACGGGTGATGCCGAGTCAGCGGCCAAGACCGGCTTCTGGCGTGCTGATCCCTGGCGCACGGCGTTTATCCTGCTCTTGCCGGTGACCCTCGCGGCCGGATTGGCCGGGCGCGGGCGCAGGCGCAAGCCAATAAGGCCCAGGCGGGTGCGGTGAACGCATGGACGGCGAACTGGTCTGCCATCCGTTCGAGCCGGTCTGGAGCCCCTCCAGCCAGGTCCTGATCCTGGGAACCATGCCGTCGCTGAAGTCGCGGCTCAACCAGTTCTACTACGGCCATCCCCAAAACCGTTTCTGGCCTTTGCTGGCCAGGCTGTTCGCCTGTCCGGTGCCGCAGACCAGCGACGCCAGGCGCGCGCTGATCCTGGATCATCAACTGGCCTTGTGGGATGTCCTTATGCGGTGCACGATCCGGGGATCGGCCGACAGCGCCATCCGCTCGCCAATCGTCAACCCGATCGCGGACCTGGTCGCCCGCTGTCCGATCAGGCTGGTGGTTGCCAACGGACAGAAGGCCGGTGCGCTCTACCGGCAGCATGTGCAGGCCCAGATCCGGCTGCCGCTGGTCGTGCTGCCATCGACCAGCCCGGCCAATGCCCGTCTGTCACTCGACGACCTCGCCGAAACCTGGCAGGTCATTCCCGATTGCCTTTCATCCTGATTCGCATCCCATCTGGCAAAACAATCTCCTCAAACGGGGCCTATTTGTGTTATTGTAAAAAGGTCGCCGGGAAAAGCGCCGGCAAACGAACAGGGAAGGGAAGACCATGACAACCTCTGACAGACTTAAGGAACACATCGTCCAGCTGGTCGTGCTGGCGGGCCGACAGGACCTGATCGGCGCGCAAGACCGCGTCTACTCGATCAACCGTCTTTGCGACCGGCTGCGGATCGAAGCCTTCGAATCGGACAGCCTGATGGCCCGGGCCGAAGCGGCGGCCGGGCAAACCTCGATTCCTGAGCTTCTGGCGCAGCTGGTCGAGGACGCCATCGCCCGGGGTGTCCTGGAGGATCTGACCGATCTCGGCGACATTCTGGCCGCCGACCTGATGAATGTGTTCCTGGACAAGCCATCGGTGATCCAGCGGCAGTTTGAACAGCACTATCGGGAAAGCCCGCAGCGGGCGACCGGCTGGTTCTACCGTCTTTGCCAGTCATCCAACGACATCCAGACACGCCAGATCGCCCGTAACGTGGTTTACCAGGCGCCGTCGCCTTACGGCGTGCTTGACATCACGATCAACCTGTCCAAACCGGAAAAAAACCCCCGCGACATCGCCGCGGCCCGCCACCAGCGCAGCAGCGGCTATCCACGCTGCCTTCTGTGCGTCGAAAACGAGGGGTACGCCGGCCGCATCGGGCACCCGGCCCGGTCCAACCACCGCATGATCCAGATCGAACTGGGCGGTGAACCCTGGTATTTCCAGTATTCTCCCTATGCCTACTATCCGGAGCATTGCATCATCCTGTCCCATGAACACCGCGACATGCACATCGACCGCCAGACCATCACCAACCTGCTGACGTTCGTTGGGCGCTTCCCGCACTATTTTGCCGGCTCAAACGCTGACCTGCCGATTGTCGGCGGGTCGATCCTGACCCATGACCATTACCAGGGCGGCCGCTACGAGCTGCCGATGGCGCGGGCGGGCAGCACGATGAGACTATCCTGGCCCGCATGGCCCGAGATCGAAGCCGAGGTGCTCGACTGGCCGATGACCACGCTGCGCCTGCGCGCCGCGTCTCCCGGGATACTGACCGATCTTGCCGAGCAGATTCTCCTTGCCTGGCGCGGCTATACAGACAAGGATGCAGATATCGTCGCGCACGATGAGCAGGGACCGCATAATACGATTACGCCGATCGCCCGGCGCCGCGGCCACGCGTTTGAGCTCGACCTGGTCTTACGCAACAACCGCCAAAGCAGCGAGCACCCGCTGGGCATCTTCCATCCGCACGCGGATGTCCACCACATCAAGAAGGAGAACATCGGCCTGATCGAGGTGATGGGCCTGGCCGTCCTGCCGGCCCGTTTGCTGACGGAACTGGAGGCGGTCGAGCATGTTCTCCAGGGTCTGCCGGCGACCGTCGCGCCGCCGCACCTGCCCTGGGCCGAGCAGCTCAGGCGCCAGCAGCACCACATGCTGGGCGCCGACGAAGCCCGTCAGGTGGTCCGCCAGGGTGTGGCGGACAAGTTCATGCGGGTTCTGGCGGATGCCGGCGTCATGAAGCAGGATCCGGCCGGACAGGCCGCCCTGGAACGCTTCCTCAAGGCCGCGGGCGCCCGGGTTGGGCAGGTGACGCCATGAACGTGCCGGCCGCCCAAGAGCTCCTCGACCGCCAGCGGCGGCTCTGGCAGGCTTGCCAGGACGCCCTGCCCGGGCTTGACACGGTCCTTGTCATCAACAAGGTCAACCAGTATTACCTGAGCGGAACGATGCAGGACGGCTTGCTCGTCATGCGTCCGGACGGCCTGGTGCGTTATTTTGTGCGCAAGAGCGTGACGCGCGCCCGTGAGGAGTGTCCGCTCGACATCGTGGTGCCGATTGGCTCGTATCGGGACATACTGTCTGACCTTGCGCCGGATCTTGGCCATGCCGGTCTGGAACTGGAAACGATGACGCTGGCCGCCAGTGAGCGGATCCGGAAATATTTCCGGATCGAACAGCAGTCGGGCATCGACCGGATCATCCTGGAGCAGCGCGCCGTCAAGAGCGACACGGAGCTTGAGATCATCGCCGAATCCGGCCGTCAGCACGCCCGGCTGCTCGGCGAGCTCGTCCCCGGCATGCTGCGCGAGGGCATGAGCGAAACCGATTTTTTGGCCGACCTGTATGCAGCCATGGTCAAGCTCGGCTACCAGGGCGTCTCACGGTTTGCCATGCCCCAGATGGAGATGATCGTCGGCCAGCTGGGTTTTGGCACGAACGCCATTTACCCGACCAATTTCAACGGGCCGGGCGGCATGCGCGGCATGTCACCGGCCGTGCCGATTGTCGGCGACCGTCACCGCCGCCTGAGGCGGGGCGACCTGGTCTTTGTCGATGTCGGATACGGCGTGGACGGCTACCACAGCGACAAGACGCAGGTCTATTGCTTTGGCGGCGAACCTTCAGAACGGGCCCGATCGGTCCACCAGGCCTGCCGGGATGTGCTGGCCGGACTGGTCGGCGGCATCAGGCCCGGAGCCGTCCCAGCGCAGCTGTACGCTAAGGCTCTGCGGGATCTTCCGGAGGTACTGCGGGACCATTTCATGGGGTTCCCCGACGATCCGGTCCGTTTCCTGGGCCATGGCGTCGGGTTGCAGATCGACGAGATGCCGGTGATCGCCGCCGGATTCGATCAGCCGCTCGAGGCCGGCATGGTCCTGGCCCTGGAGCCGAAATGCGCTGTGCCCGGCGAAGGGATGGTCGGGGTCGAGGAGACCTATCTGGTCACCGCGGCCGGCTGCCGCTGCGTGACCGGAGGAGACCAGCCGATCCGCATCCTGGCTTGATCCGCCTGCCAATCTGACCGCTTGACAGGCGCAGAGAACGGCTTAAAATGTAACTAACTGGTGAGTTACATTTTAAGCCGAACAAGGAGGACACGATGAGCAAACGGGAACGCAACGCGGAGCAGTCACGCCTGGACATCCTTGTGGCTGCCGAAGCGGAATTTGCCGGCAAGGGGCTCTACGGGGCACGTGTCGATGAGATCGCCGCCCTGGCCGGGATCAACAAGCGCATGATCTATGCCTATTTTGGCAGCAAGGAAGCGCTCTACAAGAGTGTCCTGCAGGCGGTTTACAAACGTATGGAAGCTGCCGAGGCAAAGATTCTCGAAGCCCGCCTGGACGGCCGGGACCTGATCGGCGCCGTGATCGACCTGTATTTCGATTTCCTGGCCCGCGACACGCAGTTTGTCAGCATCATCATGTGGGAAAACCTCAACAAGGCCGCCTATCTCAAGGACTTGCCTGCCCAGGACCTGGAAAGACCAGCCTTCACCTATATCCGGGAGGCCATTGCCGCGGGCAAAGACCAGGGGATTTTCCGCCTCGAGCTCGACGAGCAGGATGTGGCCTTGTCCCTGATCACCGCCTGTTTTGCCAATTTCTCCAACTGCCATACCCTGTCCCGGCTGTTTGGGCGCGACTTGTGCTCCGCGGAGCAGATCGAGCAGCGCAAGATAGAGACACGGGCGATGATGCTGGCTTATTTGTGCCTGTAAGCGGACGATGAAAGGAAGACGCGCGATGTGGACTGAAAAGGAACTGGACCGGATTTTGACAACACCGTCCGCGCAGCTGATCGCGGACATGGCTAAAATCGAGGGCGACATCATGGTGCTGGGTGCCGGGGGCAAGATGGGCCCGACCCTGGCCGTTCTGGCCCATAACGCCCGATCGGCCAGTAAAACCGCCGGCCGGGTGTTTGCCGTATCCCGCTTTTCCGAGCCTGAGGCGGCCGATTACCTGGCCCGTTCCGGTGTCGAGGTGCTGCCCTGCGACCTGTTGGCCGAAGGGGCTCTGGATCGTTTGCCGGATGTTCCGAACATCCTTTACATGGCTGGCCGCAAATTCGGCACGACCGGACAGGAGGCCGACACGTGGGCCTTGAACGCGGCCCTGCCGGCCCTGGTCGGCCGGCGCTTTTGCCAATCTCGCCTGGTTGTGTTCTCAACCGGCAATGTCTATCCGCTGACCGATTTGGCCAGCGGCGGCTGCAGCGAGGACGACCCGACAGGCCCGGTCGGCGAGTATGCGATGAGCTGTCTGGCGCGCGAGCGGCTGTTCGAACACGCGGCCCAGGCATATGGCAGCAAGGTGCTGCTTTACCGGCTCAATTACGCCGTCGACCTGCGTTACGGCGTGCTGCACGACATTGCGGCCAAAATCCTTGCCGGTGAGCCGATTTCCCAAAAGACACCCTGTTTCAACTGCGTCTGGCAGGGCTATGCCAACGAGGTCGCCATCCGGGGTTTGCTTCTTGCGGACAGCCCGGCGGTCCGCCTGAACGTCACCGGACCGGAAACCGTGTCCGTCCGCCACGCGGCCCGACTGCTGGGCGAGCACCTGGGACGCCAGATCGTCCTGCTTGACGACGCGACCGACCAGGCCTATCTGAACCAGGCCGGCCGCTGCATGAGCCTGTTCGGCTATCCGCAGGTCAGTGCCGACACGTTGATCCGCTGGCAGGCTGAATGGCTGCTCTCCGGCGGACGTTCGCACCATAAACCAACGCATTTTGACGAACGGGAGGGACAGTTCTGATGCGACAAGAAGCTGCCCGTATTTTAGCCGAAGGCACCGTCATTCCGGCGATGCCGCTGGTGATCCGTCCGGACCGCACGCTCGATGACGCCGGTCAGCGGCGCCTGATCCGCTATTACCTGGCTGCCGGAGCCGGCGGCCTGGCGGTCGGGGTCCACACCACCCAGTTTGAAATCCGCCAGGCGGGGATCGGCATGTTCGAGCCGGTGCTCGCTTTGGCGGCCGATGAGATTCATCGTCACGAACTGGCGACCGCGAAGACCATCGTCCGTGTCGCCGGTGCCTGCGGGCCGACCGGTCAGGCGGTCCGCGAGGCCGGCCTGGCCCGCCGTCTGGGCTATGACGCCGTCCTGCTCAGTCCCGGCGGCCTGGCGGATTACAGCGAGGCCGAGCTGCTGGAACGGACGCGGGCGGTCGCGGCGCACATGCCCGTGATCGGCTTCTATCTCCAGCCGGCTGTCGGCGGCCGCGTGTTCAGCTTTGACTACTGGCAGCAGCTCTGCGCGATCGAAAACGTAGTCGCCATCAAGGCGGCGCCCTTTGACCGCTACCTGACCCTTGACGTGCTGCGCGCCGCTGCCCTGAGCGAGCGGTCTGGCCAGATCGCCCTCTACACCGGAAACGACGATCACATCCTGCTCGACCTGATGACCGAACACCGTTTCGAACAGGACGGCCATGTTTACAAGGCCCGGTTTGTCGGCGGACTGCTTGGCCACTGGGCAGTCTGGACGCACCGGGCGGTTGCGTTGTTCGATTGCCTCAAAGCGGAGCTGAAAGCCGGGTCGCTCAAGACAGACTGGCTGACCCTGGCCAGCCAAATAACCGACTGCAACAGCGCCGTTTTCGACACGGCCAACAACTTTCACGGCTGCATCACAGGTATCCACGAGGTGTTGCGCCGTCAGGGGCTCATGGACGGGATCTGGACCCTGGAACCGGGTGTCGGCCTGTCTCCCGGCCAGAGCGAAGCGCTGGATCGCATCCAGCGCCAGTACCCCCATCTCAACGATGACGCGTTCGTGAGGGATTTCCTGGCCAGAGAGCGGTGAGCGGCGGTATAATGGCCGCAGTGCCATGGTCAAAGACGAGGAGGCGATCTGGATGAACAAAACGATGCGTACGGCCGTGATGACCGGTATCGGGCAGCTGGCCTGGGAAACGCGGCCCGTGCCGGTGCCCCAAGATCACGAGGTCCTGGTTAAAATCCAGGCGGTCGGGATATGCGGTTCCGACCTTCACTATTATGAACATGGACGGATCAGCGATTTTATCATTGAACCGCCCTTTGTGCTGGGCCACGAGTGTGCCGGCATTGTCGTCCGTGCAGGCGATGCGGTCCGCCATCTTAAGGCGGGCGACCGTGTGGCGCTGGAGCCCGGAAAAACCTGCGGGACATGCGAATTTTGCCGCACCGGGCGCTACAACCTGTGCCCGGACGTCATCTTTTTCGCCACCCCGCCTGTCGACGGCGTCTTCCAGGAATATGTCGCGCACGATGCCGCGCTTTGCTTTAAGCTTCCGGAATCTGTCGATGCGGTCGCCGGTGCCCTGATCGAACCGCTGGCCGTCGGGTTCCATGCGATCCGACAGGGTCAGGCGGCACTGGGTCAGTCCGCGGTCGTGTTCGGTGCCGGCTGCATCGGCCTGATGACCTACCTGGCCCTGCGCGCCAGCGGCGTCCGGGACGTGACGGTCGTCGACATCCTGGCCAACCGGCTGGCCAAAGCACGCGATCTGGGCGCCCGCCATGTCGTTCAGGCCGCAGACGGCGATGTTGAAGCGCGTTTATCGGATTTGACCGGCGGGCGGGGCTTCGACCTGGCTTTCGAGACAGCCGGAACAGAGACGACGACACGCCAGGCCATCCGGCTGGTCAAGAAAGGGGCGTCCATCGTGCTGGTCGGCTACAGCGCCGGCGGCGAGCTGAAACTGCCGGTCAGCCAGATCCTGGACAAGGAGTTGACCTTGAAGAGCGTCTTCCGCTACCGCCATGTCTATCCGGTGGCGATCCAGGCTGTCGCGGACGGCTTGATCGATCCCGGCAAGATTGTCACCAACACCTACCGTTTTGACGACATCGGTCGGGCGATGGCCGAAAGTGCCGCCAACAAGGCTGAGATCGTCAAGTCGGTGCTGGTGTTTGATTAAAACGGTTCGGTCAGCCCGGCAGCAGGACATCTAAGGCCAGCTTGACGATGATCCCGAGCATAACCAGGAACAGGACGGCCTGAATGACGCGTCGGCCTTTTTGGATCGCCAGCTTGCTGCCGGTCCAGCCGCCCAGGATACCGCAGGCCGCAGCGGGCAGGGCCAGCCAGTAGAGAACCTGGCCGGAGGCGATGAACACGGCCAGGCTGGCCAGGTTGGAGGCCAGGTTGACGACCTTGGCGTTGCCGCTGGCCGTGACATGGTCGTAACCGGCTGCCGCCGTGTAGGCGACGATCAGGAAGGAGCCCGTACCCGGGCCGACCAGGCCGTCGTACATGCCAATCAAAAAACCTGCCAAGGCGCAAACCAGATCGAGCGGCCGCCCCTCCAGACGCTGGGGGCGGCTTTTTCCGTTGCGGCCGTTGACCAGGACGAACGCGGCCACCGCCGGCACGATGACCAGCATGATCTTCTTGAGCACGGACGCGTCGATCAGAAGGTTCAATCGCGCCCCCAGGGTGGCTCCGGCCAGGGCCAGGGCAGCTGATATCAGTGCGCCGCGCAGGTGGATTTTGCCATGGCGGTAAAAGCGCAGCGTCGCGAACGCCGTGCCGGCGCTGGCGGAGAGCTTGTTGCTGCCAAAGGCCATATGGGTGGGGATGCCGGTCAGCAGATAGGCTGGAATGCTGATCAGCCCTCCGCCGCCTGCGATGCTGTCGATAAAGCTCGCCAGGAAGATCAGAGGGCATACGATCAGAAGCATCTCAACAGGCGTCATGTTCCCCACTCGTTTCTTGCTTGTTTTGCACACGATAACACGCAGGGAAACGGCGCGTCAATGCCCGGGCAAGGCGTCTAGTCGGCAAGCAGGGCCTGGATATCGACCGTCTGTCCGGTGGCCATCGACTGGTTGCAGGCGAGGGTGAAGGCCAACGACTTGACGGCATCTGCATAGGGGGAGCGGATCTTGCCGGCGTCGCCGCTCAGAACAGCGTCGATGAAGGTGCGGTCGCAGCGCAGGCCGGCACCGCCGCTGTCCTTAACGGTCAGACTCTGTTCGCGGCCGGACTGCACCAAAGTGCCGTCACCTTTGAAGATCAGGCCTTCGGATGATGTGTCCGCGTTTTGGGCCGGCAGTTCGCCGTATTGGTCGACTTTTTGGAGCAGGTAATGGTCCAGCCTGGATTTGCGGCTGCCGAAGGTGATCTTGCTGTCGAAAGATGCGCTGTCCTGCGCGTAGCAGCCGGTCGCGATGCTGCCGAGCGCGCCGCCGGCGAAGCGGATCACGCTGACGGACAAATCGTCGGTGTTGTAGTCCGGGACTTCCTTGACCAGGCCACGCATGCCCATGGTGCAGACGCTGACAGGTTCGCCGTAGACGGCGCGGATCAGGTCGAACTGGTGGATGGTCTGCTCGACGATCTGGCCGCCGGACAGGTTCTTGTCGCGCCACCAGGCAACATCCGGGACGCCGCCGATGCGGGCGCACTGGATCAGGGCGATTTCGTGCTGCCGGACATAGTCGGATGTCACATCCGTTATGTTGCTGTAGCGGCATTGGAAGCCGACAGCCGTGATCAGGCCGGCCTCGCTGACCGCGTCGCGGATCTTTTTGGCCAGGCCAAGGTCGAGCGCGACCGGCTTTTCGACAAAGAAGGGGATACGGCGCCGGATGGTCTCCAGCTCAATCTCGCCGTGGGCGGTCGGCGGAATCCCGATAAACACCATATCCGGCCTGATGGCATCGTACATCTCGCGGTAGTCTGTGAACGCGGCTCCGCCGGCCTCGGCGGCGAAGCTTTCGGCCCGTTCGGGGATCAGGTCACAGAAACCGGCAAGCTGGATATCCTTGAACTGCAGGAAGTGCTGCAAATGGTAGCGGCCGATGCCGCCGCAGCCGATCAGGGCGAGTTTTTTCATGTTCTTTTCCTCCTGTGCGATCGTTTAGCCTTATGTCTCAAGCATGTGTTTCATGGCGCTCGCGGTCATCTGGTAGAGCAGCTCGGGATACTGCGGCATCGTCGCGAGCTCGGCCGTCATCCAGCCGTCATACCCAGCCTGGCGCAGGCTGGCCATGACGCTCAGCCAGTTGATGCTGCCTTCGTAGAGGTTGACGAAATGGCCGCTGTACCAGCTGGCGCCCCGCTTGAAATCTTTGATATGAATGCGGACAATCCGGCCGGCGAGGGCGGCGATCCAATCTTCCGGGCGTGAGAAGACGGCGACGTTGCCGACGTCGAAATAAGCGCCGATTGCCGGGCTGTCCAGGTCGGCAATGAAGCCGCTGAGGTCGGAAGGGGAGAGGAAAAAGCTGTTCCAGACATTCTCCAGGCCGACCATGATGCCGGACGCTTCGATTTCCCCCTTGATCTCCAGGATCGCCTCTTTGGCATAGGCGTAGGCGTCAAGGCGCATCACCTGGTCGCTGATCCCGCCGGGGACGGCCAGGATGGCGCCGGCATCCAGGGCGCGGGCCAACTCGAGCTGGCGTTTGATGACATCCTGGCCGCGGCGCCGCTCTGCGCCATCGGCGGAACCCAGCTGGTTTGCGCCGTAAAGCGAGGTTGAGACGCTGCAGACCGGCAGCCGGTATTGTTCGCTGAGCGAACGGATCTGGCGGATGGCCTGGCTGTCTGTTTCTGAGGTCAGGCTGTGGGCCGACGAATCCGTGCGGTCGAGGTTCAGTTCGATACCCGCGAAACCGGCTGCGGCGATCTGGCCGAACATCGCATCGAAGGGGATGTGGGCTGGTATGGACCAGGCGTTCATGGCGATTCTCATGGCGATACCTCCCGAATGTGTGCAAGCTGGAGAAAGAACGTGTTCCTGTATCTCTTTTCATGATAAACTGTGTTCGACTAATAGCTATGCAGGATCACGTTAAGCATATGGACCGATCGCTTCATTGAACGATCGGCAATACGATGCGGGAGGCTTCATGAACAGCCAATCCTTTTACCGGCTGCAGGACGCGCACGACTGCGATATTCGCATCACCGACCGTGAACTGGTCGTCAATTGCACGGGCGTTATCGCGATCGACCACCCGTTCACCACCTGGCGGCCCTGCGGACGGCAGGACTATTACCTGATGTACATGATCGAGGGCGAACTGGATCTGCCGCTGCTCCAGCAGGTGATTCGCCCGGGCCAGCTGATCCTGTTCGCACCCGGCGCCGAAACCAAGTATGTCAAGAGCGACAGCCAGGACATGACCTACTACTGGATGCATATCAGCGGCAGAGGGGTTGCGGCCCTGCTGGAGGCCTGCAGCCTGGAAACCGGCCGCGTCTACGACGCCGGCGTCAGCCAGGCGGTGCTCGACGATTTTCACCACCTGTTTGACAATTTTTTGTATCGGGACGCGTACCTGGAACCGGCCGCGGCGGCCCTTGCGGGCCAGATCCTTGTCAAGCTCAGGCGCGGCATAAACAGGCGGCAGCTCACGAAACATGAGCTGTCGCCTGAACGGATCAGCCGTTCCCTGGCCTTGATCCACCAGCAGTACAGCCGGTCGATCTCAGTACGCGAACTGGCCGATCTCGAGCACCTCAGTGTCAGCCGCTATGCGGCGCTGTTTCGCGCCTGCATGGGCCTCTCGCCGCAGGCGTACATCATCCGGATGCGCCTGGACATGGCTATGGAGCTGCTCCAACGGACGGACCTGTCCGTCAAGCAGATTGCCCAGACGGTCGGCTACGCCGACCAGCTTTACTTCAGCCGCCTTTTCCGCTCGCGCTTCGGGGTGCCGCCGAGCCGTTTCCCCGAGTGACCGCTTCTGGTCGGGAATGCACCTGTCAGACCTTGATCACGTTGACTGGCTTGCCCGCAAGGTATGCCTTGAGGTTATCGACCGCGATTCCCATCAGGCGCGCGCGCGCTTCGGCCGTCGCCCAGGATATATGGGGCGTGACCAGAATGTTTTTTGCCTTGAGCAGCGGGTTATCCGCCGGCGGCGGTTCGACAGACAGCACGTCCAGAGCCGCTCCGGCGATCTGGTTCCGGTTCAGGGCGTCGCTGAGATCCTGGTCGACGATCAGGCCGCCGCGCGAGGTGTTGATCAGGAACGCGGACGGTTTCATCCGGGCCAGTGTCTCTTGGTTGATCAGGCCGGCCGTATCCGGGAAGAGCGGGCAATGCAGGCTGACAACATCCGACTGGGCCAGCAGTTCGTCCAGTTCGGCCCAGCGGAAATCCGCCAGGTCCGGTGCCGGGCCCTGGAACTTGTCCTGGGCCAGGACGCGCATACCGAACGCGTCGGCGATTTTAGCCACCTGGCGCCCGATGCGGCCAAAGCCGACGATCCCGATCGTCTTGCCCTGCAGTTCGACCAACGGGGTTTTCCAGAAGCAAAAGTCACGGCTGGCGCTCCATTCACCGCCCCGCACGGCATCGCTATGCAGCTGGACATGGTGGCAAAGCTCCAGCAGCAGGGCGAAAACCATCTGGGCGACTGAACTGGTGCCATAGGTGGGGATGTTGGTTACGGCAACACCGCGTGCGGCGGCTGCCTTGACGTCGACGACATTGTAGCCGGTCGCCAGAACGCCGATGTACGTGAGCTTATCCAGCTGTGCCAGTGTGGCGGCTGTGAGGGGCGTCTTGTTGGTGAACAGGATCTCGGCGTCCTGGGCGCGGGCCACAATCTGGTCGGTGGGGGTGTAATCGTGGATGGTCACATCGCCCAGGTCTTTCAAGCCATCCCAGCTCAGATCGCCGGGATTCAATGTATAGCCGTCTAAAACAACAATCTTCATAGGTTCCTCCTGTGTATCTTTTATGTTACAGCCTGGCCCAGGCCAGGTTGAGCACGCGCTTGGCGTTGGCGATCACCAGGTCGGGGTCTTCGTCGCCGAAAGGTTTGACTTCAAAGCTGACCACCGGCGGGTTTTCCGGGTTCAGGTAGCCGACTTTAAGCAGGATCTGCAGGTAATCGACCAGCTGGTCAACATCGTTCTCGCTGTTCGGGAAGCCGAAACGGGGATGGACGTCGCCATAGGCAGGCAAGGACGCGTCGCGCACCACGCAATTGCCCATGTGGGCGTGCACCAGGTATTCCTTGATCGGTACAATCGCCTGTTCGGCGGTTTCGCGCAGCAGGGGCAGGTGGCTCAGGTCGGCCATCAGGCCGAAATTGTCGTGTGTCCGGCGGACCAGCTCCGCGTAGCGCCGGGCCAGGGGTGCCGGCCCGATCAGGCTCTTCTTGTCGATGTCGTAGTCGAAGACTTCGTGAACGACCATCATGTCGCCTTTTTCTTTGGCGTAGTCGCATAGTTCGCACGTTGAGCGCACCAGCGCCTGCAGCGATTCTTCCCGGGTCTCTTCCGCGTATTTGCCGCTCAAAAAAGCGAATCCGAAAGCGCCCAACTCGGTTGCCTGGTCGATGCCTTGCTTGAGCAGCGCGACAGCCGCCTGGCGTTTTGTCTCGTCAAGGTCGTTGATGTTGAGACCGGTCGAGAGCAGCATCGGCTGGCCGCCGAAGGCGACGCGCATATGGGCGGTGTCCACCATCTTGCTTACGGCTTTGCGGGTTGCGTCGTCCTTGATCCAGGTCAGCTCGATGACCTGGAAATAGTCGTCCAGCGCGATTTTACGCACGGTCTCCAAGATGGGCCCTTCGCCCTTCATCGTATCCGGGTAGGCCATAAAGTGAATCAGTCCAACATTCATGTAACGGCTCATGGGTTCTTTCATTTGGCATCTTCCTTTCCTTGGTGGGGTTCGAGGTTCAGCTGCATGCGGTTGAGGTTGACGATGACAGCCTGTACCGCGCCGTCCGCGTCGCGATCGGCGATACAGGTCAGAATCCGGGCGTGCTCTTCGAGGGTGATCTGGTTCTTGCGTTCCGAGTCGGTCCGTTTTTCAATCTGGCGGGCGATCAGCATGGTGTCTTCGATGTCGGCTAAGAAATTTGCCAGCGTGCTGTTGCCGGAGAGCCGGGCGATCTCGCGGTGGAAACGGCTGTCCAACTGGTTGCAGGCTCCGTAGTCGTGCTCGGCCAGCGCCCGGGCGAAGTCTTGCTGGATCGCTTCCAGCCGCTGGATCGTATCTTGATCAGATCGTTCGGCGCAGCGCCGGACGGAGAGTGTTTCCAATGCTTTACGCACATCGAGCAGTTCGGCGAGCTGTTCCGTGCTGATGGCGCGCAAATAGATGCCGCGCCGGGGGATGTTGTTGACCAGCCCTTCGGCAGCCAGCTGGTTGATCGCTTCGCGCACAGGGGTTCGGCTCATCGAAATCTCGGCAGCCAGCTGGTCTTCGCGAATCCTTTCTCCGGGCGGAAAGGCCCCGGCCATTATTTTTTCTCGAATGGCCTGGTAGGCGACTTCCTTAAGACTTAGGTGCTTCATAACCTCACTCCGATGACGAATAATATAAATTATAATTTATAAGATATGATACCACAACCGACGCGGCCTGTCATCTGCTTGCCAGGGTATAGCCGCGGGACTATACTGGTGACGAACAGATTGCAGCAAGAGGAGGCAGCCCATGTCAGCTTATCTATTTCGCCAGGCCCGCGTGATCACGGCCACAAGCCTGATTCAGCCAATGGACGTGCTGGTCAATGAAGGCAGGATCGTTGCCGTCGGTCAGACGCTCGATGCGTCTGGCGCAGCTGTCGTCGACGGAAGCGGTTTATACCTCGCTCCCGGTTTCATCGACCTGCACCTGCACGGCGGCGGCGGTCATGATTTTATGGATGGCACGGTCGAAGCTTTTCTCGGTGTTACCCGGGCCCACGCGCGTTTTGGAACGACGACATTGATGCCGACGACCCTGGCTTGCACAGACGATGAGCTGAACGACATGTTCTCGGTTTTTTTAGAGGCGAACAAGCACAATACAGACGGCGCAGCCATGGCCGGCGTTCATCTGGAAGGCCCTTATTTTTCCATGGAACAGCGGGGTGCCCAGGACCCGCGCTTCATCCGAAACCCGGATCCGGCCCATTACGGACCGATCCTGGAACGCTGGGGAAAATGGATCCGGCGCTGGAGCTCGGCTCCGGAGCTGCCTGGCACGGCCGAATTTGCCAAGGCCCTGACCGAACGGGGCATCTTGCCTTCTGTCGCCCATACGGACGCGTTCTGCGAGGATATTGAAGCGGCTGCGGCGATCGGTTTTACGCACCTGACCCATTTTTACTCCGGCATGTCCGGCCTGCGCCGGATTAACGGCATCCGCCGCCCGGGGGTTGTCGAGAGCGGGTATATTTCGGATGACTTGACCGTGGAGGTGATCGCTGACGGCATGCATATTCCGCCGGCTCTGCTGAAACAGGTCTATAAGGGCATCGGGCCAAATCGGACTGCGCTGGTCACCGACGCGATGCGGGGTGCGGGCACCGACCTCACAACCTGCTTGCTCGGCAGCAAGAAAAACGGCCAGACGGTCCTGATCGAGGGCGGCGTCGCCTGGCTGCCGGACCGCACCGCTTTTGCCGGCAGTGTCGCCACCATGAACCGCACGGTACGGACCATGGTGCAGCTGGCGGGTGTTCCCTTGCAAGATGCCGTGCGCATGGCATCGACCACACCGGCGGCAATCGCAAAGCTGCCGACGAAGGGCCGGATTTTGCCGGGTCTGGACGCCGACCTGGTGCTGTTTGACGAGAACATCGATGTCCACCTGACCATGATCGGCGGGCGGATCGTCTACCGGCGCTAGAACGGCAGCAACGCGCAAAATCGGCGCAACAGCCGGGATTAGCCGGGCCTACCGGCCGGATGAAAAAGACTTGACAGGCCAGTTGGCCTATAATATAATCACACACGCTGCAGGGCTAGCCCGGCAGCGCAACGTGGGGCATTAGCGCAGTTGGGAGCGCATCACACTGGCAGTGTGGGGGTCAGGGGTTCGAATCCCCTATGCTCCACCACATAAAGACTCGGTTACTGATACAATGACCGGGTCTTTTGTTTTCAGTATGTACATATAAATACGGAATATTGCAGCTGATATTTTTGAAGATTATACAAAGAGCAAGGCGCGTAATGCGCCCTGCTCTTTGTATTTATCCACATCCTGAGCCATTGCTTTGAGACTGACATCCTCAATAAAAACAGTCATCAAGATCAGTCGCACTGACCTTATCGTCAACAAAAAATCCAATACCGCCAAAGTTACCTGTTGCGGCAACTGGTAGTGCAAAATGGGAGAGCGTTGTAGGGTCGTCCGATTTTATTCGTCTATTTCGCGGGGTTATAGGGTGCTTTCGTCTTGTGACCATCCTTCAGTTCTCGTATAATACAGTGGCAGCTGCCATCACTTCAATCGTATGGGTAAACTATTCCAACCGGGGACGGCTTGACGAAATATTAACCAAAAAACAAGCGTTCGCCTTTGGTTTGATAATATGCAAAATCCTGTACCGATGTGGCATCTCAAGGATTTTGTGGTGGCCCAAGCGGCAAGCCATACGGCATAATCCTGCTCGGTGCGAATGGAAGCGACATGTATGCTCATGAGTGAGCTTGCTCGCACGTTGGTTATATTCACTTCGGTGTGAAGGAACGCGAGAATACGAAAGAACTGGTCTTCGCAGCATCGCTGAGCTTGGGGGATCATGGAAGCCCTGCGGCGAATGGAAGCGGAGATCTTTGCGCGTGGCTGGTTAGCGCAATCACAGCAGAAAGGCGGTAAAACATGTCTCATAAACTTGAACGCGTTCGTGCATATGTTGATTCAATATTCAACACGATTGAGGATGAGGGGGAAAAACGTGCCGCCTGCATACATACTTATGGCGTCGCACAGTGTTGCGCCTTGTTGGCGGCGAAGCGCAGCTTGGATGCTGAACTGGCGGCGGCAATAGGGCTTTTACATGATGTGTACTCGTATAAGACAGGAATACACAGTCTTCACGCACAAAATGGTGCTGAAATGGTACGGGTCGCGTTCAAGTATGCGCTTAAAGATCTGTTTACAGAACAGGAGCAAATCCTTATCAAATCGGCGATCTATCATCATGCCAATAAAGACCTCCGCCATGACGCTTATGACGAATTAATCAAAGATAGCGACATCTTCCAGAACTGGCTGTACTTCGTTAGCTCAGAAAGTTGCACGAGTCAAAGGCTTTTTCGAGTCTTTGAAGAGTTCTCGCTTCCTGTTCCGTCATCTTCCCTGAATCCAGCTGAACCGAAGAAAGTTAAGCTGTTTTTGCGCTCCCGTCTAGCTGACATAGCAGAGTCGCTTGCGGGAAAGAGCATAAGCGGCGAACGGACAGACGCAGAATATATGAATATCGTTCGTTATTTTCCTGAAGAAGCTGCCTTTGACGAACTAAAAAACGCTTGGTGTGCGGCGTTTATTTTCCATTGCTGCTTGGAGGCAGGGATTGAATTACCTCTTCGCTTACCTCATACCGCAAAGGAAGTTGCGAATTGTCGTTTTGTCTGCGTTGCTGCCTGGTATGAGTGGGGCGAAGGAAACGGATATTGCCATAATGAGAAAGACGGCTTTTCACCGGAACGCGGCGATATAGTGATTTACAACAACATCATCCCTAAAGAAAACAAGCCAGAAAGCAGCACATGGTGCGACCACATCGGCATTGTCCTTTCTGCAGATGACACACACCTGGTAGCGGCGGAAGGCAATGACGGTAATCGTAACGTGTCGGGAATCATTCGCCGCAAACGGGACCAAACCATCGGATGCTATGTGCGCATTCCTGAAGACTATACATATGAGGGATGGAAAATCGACTTTAAGACCGGCGAAATCAGAGTTGAAGGTATTGAGGCGCAAGATGATAGCCTATAAACAAGTAGATCAAACTTATTTCCCGCTATACGACCAGATACCGATGTTTGTCCATGTGTCATCATATTTTCGAATCGAAAAACACAACCGTGGCTTAGGCGGCTTCACTTTCGTCGAAACATCCATTGAACCGTATACCAAGGACTTCTGCACAGGCGACGATAGAAGCGTCGAACGATGGAAGCGCTTTAATCTTGCTTATTGGGCGTTCTTCATGGCTTTTGACGGTGAGCGTCCTGTCGGAGCGGCGACGATTGCTTCTCGCGACAAGGAAGTGCATATGCTTGCAGGCAGGAACGACCTGGCATTGTTGTGGGATATTAGGGTTGACGATGCCCATAAGCACCAGGGAGTCGGTCAGGCATTGTTTAACATGGCTGTAGACTGGTCACGCAAACAGGGGCTTGTTAAGATGAAAATCGAGTGCCAGAACACCAATATTCCCGCCGTCAGGTTTTATCACAAGCAGGATGCCGTCCTAGCTGCGATCGATGAGCATGCTTATGACCATGAGCTCAAGAACCGGCACGAAGCACAGCTCATTTGGTTTTTGAATTTGTAGCTGGCCTTTGAGGATAGGCCGGAAAGAACAATTACCTCAATAAACTCCGTGGGGCTTTGGAGCCGTTGCCGTTCATCTGCGTTTGTTAGCCGGAAGGCGCTTAACGCTGCCGAGGCTGTATCGGCCGAACTTGCCGCGGTCAGCCATCAATATGTCACGGATGGAAAAGGCGCGGTGGCGGATCTCAATGGCCAGGACAGGCGGAAACGGCGATGTTGGCCGCCCCGGTATGTTATGAATCCCCCACAGAAACCGTCTCATGCTGTTGGCGAAGTTCAGTTAGTGACAACCGATGGCCTGACAGCACAGGTTGCCTGTTGCCTGTTTCCGCCTGGCTTGACACCAGCCGCTTTTTCGGGGTAAAACAAAGACACTTTGGAGGGACACCATGAAACGATCTTTGTTTGTTATCGGAGACAGCATCTCGATCCACTACGGACCCTATCTGGCCCAGATGACCCAGGGCGTTTTTTGCTACAGCCGCAAAAGCGGGCTGGATGCGGCGCTTCGCGATCTCAACCAGGCCTTGGGTGCCAATGGCGGCGACAGCGGCCACGTCCTGGACTACCTTTCAGACATGAGTGCGGACGAGAACTGGCATCACGACATCCTGCTCCTGAACTGCGGCCTGCACGACATCAAGACCGACCCCCGGACAGGGGCGGCCCAGGTGCCGCTTGCTGCGTACGCAAGAAACCTGTCCCGCATTTTCCAGATTGCCAAACGTGTGGCCACGCATCCGGTCTGGGTCAGCTCCACGCCGGTAGATGACGAGCGTCACCAGCAGTTCAACCCTGGATTCATCCGCCACCAGGCAGATCTGCTGCGCTACAACGCCGCTGCTGCTGAACAGGCGCGTTTGGCCGGTATCCCGATCGCCGATCTGGCTGATTTCACGGGGAAACTCGGTGCCGATCTCTATGCCGACCATATCCATTTCACAGAACCGGTTCGCCAGCTCCAGGCGGCTTTTCTGGCCGGTTTTGTGCTCGGTCTGCTGAAGCAGGATGAATCCTGATCATATTTTGATTTTTCAGCGCTGGGCCTGATCATCGTCCCGGTACGCCAACAGGTCGCCGGGCTGGCAGTCCAGCGCGTCACAGAGCGCGACGAGGGTGGAAAAGCGGATGGCGCGCGCTTTGCCGGTTTTCAGGTTGGACAGGTTTGCCAGCGTGATCCCGACCCGCTCAGACAGTTCGGTCAAGGATATTTTCCTTTTGGCCATGACCACATCCAGGTTGACCACGACCGTTTTTGCATCGGGTGTCATACGGTCAGATCCACCTCCTGCTTGAACCGTGACGCGTCACGGATCAGGTTGGCCCAAAGCCGGAAGACCAGACCGGCAGTCACGTAGACCACCGCGAAGAGGATGACATAGATCTGTGTGATCGAGCCGCTGACATTGCGTTCAGTCAGAACATAAAGCGCCGCCAGGGGCAGGATGCCCGACACGAACAGCCAGCTGATCGCCTTGAGCAGGCGGACGCTCGACTCCGTGAAAATACAGCCCCTGACGATTTGCCCCAGCAAGATTTCCCCGAGAATGAGGCAGACGATAAAGATGCCGATCAGGCTCAGGCCGATCGCCAGGACCGGAACGCGCAGATGCCCCAGTTCCGGGTTGGCGCGGGCGACATCGAACGAGAGATCGTTGAGGACGACACCGCCCACGATGCTGACAAACATAAGCGCCAGCAGTCCGGCCATGAGGATCAGGGTCAGGATACGGTTCGCGTATGAAAAAGGCATACAGCCACCTCCTTGGTTACATAGGGGTAGCATACATCATTATTTATCGAATGTCAATAAATATATAATTAATAACAGTAAATATATGCTGCGACTGCGCACACTGCAACGTGGGTCAGCGATGGCAAAGCTCCTCGTAGGCCGCCTGGTACCAGAGGGCGTTTTCAACCGGGGTATTTGCCGGGATGTGGTTGCCGACAGCCAGGAAAAACCCGGGGCAGCGCCGCCCGATATCGAGGCAGCGGGCAACCTCGGCACGGATGGCCGCCCGGTCGCCCTGGAGCAGAATGCGCGTGTCTGCGTTGCCGACCAAAACATGCGTCTGACCGTACTTTTCAGCCAACAGAGCCAGGTCGGTCGTCGGCTCGAAAACAAACCCGTGAAAGCCGCAATCGGCCAGATCCGTGATGAAATCCGTATACGTGCCATCCGATGTGAAGAGGACCTTTTTGCCGCAATCCAAGAGCGGACGCATGAAGCGCCTGTAGTTGGGGAAAATGAACCGCCGGTACCATTGCGGATGGATGAACGCGCCACTGGTCCAGACAATGTCGTCATGCACCATCACGACCGGTGCGTCGGACAAGGCCAGCGCTTCGAAATAGGGCAAAATCCAGTCGGCATAGCGGTTGGTCATCTGACCGAACGCCTCGCTGTCGATGCCGGCGGCCGTCAGCAGCGTGTTCCAGCCGAAGATGTCGATCAGGCCAGACATGCAGGTGATGTAGATGCCGGTCATGTTGACCGCGTCTGGGAAAAAGGCGCAGTTGGCCGCGTAATGGTCGTTGAATCGCCTGACAAGGGCCGCCTGATCCTGGCTGGGGTACAGCGCTTTCGGATCGAAGGACAAGGCTGCTTCGGGGTCGTCGAAAAGGACCGAGATCCGATCGTCGTAGTCGGCTCCCTCCGCGGCATAGACGGCATGTCCCATCCGGGTGCGCTGATCGCCGAATTCCTGCCGGCTGATCAGAATGGACCAGCACAGGTCATACGACCATGCTTTCATGAAGGCCTTGCGGGCCCGGATCTTGACATCGTCCGGGCTGGCCTGGCTGACGGCCAGACCGGTCACGGCGGAGACCAGCTGCCAGTGGCTGTCCGCCGAGTACTCGGTGCGGGGAATGCGGGCCGGCATCTCCAGGTTTATGGCGGCCATACCGTCTGCGTACGACATAGGGACCTCCTTACGCGCTTCGTACATGCGTCTATCTTACCGCTTTCTGGACTGCGATACCATCCGGTATGCGTCTGCTTGACAGGGAAAAGCATATATGTTACTAATAACATAAGATAACAGGAGGCTATAACTTGCTGCTCGAATACACCATTCTCGGACTGCTGTCCGAAAAACCGATGACCGGCTACGACCTCAAGAAGGTCATGGCCGCTTCCAGCTGTCTGTACTGGTCCGGAAACAACAACCAGATTTACAAGGCGCTGCTCAACCTGGTTGGCCAAGGATGCTTGACCAGCGAAACGATTCACCAGGACAGCGCACCGTCCAAGAAGGTTTATGCAGTCACGGATGCGGGGCGTCAGGCTTTGTCAGCTTGGCTTGCATCCGTGCCGGTGGAGCCGCCTGAATTTCGAAATCCGTTCCTGGTCCAGCTGTCCCTGGCGGTTTTTGCCGCACCCGGACGCGTTGGGGCCATGCTGACGCAATACCGGGAAGAGCTGGAACTGCGCCAGGCGATGGAACACGAGCGCCACCGGCGTCGCCAGGGCGTGATGTCGTGGCTGGATCGCCAGCTATTCGCCAACCTGGACCGGTTTTACCAGGCGGAACTGGACTGGGCCGATCAGGCCCTTTGCGAATGGCAGCAAAGATCGGAGGAAAACCCATGAACATCGAAGCGATCCAGACCTTGCGGCGTGAGACAGGGGCCGGCTTGGCCGATTGCCGGGCCGCCCTGGCGGAGCATGGCGGCGATGTGGATCAGGCGATCGCGAGCCTACTTCAAAAAGGCGCCGAGGTCGCCAAGCGCAAAGCGGAACGGACCGCTTCTGACGGTATCGCCCTGGCCAGGGTCTACGGCCGGCGCGCCGTCCTGCTCGAAGTAAACACCCAGACTGATTTCGTCGCTCAAAACACGCTTTTCAAAACCCTGGTCGAAGCCATCGCCGAGGCGGTTGCCGTCCATGTGCCGGACGATGTGCCTGCGCTCAACCGCGTCTTTTTGCCGCAGCAGGCGATGACTGTCGGCGAACGGGTGCAAAAAATGGTCATCGCCTATGGCGAGAACATCGTGATCCGCCGTTTTGCGACGTTGTCCGGCTCCATGCCCTATGCCTACATGCATCAGGACGGAAAGATCGGTGTTATCCTGGACCTTGCCGGGCCGGAGCGCGCTGCTTCGGCTCAGTGGGAGCCGGTCGCCAGGGAACTGGCTTTGCAGATCGCGGCCATGAAGCCGCTGGTTGTCTCCCGCAAAGACCTGGAACCTGCCGTCCTGGAGGCGATGGTCCGCCAGATCGAAGCGGATATCGCCGCGGATGAGATCCTGGGACAAAAGCCCGCCGAGATCCAATCGCGTGCGGCTGCAGGCCGCCTCGAGAAGTATTTTCATGACAACATCCTGCTGGAGCAGGCCTGGATCCGCGACGATGCCAAGACCGTTCGCGAGATGCTGGAAACGGCAAACGCGTCGGGCGAGGCGATTCGTCCGCACCGGTTTTTCCGTTATGAGCGCGGAGAAGGGATCGATACGGAACCGGTTTTCTGTCCGCTGTTCGGCATTGTGCGCAAGGGATGAATTGACGATTTAATATAAAATAATAATATATGGACTGATGACATGACAGAAGTACAGACACGCGCGAAATCGCCTGCCCAAGGTTTTCATGCGCCTGTTCCCAGTGCCATGCTCCAAATCGGGTAAATGTACGCTTTATTCGCTGGAGAGCGTGTTTAAGCTTGGCTTGAATGGTATCCGAACGGTGGTTGAACCCCGCTCAGGTGCTATAATGGACATATCGGATGATCTTCGTTTGGGGGGTGTCTTGAATGAAATCAGCCAAGAAGAAAATAGTAATAGTAACGGTTGCCCTTGCTGTTATGGCAATCATACCTGCTGTCTACTTCGGATTACGGGAACCGCGCGCAGAACCGGCTGATCAAACCACTGCCGCGTCAACGCGTTTATCTGAGATGACAACCACACGGCAGACTGAGGGGACAACCACGGAAACAAGCCCCGATGAGACTGGCCCATCTCCGGATACCTACACCTATATTCCAGATGTGATCGAACCGGTATGGACGTTTTCGACACAGGAAACCTTTCCGGCATGGGTCAACCCCATGCCGTTTGTTAACCCGATGGGCCGTGAAGACCTTTACACCGACATCCTGTTCGAGGCAAAAGGCGATTACACGTTCGAGTACGCGAACATGCAGAATACACGGGTTTTCCAGGATGTCTACGGAGACGCCTGGACCTTGCATGTTCCCTTTGACGACAGTAAAACGCCGGACGAAAACAAGCAGTTTATTCTGGACATCGAGCACTACATCAGCGCAAAAAACGGTTTTGTCATGGGTTATTACGACCAGAGCGTCGTATTCGTCCTGAACGATGCAGACATGACACGCTGGTGGGGCCAGGCCGCTGTCGACGACGACCAGATTGTTTTAAGCATCGTTCGGCAAGATGAGCTGAAGGTTGGTCAGACGATGGTCATTCGGACGGCAGACTATCCAGACCAAATTGTGCGGTTCGCGTCATATAATCCAGGTGACGCATACCAGTCGATTCATCTGGCTTACGACCAGGGTGAAGTCAGTTTTGAAATCAGCACTGAGAACCGCTATGGATCGTATGTCAGGCGATATACGACGCGTGATACGCTCTATGACGAACTCACGACGGATTTCTATTATGACAGCGTCATGTACGATCCCGGATTCAGCAATTGGGAGCTGACTTGGCGTGACTCGGCTCAGACAGCTGAAATTGCCGTTACATTGCTAAGAACCGGCGATATCCCGCAGGTTACATACGGCGAACCGCTTGGCGCGATCAAGGTAAGCTCCGAGCATGTCGCCACCATCGGGGCGTTCCCCGCCGGGCGCGACAATCTTAGAATCGACCATCCTGAGTTTTCTTACGAGGATTCCCATCTTGACCAGACGCCCGACGGCGACTACATCATGTTTGTCCCGGCGGGCCTCTGGGATGTCAAGCTATATCCTCGGGGCGACGCGCTGGTTGAAAATTACGAAACCTTGCTGGTGCCGGTCAATTCAGGTGAAATGACCACTGTCGAGGTGCCCTTCGGCATATCGAACGCGTGAAAGTCCGGCAGCGCCGACTACGACGAACGCGGCATCCGAATCGGGCGTGTCAGAGAAGATGAAAGCCAAAACCAGGTGACGTTCAGTTTTACTTTGCTTGACAAAAGCACCCGGGATATCCTGCCCGATCTGTCCAATACAGCGGTTCTTGAAAGCGGTGTGCCGGTCAAGCTCATCCAGGTGACGCGCGCCAAGACACCGCCGAGTGTCGTACTCCTGCTTGACTCTTCGGGCTCAATGCGGGGTCAGATGCAGGACACGCTATCTTCCGCCCGTTCGTTTATCGAAGGGCTCCCCGAACAAGCGACAATTAGAATCGTCGATTTTGACGATGTGCTTAAAAAGCTAGACGGGACATCAAAAGAAGCCGCCCTGGCCAATCTGCCGTCGATCACAGCCGGCGGTGACACCGCCTTGTACAATGCCATCGGGCTTGGGCTCGACTTGCTGGCCGAGGACGAGCGGCCGACCCTGGTGGTCTTCACCGACGGGGAGAACGATTTAAAAAACCAGGATACGCTCTCACTGGAGCAGACACTGGCAAGCGTCAGCGAGGCCGGAATTCCGCTTTATACGATTGGGTTTGACCAAGGTCACGACAGCGGAACACTGGAGACGCTCGCTAAAGTGTCCGACGGGCAGTATTTCAGCGCAGATGACAAGGATGCGCTGGGCCATGTCTTCGCGGCGATCAACGAAAGACTCGGCAGTACCTTTGAAGCCACCTATGAACGGCCCCTGGAAGCCTCGATCGGAGATGTTCCCGTCGTTTCCTTTGTTATCGACACCAGCGGGTCCATGATCCAGGACATCAGCGAACAGTACGGCAGCCGGATTCACAATGTCAAGAATCTGCTGCGCCAGTTTGTTCTCGAGCTGCCGTCTGACGTACAGATGCAATTGAGTGAATTTTCCGAAGAGGTACGGATTGTCCAGGCTTTGACGACAGACAAAATGAAGATCCTGCGCGGTCTGGGCCGCCTTGAGGCTTCCGGCGGAACCGACATCACGGGGTCTGTTCTGGCAAGCTACAAGACATTGAAGGAAATCCCCTCAACGAAAAAAGTGCTGGTTTTCATCACCGATGCCGCGCTTGACACGACGCACCCCGATAACGACTTTTTCCGCGAGCTGCTGGCCGAGATCAAAGAGGACGACATCAACATACTCTGGGTAGGCCTGGGCATCGAGGAGGGCAGCGAGGATTTCCGGCTGGCAGCTGAAATCACGGGCGGCGCTTACATCGTGTCCGAAGATATCGACCTGCTGACCGAACGCTTCAACGCGGTGCTTAGGGATGTCCGGGAGAGCCCCCGGAGCGGCTTAAGCAACATCTATATCGGTGTCGAAAAAATCAATGCTTTAGGCGCGCGGGAATCGTACGCGACCGGCAAGCTCGCCGAGTTGGCGCCGATCAAGAAAAGCGGCGAGATTGTTGTCTCGCAGACCATTAAATATACAACCGGAAGCATGCTCTGCCAATACGACGCCGATACGGCAGCCAAATTGTCCGGCAATGGCATTCCGGCCCAGGACACGGTCATCACGAACCGCATGCAGGTCG